>Ga0302240_1002535_pt1 | contig 12016 bp, 11 predicted proteins | sample AAG_UR_His_MG_FD_193538 | JGI IMG/M metagenome (GOLD analysis project Ga0302240, IMG submission 193538) | Enriched activated sludge microbial communities from anaerobic digester in WTTP, New Holstein, Wisconsin, United States - AAG_UR_His | ecosystem: Engineered > Bioreactor > Anaerobic >... | reverse complement strand
AAGCGAGGCCGCGTGTGCCTGGTCGGCGAAAAGGCCACCTGGGGCGAAGACGGCAAGAAGCAGGTGACCGGCACGTTGATCGATGCGGGCGAGTTCCAGGAACTGTTCAAGCTGGACGACTGGAACGAGGTCGTGATCCTGGCCAAGGGAAGTCACATCCAACATTACCTGAACGGCCGGCTGATCCTGGACTTTACCGACAACGATCCTCAGCTGGCCCTTCGCGAAGGCGTCCTGGCCCTGCAACTGCACGCCGGCACGCCCTTCTGGACGGAATTCAAGGACATCCGCGTAAAGCAGATCGAGTGAAGATCAGCGAATCCATAAGGTTCGCGATTTCAAGGGCTCCTTCGTCGCTCGCGGCGGCGGCGCACCTGCTCGGCCAGCGACTCCAGCAACTGGACGGAATCCTCCCAGCCCAGGCAGGCGTCGGTGATGCTGCGGCCGAAGACCAGCGGTTGGCCCGGCACGAGGTCTTGCCGCCCTTCGAGCAGGTGGGATTCCACCATCAGCCCGATGATCCGCACATCACCTTGCGCCACTTGAGCGCCGACGGTCCCGGCCACGGCGACTTGCCGCCGGTACTCCTTGTTGCTGTTGGCGTGCGAGCAGTCCACCATTAGCCGTTCGGGCAGCTTGGCCGCCGCCAGCGCCGCGCACGCCGCGGCGACGCTGGCCGCATCGTAGTTGGGCGTCCGGCCGCCGCGCAGGATGAGGTGGCAATCGTGGTTGCCGCGCGTCCTGACAATCGCCACTTGGCCGTTCTTGTGGACGGAGAGAAAGTTGTGCTGATGGCCGGCGGCAATGATCGCGTCCACGGCGATCTTGACGTCGCCGTCCGTGCCGTTCTTGAAGCCGATCGGCGCCGACAGGCCGGAAGCCAGCTCGCGGTGGACCTGCGATTCGGCAGTGCGAGCGCCGATCGCCCCCCAACTGATCAGATCGCCGATGTACTGGGGCGAAATGGTGTCCAGAAACTCGGAGCCCGCCGGCACGCCCAACTGGTGGATACGGAGCAGCAAGTCGCGCGCGATGCGGAGGCCCTCGTTGATGCGAAAAGTGCAGTCCAGGTAGGGGTCGTTAATCAACCCCTTCCAGCCCATCGTCGTGCGCGGCTTCTCGAAATACACCCGCATCACGATCTCCAGGTCGTCGTCCAGCCGCGAACGGATCTCGGACAATCGGGTCGCGTACTCGACGGCCGCCGTGGGGTCGTGGATCGAACAGGGGCCGATGACCACCAGCAGTCGGTCCGATTGACCGCGCAGGATCTGCTTGATCCGGTCGCGCGTTTGGCCGATCAGGGTCTCGATCGGCGTCCCCCGGATCGGGAAAAAACGGATCAAGTGAGCGGGCGGCGGCAGCGGAACGAGGTCCGCGATCCGCTCGTCATCGGTCAGCGAGGTCCGGTCGGACGGGACCCGGTGCAGGAGTTCGTCGCAAGCTGGGTTGGTGTCCATGAGCAAGTCCTTCTATTGCTAGATTCTGCCGAACGAGGCTGTTTTGAGCAAGGACGGGTCCTTCCCAACGGGACGAGCCGTACCGAGTTGAATTGCTAGCACGTCACGCTGTGGCTCGGCCGCAAGACGGCGGAGTGCAAGTTATCTGTGCGGCGGGGGTTGACGTATCATTTGGAACAGATATTCTTGGTTGTGCTCGTCCCTGTCGATCTCGACTGAGAGCACTCGTTCACTGAAACCGTGCGGTTGGCCGCTCACCCAGAAGTTGCCGTGACGGACAGGACTGACACCCTGTGTTTATTGGATTTTTGCGCCATTAGGAGGGCAGAAGTGATTGCGGTTCAGGAATCATCCATGAGGTCCCAATTCCATGCCGCGGAAGCGGCAACTGACATGGAGGGCAGACCGCCGAGGGCAGCCACCCGAAGAGTGAAAGTCACCCAACCCCACGGTCTTCATCTTCGGCCGTGTCTGGCGATTGTGAACACGGTGGGCAGACACCGAGCGAATGTGATGGTTCGCAAGGGTGCCCAGTCCGTTGATGCCGCCAGCATTCTGGAATTGCTGACGCTGGCAGCGTCCCACGGCACCGAACTGGTGCTGTCTGCAACGGGGGTTGAATCGCAGGAAGCGCTGGACGCGGTGGCTGGTTTGTTTGCCAACGGCTTTCAGGACAGCTGAGCCCCGCGACAGGCGAGGATCAAGATGCCAGCGGTCAGAATCAGGGTGCGAGCGTTCATGATTGCCTCCGATGTCTTTGATTCAGAACCACATCACCGCCGCACGCAGCGGAATCCGTAGGCTTCATAGCCGAAGCAGACATCGGCGAAGCCCGGCGCCTCGAAGTTCCGCGCGGAACTGCGGCAACTATCTTCGTCGACGGCCCAGCTGCCGCCGCGCAACACCCGGTCCTCGCCGCTGGCAGGGCCGCGGGGGTCGTGCACCGCGTCTTCGTCCGTGTAGCTCTCCGCATAGAAATCCTGGCACCATTCGGCCACATTGCCGTGCATGTCGTACAGGCCCCACGGGTTCGGCCGTTTGGCTTTGACGGGATGCGTCGTCTTGCCGGAATTGGGTTTGTACCAGGCGTGGTCCTTCAACTTGCCCGCGTCGTCGCCGAACGACCAGCGAGTGGTCGTGCCGGCGCGGCAGGCGTATTCCCATTCGGCCTCGGTCGGCAAACGGTAGCCGTTGGCGGAGAAATCGCAAGTCAGGGTCTTCAAGTCGTAACACGGCTGCAGCCCGTCGCGCTGGGACCGCATGTTGCAGTATTGGATGGCCGCATGCCAGCTGATCCGCTCGACCGGTTTGTCGGGGGCGGCGAACTTGGTCGGATTGCGGCCCATCAGCGCCTGGAACGAGGCTTGGGTCACCTCCGTGACATCCATGTAGAAGGCCGTCAATTTCACGCGATGCGCCGGCCGCTCGTCGTCCTCCCCCGCCTCATCGCCCATGGTGAATTCGCCGGCCGGGATGAGCACCATCTCGGCACCGGACTTGGGAGGCGCGGCCACGGACGCCTTGGCCGGGGATGCCGCCGGGGTCTGCTGCGCCGACGGCGGTTGGCTGGCGGGTTCGCCGCAGCCCAAAAGCAGGCCCAGAGGCAGACTCCAGTACCACGGGAGCATCCGAAAGCTGCGGTCGGTGCGAGTCATGTCATTATTCCCATTCCTCCCATATTCCTGCCGGCGAAATCCGCCTCGCTGGCGCGTCGGTTCAGTGCCGCGGCGCCTCGTACGAGGCCGCTTGGCGGAGGACTTTCTGGGTCCGATCTCGAATTTCCTTGGCGATTTCCGCCGCCTGCGCCTGTTGGGCCATCGCCAGGCCGGCCCGCTGGCGGAGGATCTTGACCGCGCTGCGGCATTCGCCCACCAGTTCGTCCTGATTGCCGCCCACGACGACAATCGCCTCGGTGATCTTCGTGCAACGCTGCAGCGCGTCGTCTGCCTCGTTGTCCAACAGCGTCCTGCGGAACTCGTCGGTGAGATCGATCACGTATTGCGGCGTACGGATGTTTGCCTTGCGTTTCTCGAAGGCTGCGTCGATGGCCTTGGTCGCCGATTCCATGTCCGCCAGGAATTCGCGCAGTTCCGGGTGGGTCTGCTTCTGCTGGTCCAGATAGGCCAGCGTTTCGTGCCCGAAAGCGACGTACTGGTCGATGCGGCTGCGGATGTGCGTCACGAACTGCACGACTTCGTCCAGGATGGTCTCGATCTCGGCCCGCCGCTGCTTCTGCTGACGGGCGCTGTAGATGGCCTTGAGCGCATCGCGTGTGGCGCACGTAGCGCGGCCTTGGCGCGTCGCGCCCTGGCCTTCGACGTCCAGGATGTACTCGCAGGGTCCGACGCCCAAGGTGGCGCGCACCACGTCCACCACGGTGAATTGATCCAGCGGAGTGGTCTGGGCCCGGTTGATCGGGTAGATCACGGCCGGCCCGGCGAACTGCACGGTTCGCACCAGCGGCTGCAAGAATCCGCGCCCTTCGCGATCGAGCCAGCACGGGTACGGGAACCGGCCGTAGACGGTCGTCCAGCGGAGGCGGGTCGCCGGCAGCGTCTCCGGATTGCCGAACCAGCCGTGCTTGATGAACTCGCCGTTGCCTTGCTCGGCGACCATTTCCCAGCTGGCGGTCAGCCGGTCGGTCTGCCGCCAATCGACACGCCACTGAGCGGGAAACGGCGCCGCCCAATCCAGCGGTATGATGTGCCCGGCTTCGTCGTCGCGCACGTCGCGCTGGTGCCAAACGTCGCGGCCGCCGAGCACCGCGACCCAGATCTTGCCCTTGTCGCCGTAGTACATCACGCTGTGGTCGATCCGGCGTTGTTCGCCTTCGCCCGAAAGCGTGATCTGCGCGTCGCGTTCTCGCCGGCTGGCCACCGTCATGACCGCGGCGTCGCGGCCGGGCAGCAGGTGCAGGAGGAAGTTCTCGCTGGGCAATTCTGCGGTGGTCACAGGCAGTTCAGCGGCGTCGATGACCATGTCGTCGGCAAAGAAATCGGGCAACACGGCAAACCGGCACGGTGCGGCGACGCTCAGGCCGGCCACGTTCGCCTGCGGTTCGGTTCCTACGAACACTTGGCCCATGCCCAGACTGAATCGCAAGCTGCCAGACTCGCCGCCGGACGTCGCGAATACCGCGTCGACGGACGTTTCCACGGGCGTGTTGTCGGCGATCGTCACCGACGCCAGCGACATCCCAGGGGCAGCGCTGTCTGGCGCGAGGACGGCTCGCAGCGTCCAGCCGTGCGCGTCCGGCGAGTAGACCTCCGCTCCGCCCGCTCCGCGTCGCAGGATCACGGCCAGCCGGTCGTTCACGATCGCCGCGTCGCCGCGGAACTGGTGCTCCGTTTCATCTTCCGGCAGCAGCGCCCAGCCGGTTCGCTGCGCCAGCGCCGAGGACGCCAACGGTGCGGGCGACGATACGGCGGTGTCGAACAGCTGGACCGCAACTGCGGCCATTTGCTGCTGGTCGACTTGCTCGCGAGGGACGTAATCGCCCTGGTAGAAACGCAAGGCGTCGAGGCGAAATTCCGCGTGCGGCTGGCTGCAGCTGACGTAGGCGAACCAGCCTTCGGGAAACGGTTTGTCGACTTGGAAGGTCACGTGAAACTCTTGCCAGTCCTCGCTGGTCACGGTCAGCGGCGGGCTGGCGCCGGCCCGGTCCCACGGCTGGGCGCGGCGTTCGACTTCCAGCCGGACCGTCACGGGCCCTTGCACGCTCTTGGCCAACACGGCAAACGTGTACGTCTGGCCCGGCTGTCCCGCCTCGAACGCCTGGCCGAACTGGACTCCCCAGCCGTCCACCGCGTTGATGCGGATCCGCGCGCTCCGCTGGCCGGACGCGGCCTCCGTGTCGTCCACGGTGAATTCGGCCGCCGTCTCGCCGGCCCGGTCCATGCGCCACATCTCGCGACCGTCTTCAAATCCGGCGTTGCCAAACAGGTTCGTGGGCGTGCGGGGCGGAACAGGCGACTGCGCCGCTGCGCCCGGAATGACACTCAACAACCAAGCGACCGCCAGAACGCGAACACTGAGGCAGACCATGCTGAAGACTCCTGATGCGGAATGTAGTTCACCGTCATCGCTTCCGCCGGCGCGGGGTCGGTGGAAACGAAATCTGTCCAAGAGATACGTACACACACGGCGCACCGATCTTAGCGATTGTCCTGCAGCGCGGCATCCACCAGATGCTGCGTTCTTTGCGTCCAAGTCGCCGTCGCCGGATGATCGGCGGCCAGCATCTTGGCTCGCGCGCGGAGCCAGCGCGCTTCCATTCGGCTGTCGGCCAGAACGCGATCCTGGGCGGCGCCGAGGGACCGCAGATCGGCGCCCAGCCGCCGGCATTCGGCCAGCGGGTTCGTCTGGTTGGTCAATGCGGCAAGTTGAGCGGCCAGTTCTTTGACGCGTTGCGGGACTGCCGTCACTTCCGCCGCCGTCGCTTCCGACTGGATTCCTGCGGCGATCGGCTGCAGGGCCGCGGCGGCAGCCCGCAGCGAGTCGTTTGCCTCGGCTTCCGTACACAGTTGCTGCACGTCGTGGCCCAGCTTTGCATAGCGCTGGATACGTTCCGCCACATGGTCCACGTGCTGGGTCATCTGTTGGGCCAGGTCGCGGATTTCCTCCGCGGATTTCTTGTGCCGTTTGCGGGCGATCTGCTTTTCGATCCAGGTCATGACGTTGTCCGGGGTGGGATTCGTATCCGACTGCAGCCCCTCCGCCTGCAGAATGTACTGGCAGGGCCCGACGCCCAGCGTATTGCGCAGCACGTCGGTGGGACAGAACGCGGTCAGCGGCGTGGCCCGGCTGCGGTCCAGCGGGTAGACCAGCAGCGGGTGGGGCGGCAAGCCGGCGGGGCTACGGACAAAAAACTGGCTGTGGACCACCGCCCGCCGGCCGTCGATCCGGCACGGGCAGACTTGTCCGGCAGGTACCGGAATGTCCTCGTCCGTACCTTGCCCGCCCAGGAAGTACCACGACTGGGCAAACCCTTCGGCGCCGGTGAAATCCGCCCGCCACTTCGCCGGAAACGGCGGCTGCCAATCCAGGACGATGTCGGCCCGCAGATCGGCAGGCTGCTCGTGCCAAAGCCCGCTGCCGTCGATGGACGCCACCCACACGCTCTTGCCCGGCACGCAATCGACTTCGCAACCGGCAAAGCTCCGCCGCTCGCCGGTTTGCGTGATCAGCGCCTCGGCGTTCTGCATGCGCGCTGACGACGCGCACATCAGCATCGCCGCGCCGTCGGCCAGCGGCGTGAGGAAGAAGTTTTCGGCCGGCAGGATGATCCGCTGGCGCGGCAGCGTGTGGGGCGTGAACACCATGTCGTCGCCGAAGAAGTCGGGGATCACGACGTAGCGCGGGGCCATTTGCAGCCGCAGCCGAGCCACGCCCGCGGCAGGCCGGACTTCCAGAATGCTCTGGCCGACCGCCAGCTGGCATGGCAGGGACATCCGCGTGCCGTCGCTCGTGGCAAAAGACGCTTCCAGCACCACGGCGCCGAGATTATTCTCCAGAATCTTGAGGCCGGACAGGGCTGCCGGCACTGAGCCGCCAGCCGCCAGCGGAATCAGCGTGGTTCGCGCTTCGTAGCCGCCGGCCGGTGTGATCGAGAACAGGTCGATCCCGGCGGCCTTGGTGCGCAGCACGGCAGCCAGCTTGTCGTTCAACAGCACCGCGTCGCCGCGGAACGCGTGCTCCGTTTCGTCTTCGGCCACGCGCTGCCAACCTCGCTGCGCTCGCAGGGCCGCCGGCGACAGCGGTTGGGCTGCAAACGCACCGGTGTCGCAGAGAAACACGCCAGTCGGCGCAGATTCGTCATCCGCCCCGCGGACCTGCCCGTGATCGAGCAGCGTCAGCACGACGAAGACGCACAGCCAGTTGCCCCAACCACGTAGCCCGGTCTCTTTGAAACTGGTTTTGCAAGTGCATTTCATGCTTTGTTTCTCGACACGAGGGAGCGCCATGCCTGCGATCATCGATCTGTTCGAGAGCGGACGCGAGTCTCGGAGTGACTCGCCCACGTGGATGCGTCCAGACTCGCCTTCGTGGATAATGAGAGCCTACGAGGTGTCGCCGGCCGATTCTTGCGAGTTGCCGTGCTGGTCAGATAGTCGGCGCAGCATGTGCTTGATGTCCCACGAACCACGGATGGCGACGTAGACGGTCACACTGGAGTACCACACCAGGACGGCCAGCGTGAGCAGGCCCCAAAACGGATGGTTGTTCAGCATCGCAAGCGGATTCATGAGTGGCCTCCCGTGCATTGGAGTCTAGTTCGAGGAACGCGGTTTGAGCAAGGACCCGACGACCATCGCCAAGCCCGTAGCCAGGAACGTGCCGATGTTCACGAAATTGTCGCCCACGTAGTACTTGGCCAAGCCCTGCGTGAGCAGCTTGCCTTCCTTGACGATCTGGGCTCCCGTTTCGTCCAGCACGGGGACTTGGACGAACAGGTTCAGCGACAAGGACAGCACGGGCAGCACGGCGCCGACGATGATCGCGGCGATCGCGCCCCAGTTGTTGGCGCGTTTCCAGTAGCAGCAGGCGATCAGCAAGGTCGACATGCTTGCCAGGTAGATGGCGCCGGTGGTCTGCAGGTACTCCCAAAGATTCCCCTCCAGCTTGTACCACAGGCCCCAGAACAGCAGGAACATGCCGATCAAGGCCACAATGCAGCGGTTCCACAGGATGCCGCGTTTCTCCGGCCACGGCTTGCGGCGGAACGGCGCCAGAATGTCGTTGTAGATCACGCTGCCCCAAGTCAGCATGTAGGACGAATCCGTGGACATGTCGGCCGCCAGCATGGCCGCCACCAGCACGCCCATCATCCCGGCGGGCACGATTTGGGCGAGGAAAAACGGCATGGCAAACAGCGATCCGTCCTTCTCCCCAAACTGCAACCCGATCGTCTCGATCACCGCCGGCTCGATCGTGGCCAGCGCCGCGATGCCCCACAAGCCCGGAATGGCCCACCGGCAAACAAAGAAAAAGGCCGTGCCCGTGTACACCCTGCGGCCGGTCTTGCTGTCCTTGGCCGACAGCAATCGGGCAATGCACGTCTGCCAAGTCAATACCGAAGCGGTGTTGGTGAACAGGTTGGACAGCACGAAAGCCCAGCCCAGGTCCTGGGCGACAAAGGGATTGAAGCCGCCCTCGCCGTAGTGCGTCTGCACCGTGTCCACCATGCGGTCCCAACCCACGTGGCTCAACACCAGAAAAGACACGAGCAGCAAGCCAACGCTCATGACGACGAACTGCAGAAAATCCGTCACCAGCACCGAGAGCATGCCGCCCATGATCGTGTACACGGCCACGCCCACCAGCAGCACGGTCATGGCGATTTCCAGGTACCGCAGGTTCAGTCCGCAGCAGACCACCAGGAACTGGCCGCCCACCCGCAGAAAGACACCCATGTTCAACAGGCCGCCCAGGACGATCACCACGCCCGACAGCCAGCGGACGAACTTGCCGTACCGCTGTTCGAACAACTCAGGAATCGTGATCGCCCCGGAGTCGCGCAGCGGTTTGACGCAGAATCCCGTCCAGCCGACGAAGAACATCGCCAAGGCGTTGAGGATGCCGGGAATCGAGCCGGAAAATCCTCGCGTGTAACCGGCCTGGGCCGTGTACATACAGGTCACGATGCCGAATTCCGTGGCGGCCAGCGAGGCGATCCCCAGGAACACGTTCATCTCGCGGCCGGCGACCAGGAAGTGATCGACGCGCGAGACGTACTTTCGCACCATGATCCCGGCAATCATCGTCGCCAGCAGGTACATCCCGACGATGCTGCCGTCGATCCAGGTGAAGTTGGTCATCGGATTTGTCCTTCGTCGTTCGTCCTTCGTACCTTGTTACTTAACGTTCTGCTTCTGCACCTCGGCCCAGCACTGCAGCAAGCAATCCCGGCTCTTGGCCAACGCGGCCGACATGGCTTCGGGCTCGAGATCGCCGTGCATGAACGGGTTGACGTAACCACGATAGCGGATCTTGGCAAGCGCGGCGAGCCAGGGGCGGAAATCGGTCGAGCCGTGGCCGGGCAGTTGCCCAACGCCGCCGGCATGCTCCCAGGCGTAGAAGAAGAACAGTTGGCCGCCGCAAATCGTGATGGCTTCCTCGACCGACGCCTTGCCCGCCTGCACGTGATACGGCGCCAGCGCGATCCCCAGCCGCGGCGACTGGTTCAGATCGACGAACGCCTTGAAGGAATCCAGCGAATCCAGCAGAGCGTGCCCGTGGTTTTCGATGGCCAGGTACGAGTTGTGCTTTTCCGCCAGTTCGGCGAGCGGCTTCAAGGCTTCGAGAAAGGCCCTCATCCGCGCGGTCAACTCGCTGGGCTCGCACGGTCCGGCACTTCCTTGCACGGCCAAGCCGCCACCGGACTCGCCCAGCAGTTGCGCGTACCGCGCGTAACCGCCGGCGTACACGGAGAACGCAAACAACTTCAGTTTCTGTTGCTCAAGCACCCTGCGCAGGCCTTCCGCTCCCAACCGCTTGGCCACGTCGTCCAAATGCGGGCAGCCTTGGTGCGCGGACCAGATGTCCACCGCCTCGAAGCCCAGTTTCGCGATCCGCTCGCAAGCTTGCTCTATGGGCAAGTGCAGGTAATGGATCGACGAAGTGGACAGCCGCATGGTCCAGGGTGCCTGGTCTTCAGCGGCAATGACTTGTCGTTGGCCAAGAGCGGCCGCACAGGCGGCGGTCACCTGACCGAGGAAGGCTCGCCGACTTGCCGTGTTCGCGATCGTGTTGCGCAAAGCACTCATGATCGTTGCTCCCAGGTGGTCAGTCGCCCTTCGTCGCTCGGATATCGTAGCAGTACAGGTACGCGTCGTACCGGACGTACAGCCGGCCGCCGCAGATCACGGGATGGCTGATGTAGGGACCGCGGCCCTTCTTGAGCAGCCGGAACTGGCTGACGATCTCGAATCCGTCCGGTCTGACCTCCAACCGGTAAAACGGTCCCTCGTGGTTCAAGGCGTACAGCATTCCGCCGGTCGGCGACCTTGCGACCGCCGCTACGCCGGCTGCGGGCGAGTCGGCGGCCTCGACATGCGCTGCGGACAGTGCATACTCACGGTCAGGGCGGCAATCAACGGCGCCTGGTGGTAAAGCAGTCTCATGCAAGATCTCCTGGCAATGGCGGGCCGGAATTGGAAAACAGTGTAACTTCTCGCTCAGCAAAAGGAAACTCCGCCAGTAGACATTCTTGTCTTCTTCCGACCGCAACGGAAGTCGGGTGCCCGACGATCTGAGCCCGCCCCGTCTCTGCGGTGTTCGTCCACATGTCATGGGGACGTGGCCCGTGTACCGGCAGCGAGGAACACCGCCGAAACGGGACGGCCCCAGAGATTAGGGATGGGATCACGGCCGTCGGCGGAGTCAAACGCAGGCCAGGGCGGCCTGGGCCAACCCGACCTTTTGCCGTAGCGTTTCCTCCACTTCCCGAAGCGAGCGACCCTCGGCCAGCACCGTCACCAGCGGCTCGCCGCGACGGAATGCCCGGCCGCCGGCGGGGATGTCCGCCACGGCAGGTCGAGTCGGGTGCAAATTGACGTTTCTGACGAACTGCCCGAAGTTGGCCGGCACGCGGCCGTCCTTCTCCGCATAAACGACCGCTTTGCCGACACGGCGACCAGGCCGCACGGGCCATTCGCGAGGCAATTCGCCCCTCTGACAGGCACGGACGTGCAGCCGCACCAGACTCGCGCCACAGGCCAATTCGAGCACCTCGACCGAGGCCGTGTAGCGCGGATTCACCTCGACGACCCAAATGGCGTCATCGGTCATCACGGCATCCACGCCGAATAGGCCTGACAGTTCGAAACGGTCAGCGAGGCCATTCCCAATGGCCTGCCACCGTGTTCGCTCCCTCGCGGGCACATCCAGCGGACCGATGGACCCTGCGTACTCGAAGCCCTTCGCGCCGGTCCATGCGGTGCCAATCAACTGCTGTGTGCTTCCCAACCAGACGGCGCGGCCTTCTGCCGCCACGAAAACGGCGCTGCAGGCAGTGCCGGCGACGTAACGCTGATAGTAGACCCGCCCGCCCGGCTGGAGCCGATCCGGAGTTGTCCCGGAGACGAATTCGATCCCTCGCCCGCCGCCGGACTTGAGGGGTTTTTGCAGCCATTCTCCGTGCGCGGAATCCGGCGGCGTGGCAGAGACGTCCAAGCATGGCAGACCTCCGTGCCGAAGTGCTTCTGCCAAACTGAGCGGGTCACGCACCCGGCGCAACACTTTTTCCGGATTTCCCAATAGCTGCCGGCGCTTCTCGATTCGACCGACCAGCCTCGGGTGGTTTTCCAGGCCTCCGGTATACAACCAAGGGCAATCCGGAAAGCCGGCGGCAATGGCTTCCAAACCGGTCGGATAGCAATCGATGCGACGGCAATCGCAGGCGGCGATCAGGTCTTCGTCTCGGAAACAGTCTGCCGCAAGTGGCACATATTCGCTCCGGATGGCGGAAAACGCTGCCCCGCGGGCGCTGACGCCGAGGATCAGGAGTTGCCGTGCGTCCGTCATTTGACTTCTGGCGTTACAAGGTTGTTTCTGCG
>Ga0302240_1002532_pt1 | contig 12025 bp, 9 predicted proteins | sample AAG_UR_His_MG_FD_193538 | JGI IMG/M metagenome (GOLD analysis project Ga0302240, IMG submission 193538) | Enriched activated sludge microbial communities from anaerobic digester in WTTP, New Holstein, Wisconsin, United States - AAG_UR_His | ecosystem: Engineered > Bioreactor > Anaerobic >... | reverse complement strand
TAAGCCTTTCATCGCTGATGGTACTTGGGGGGCAGCCCCCTGGGAGAGTAAGTCGTCGCCGGGTAACAAAAAACGGACATTTGCATTACGCAGATGTCCGTTTTTTATTGCATAACAGGACGAAACTCGGTGTCAAACACCCAGTTTCCTCAAAAAGAAACTCGGTGTCAGACACCCAGTTTCGCTCCTTTCTTCCGTCTTTTCTATTGTGGATCACCGCATATAGTGATATGATAGACGAGTAGATACAATATATAGTGGGAGGGCTTGCTGTGACACATTCGCATGAGTTTGAAACCTCTTTGGAAAACCTGTTCGAACACGGACTTTCTTTCGATAAATTTCTTCAAAGCGCAGACGCGGATCAGAGAAAAACAATCCTTGATATACTGGAAAAAACAGATTTCACCTGGATTGAGACACCTGAGATGCCAATGCGCATTCTGTTTTTTGGAGAGCTGTGGTGTCCTGACTGCGTCATCAATGCCGCAGCGCTTGCGGGCATAATGAAACAGGTAAAAATATTGGAAGTCAGGGTGCAGCCAAGGGATGGCAATGAAGAAGTGATTATAGGTCTCGGTGATGGCATCAAGGCGCGAATCCCCACCATTGTGCCGCTGGATGATCAGGGTAATCCTTTGGGGGTTTTTGTGGAAAGGCCAAAAGTCATCCGGGACTTGGAGCAGAGCGAGGACCAGCTTAAACGCATTGTGATGATGCGGGACTATCGGGCAGGGGGCTATGTTTTGGATACGGCGAGAGAAATAATGGAGATGCTGAGCATCTGAATATTGCGCTCGCCATCTTGGAGTGGTACAATATCTAGTGTCTAGAAGCAACAAAAGCAAATAATTATACAATATATAGACAAAATAATACCTGCAGCTCATAGGGAGGAACCAGACGTGACAAAAGTAATGAAGCGGAACAAAGCGGTGGTTGAGTTCAAGCCTGAAAAGATCCAAAGGGCAATTGAGATGGCTATGAAGGAGACTGAACTCGGCATTGACTCCGAACTAAGCCTTGAAATCGCCAAGCGCATAGAGGCGGTTGCTGCTGGCAGCGGTCTCCCTATGGAAGTAGAAGAGATTCAGGATTTGGTGGAAACATACTTGATGGATAGTCCTCGCAAGGACGTCGCCAAGCAGTATATTATTTACAGAAACGAGCAGAGCAAGACCAGGGAGATCCGCAAGACGGACAGCCGCTTGCTCACGGATGAATTCATCAGCCGCTACAAGCACCTTGACAGCCCTATGAATCAGCTGGGCAGCTTCGTTTACTACCGGACTTATTCCAGATGGCTGCCGGAGGAAAAACGTCGTGAGTACTGGTGGGAAACGGTACGACGCTCTGTAGAATACAACTGCAGCCTGGTCCCGACGACCCGGGCGGAAGCGGAAGAGCTCTTCGACAACATCTTTTACCTGCGTCAGTTTTTATCAGGCAGAACCTTCTGGGTGGGGAACACAAGCGTTGCCAAGAATTATCCTATGGCGAACTTCAACTGTTCCTTCCAGATTATCGACAGCTTTGAGGCGTTCAGGGATGTTTTCTACCTTCTCATGATTGGCTCCGGCGTAGGGGTTAGAATTCTAAAAGAGGATATCGCACAGCTTCCAAAGGTTCGCACGGACTTTGAATTGATCCACAAAGACTACAGCGCGATCTCAATGTCAGAGCGCGAAGATTCCACCAGCCTTGAGTATTTCTACAACCACACAGTCAAAATTACAGTGGGTGACAGCAAGGAAGGCTGGGTTCAGTCGATCGACTATTTCTTCAAGATTTTGTACAGCAATGAGTACCGCAACATTAAGACGATTATCATCGACTATGACCATGTGCGGCCTAAAGGCGAGAAGCTCAAGAGTTTCGGCGGTACGGCAAGCGGCCATATCAGCCTGAAGAATATGTTTGAGAAAATCAACAAAGCCATCAAGAAGGCTGGACTTCGCGACGGAGCGCTGGATGAAAGAAAGCGCGTCAAGCTCAAGCCGCTGGATTGCCTGGATATTGCCAATATCATCGGTGAGAATGTCGTGGTCGGCGGTGTCAGAAGAACAGCGGAAATTCTGTTGATCGATCAGGATGACGAGGAATGTATCGATGCCAAATCCAACCTTTACAAGCAGATTGACGGTCAGTGGGTTGTGGACAAGGATATTATCCATAGGCAAATGAGCAATAACTCAATCTACTATACGAGAAAACCGAGCCGTGAGCGCCTCAGATGGCAAATCGACCGCATGCGATATTCCGGTGAACCGGGCTGGGTAAACGCGGAAGCGGGCGCCAAGCGCAGACCAAACTTCAACGGGGTCAACCCGTGCGGGGAGATCCTGCTGGACAACAAGGGCTTATGTAATCTCACGACGGTCAACGTATTTGCGTTTGTACGGCCTGACGGCACACTGGATTACAACGGTCTGTTCAAAGCCCAGCGACTGTCGGCGAAGGCGGGTTACAGAATGACTTGCGTTGAGCTCGAAATCCCAACCTGGGACGCGGTACAGCAGAGAGACAAACTCGTCGGCTGCTCGCTTACAGGCTGGCAGGACATGGTCAACGCGACCCAGATGACAGTCGAGCAGCAAGCGGATCTTCTTCGCAAACTCCGCTCGGTGGCAAAGAAAGAAGTTGAAGTTTACGCGGTTGAACTTGGCGGACGTGTGCCAATCCTGGTGACGACCATCAAGCCGGAAGGGACTTTGAGCCAGCTGCCTACAGTCTCCAGTGGCGTTCACTTCTCTCACTCGCCGTACTATATCCGTCGCGTTCGGATCAGTGCGGATGATCCGTTGGTTAAAGTTTGCGAGGAGCTCAATTATCCGGTATTCCCGGAGGTTGGCCAGGATCTGGAGACATGTTCGACGAAAGTCATTGAGTTTCCGGTCAAGGCGCCTATCGGCAAAACCAAGTATGAGGTTTCGGCCCTTGAGCAACTTGAGATTTATAAACTCTTTATGGAAAACTATGTCGACCACAACTGTTCCATCACAATTCACGTCCGAAACCATGAGTGGGAAGCGGTTGAGGAATGGGTCTGGAACAATTGGGACGACGTCATGGCGCTGTCGTTCCTGTCCCTGGAGGACAACTTCTACGAGCTGCTTCCTTATGAAGCAATCGAAGAAAATGAATTCGACCGCCGTGTACAAGCCATGCAGCCGTTTAGGCCATCTCTGATCGCCAAATATGAAAAGCAGGAAACTGTCTTTGACATTGGCACAGATGGCTGTGAGAGCGGCGCGTGTCCGGTTCGCTAACACCTCTCTTTTTATAAATCCTTTCCCCCTGACAAGCGGTTGTCGGGGGATTTTTTTAGCGACTACCACTAGGAGGAATATCAAATGCAGAAAGCGACCATTACAACCCAGGATCTTGTTCAAAAAGCCCTCGAGCTCGCAGGCCTTGAGGCATTGCCCTGCGACTCTCAAATCATCTCAGCTGGCGACGATGTCCGCCGGGTGCTGTTCGGCATAGATATGGAAACCCAGGAGCTGCTGCTGGCAAAGCATTTGGGCTTCGACTGCGTCGTGAGCCATCATCCCCATGCGGGCAGTGCCATGATCGATTTTGCCAAGGTCATGGAGATTCAGATTGACAAAATGGTAAGTTTTGGTGTGCCTATCAACCGGGCGCAAAAGGCACTCAGGAAAAAGCAGCTCAGCGTGGATATAGGCATGCAGGTCAGCAACTACGACCGCACTGCCAGTGCGGCGAGGCTTCTCGATCTGGCCTACTTCAATGTGCATATGCCCGCGGATCTGATGACTGAGAACGAAGTCCAGACCATGCTGGACCAGCGCTTCGGCAGCGAGCCCAAGGCGACCCTTGGAGAGGTGATGGATTTTCTCAAAGGGATGGAGGCATACGCCAACGCGCCGGCCGGACCGGTGATCCGAGTGGGTTCCGAAAAGGATTATGCCGGAAAAATCGCCGTTCTGATGGCAGGCGGCACGAACGGCGGGGCAGAGGTTTACAAGGCCTACTTCGATGCCGGCGTGGGGACGATTATTGCAATGCACATGCCAGAGGACGTCAAGAAGGCGGTTGAGGAACAGGGCTACGGCAATGTGATTATCGCTGGGCACATGGCGTCGGACTCTATTGGACTTCGCAAGATCGCGGAGGCCTGGAGGCGCATGGGGCTGGAGGTTGTCACCATGGCTGGGATTCTGGCGGTTTGAAGCTCAGGCGACCATCGGCAGAACGTTTTTAAGACCTTTTGCCGATGGACGCGGCACTTAACACATTATGTTGTAAAATTTATGGAGACGGCGGTCAATTTTCATTTTTTCTTCACAATTGTGGCGTAAAGTCATAGTAAGGTTTACGAGGCTGCATCCAAAGCGGGCCTTGTTTGACAACTTGTGAGGAGGCATTCCCATGTCTGTGCAACCCAACAAAGCAGCAAGCCGGAACAAGGCGGTTAAAGTTCGGCCATGGATTCAGGGATTTTTTTTCATCTTTGTTCTGATCACCAGTCTCAACCACCTGCTTGAGGAAAGCGGAAAGTCGATCCCCTTCTGGCCTCAGGCGTCACTGCACGCGATCTGCCCTTTTGGCGGCGTCGTTTCACTTTACCAGTTTTTCGCAGTGGGTACCTTCGTTCAAAAGATTCACGAGTCTGCTTTTGTGCTGATGGCGGCGGCGTTCGTGCTGGCAGTTCTGGCCGGTCCGGTACTCTGTGGCTGGATTTGTCCGCTGGGGACGTTTCAGGAGTGGATTTCAAAGCTTGGAAGAAAGCTGACCGGTAAACGGTTTGGCAAATACATACCTTCTGAGGTGGACGGTGTTCTGCGATACTTCCGCTACGTGGTTCTGGCCTGGGTGCTCTATCAAACAGCGGTCACCGGAAAACTTATTTTTCAGGATGTGGATCCCTATTACGCGCTCTTCAACCTCTGGTCGGAGGAGCTCGCGCCGGCGGCTCTCGCATTGCTCGGAGCGACAGCGCTCCTGTCTCTGATCACGGAGCGGCCTTGGTGCAAATATGCCTGCCCATACGGCGCAGTTCTGGGGCTTTCCAACAAGATCCGGATTTTCAGGATTCGCCGGGCAACCTCCACCTGCATTGACTGCGGAGCTTGTGACAGGGCTTGTCCGATGGGGATCAGAGTATCTGGGATGGAAGTCGTCAAAGACCATCAGTGTATTTCCTGCATGGAGTGTACATCGGAATATCACTGCCCGGTGCCTGCGACGGTAGAGCTCAAGGTGTTGGGTGGTGACGCGAAATGAAGATGAGAGCCTGGATGCTTGGCGTTGTCGCGGTGGGCATTATGTTTGGGTCGGTTTTGATCTCTGACGCCCTTGGCTATTGGCAAACAGAGAGTACGAAAACGCCGGCTGTGATTTCAACCGGAGAATTCGCAGGCGAGGCAGATCCAGCGGATATCCGCGGGTCTTACAGCTTTGGGGATGTGGAAGCGGCGTTTGATATCGAGTCTGAGATATTGGCAGAGGCTTTTGGCGTCGATCCGGCGGAATCTGAGGGTTTCCAGCTGAAATCACTGGAAACTATGTATGAAGCTCTCGCTGAGGCGGGAACTGAGGTGGGAACGGGCTCTGTTCGATATTTTGTAGCCTTATACACCGGACTGCCCTATGAACTTACTGAAGAAGTCTATCTGCCTCAGCCGGCAGTGGCGCTTCTGATCGAGGAAGGAAAAGTTGCGGGAGAAGCAGCGGAAGCGCTTAAGTCGATTGCGGTCGAGATTCCGGCTGTCGAAGCTGGCAGTGTCACGACTGAAGAGAGCGCTGAACAAAGCACTGTAGAAACGCCGATTTCTGGTGAGGCTGATGGCAACGCTGCAGCAGCAGATTTGCTGATCAAAGGAAAAACCACTTTCAGAGAAGTGCTTGACGCCGGCGTCAGCGAAGCGGATCTTGAACGGGCTCTTGGGTCAGAAATGCCAAATCCTCTGACGGTCATCAAGACCTTCTGCACGGAGCAGGACCTGGACTTTGAAACGGTTAAAACGGCGCTGCAAGCCTTGGTGGATGCAGAGTAAGGACGTTTGCTGCCGAGCAGATTCAGAGAGATTTCCTCTTGAATATTAACTGAAGAACGAAGGCGCGAACGCAGATTGTCAAGGGACAGGACAATCCGCGTTCGCGCCTTTTTTAAGCACTTACTTCATGAGCTCAAGAGGTTCCCGGATATAGCGGCGCATGCCGTATTTTTCCTGAGAGGCTGCCAGCGCCTCCCGAATCGCCTCCGGACGCCCTTCAAAACTGCCGCTGTCCGGAAATTCAATGCCATGGCTGAACGGGCATGTCGACAGGCAGATGCCGCAGTCGGTTCCCAGGCTCCTCCAGCGCTCATAACAATTATCGTGGTCGATCTTCCAGTAGGCCTGCCCTTCGTAGACCGCATTCTTTTCTAGGGGAATGGCTTTACCCGGGCAAGTCATCTGGCACTTTCCGCAAATTTCGCAGAATGCATCAAGTCCAAAGGTGTCCGGTGCATCAGGGACTAACTCGGCGTTCGTCGTGACAATGCCCAGCCGGACTCGGGGCCCGCTCTTTCGAGTCGTCAGAAGTCCCATTCGTCCAATTTCGCCCAGTCCTGACTCTACGGCCACCAGCGGCGCCACCAGCAGATAGTTGCCGTCCATGTGGTTGCGGGCGTCGTAACCGAGTTCTCTCAGCCAGTAGGAGAGGATCATGCCGGCAATGCCGGCCTTGAGATAGCCGGTACTGGTTTCGATGACCTCCTCAAGCTGAGGGGATCGGTCAATCATATCTTCATTCATCTCGATAGTAAAGGCAATGGCATAAGTGTGATCGAGAACGACGGGCTCACCGTAGTGCTCTGCCTTTCTGCCGCGGTGCGAATAGAGGTGTTCGTCTTTCAGACACGTCATTCCGACATCCTGCACGCCCAAATGCTTTGCGAGCGCCTTGACCTTTTTTGTCAGAAGTGCCGGATCGACCGGCAATGGCGTTTCCCGGCGCACTGGCTGTTCAGACAGCGGATTGAGGTCGCCCAAAAATTTAAAAATAGCGTCTGCGACCGGACTCATCAGCGGATTCCAAGTCATAGTCCCTTCTGAGCATAACTGGGGGAGCGAGCGGATTCGCAGATCCCGTTCAAGTTTCTCAGGGTGTCTGCGGTAGTAGTCGTCAAAGACCTCGGAATCCTGTTCGTAGTTAAAGCGGGCAAAAGGGATATCGCGTTCGTCAAAGCGCCTCATAGCTCTCCTCCATCTTCAAACATTTTTATCATTATAACATTGGTGAAAGTTTGTTGGTAGGGATCACAAAATTGGGTATAGACAGTGCATACTGATTTTTTACAATTATCACAATATTAAAAAAATGAATTGATGAAAAAAAGGAATTTGAGATGTAATGTAGAATTTAACACGGACGCACAAAATCCAACACATCAGAAAGCGGGGAGAATCACATGAAGAATTACAGTGTTGACAGAATTCGCAACGTTGCGTTGCTCGGCCATGGCGGCTGTGGCAAAACGACTTTGACGGAAGCGATTCTTTTTTCACTAGGCGTTACCAAACGCATGGGAAAAGTCACGGAAGGCAATACTGTTTCAGATTTTGACAAAGAAGAAATCTCTCGTCAGTTTTCAATTGGTACCAGTGTCATTCCTGTAGAATGGAATGAGTCGAAGTATAATTTCCTGGACACGCCGGGATACTTTGATTTTGTCGGCGACCAGTTCAGCGCGCTGAGAGTTGCGGGCGGCGCGGTGATCGTTATGGACGCGGGCTCCGGCATTGAAGTCGGCACAGAAAAAGCCTGGACGTTCACAGAGAAACGCAATATGCCAAAGATCATCTTCATCAACAAAATGGACAAAGAAAATATTGATTATGTCAAATTGATCCGAGATCTCAAGGATAAATTTGGAAAGAAAATCGCGCCGTTCTGTATTCCGTTAGGCGAGCAAAATGAATTCAAAGGCTTCGTCAACGTCGTCGATCTGATCGGCAGAGAATACACTGGAAAAGAGTGTATCGACATATCGGTGCCGGCTGACATGGAACCGCGCATCAAGCCATTTCGCGATATGATCATCGAATCCGTCGCTGAAAGTGATGAAGCGCTCATGGAAAAATATTTCGGCGGTGACGAATTCACCACGGAAGAGATTCACGCCGGCCTCAGAAAAGGCGTCATTAACAACGAAATCGTCCCGGTTCTGATTGGTTCTGCTGAAAACAGAATCGGTATTCATACATTGCTCAACATGATCTATGACTACCTTCCGACGCCAAAAGATATGGATGGGGGCGTTACAGTGGGCGTCAATCCTTTGACAGGAGAGGAAGTCTCCCGTAAAGTGGATGACGCTGAGCCGGTATCTGCATTCGTCTTCAAAACCATTGTCGACCCGTTTGTGGGCAAGATTTCTCTGTTCAAAGTCTATTCCGGCAAACTTAAGCGCGACCTTGAACTCCTCAACGCCAACAAGGAAGAGACTGAGAAAATAGGTCCTGTCTTCCTGATGAGAGGCAAAAGCCAGCTGGAAGTCGATCACATCAATGCCGGTGATATTGGGGCAACCGCGAAGCTGACATTGACGGAGTCTGGCGATACCCTTTGCGACAAGACTCAGCCTATCAAATACACCGGCATCAATCTGCCTAAGCCGTGTCTGTTTATGGCGGTAGAGCCGAAGGCTCAAGGCGACGAAGAAAAGATCAGCGCGTCCTTGCAGCGCCTTTCTGAGGAGGATCCGTCCTTCCTCGTCAGCAGGAACAACGAGACGAAGCAGCTGCTGATTGGCGGTCAGGGCAACATGCAGCTCGGCATTATCGTCAACAAGCTCAAGAACACCTTTGGCGTCGACGTCAACATGATCGACCAGAAGATTCCTTACAGAGAAACCATTAAAGGCAATGTCACCGTTCAGGGCCGACACAAGAAGCAGACAGGCGGCGCCGGTCAGTTTGGCGACGTCCACATCAAGTTTGAGCACTCTACCGAGCCGTTCATCTTTGAAGAGAAAATCTTCGGCGGATCAGTGCCGAAGAACTATGTACCGGCTGTTGAGAAGGGCCTCCGGGAGGCAATGGAAAAAGGCATCCTGGCCGGTTTCCCGGTCGTCAACATCAAAGCAACGCTGGTTGACGGCTCCTACCACCCGGTCGACTCCAACGAAATGGCCTTTAAGCTCGCGGCCCACATCGCCTTCAAGAAGGGCATGGAGATCGCCCAGCCAATTCTCCTTGAGCCAATCATGCGCATCACCATCTTTGTGCCGGATGAATACATGGGTGACATCATGGGCGACATGAACAAACGCCGCGGACGCATTCTCGGCATGGAGCCGGACGAAATGGGCTACCAAAAGGTCTATGCGGAAGCGCCTGAAGCGGAAATGTTCAAGTACGCCACTGACCTCAGATCCATGACCCAGGCACGCGGCTATTTCAGCATGGAGTTCAACCGCTATGAGGAAGTGCCTATGCAGCTGGCCATCAAGATTGTCGAGGAATCCAAAGCCGAAAAGAACAATCACTAAGAGAGAAACCATAAAGACCGTCGACAAAAGTCAAAAGCGGGGTCCCTTAATCTGGATCCCGCTTTATTTTTCGCCGCCCGGCAGGTTATAATGTAAGAGGCGGGTCTCTCAGTCAAGCCCGCCCTGGGAGGAACCTATGTCTAAAAATAAAACCATCCATGTCTGTCAAAATTGCGGCGCGCAGTCTCCGAAGTGGGTCGGACGCTGCACGGAGTGCGGCGCCTGGAACAGCTATGTGGAAGAGTATGTCAGAGCAGAATCGCCAAAAACCACTGCACAGGGGCGCATTTCTGATTCCGCGAAGCCCATCAGGCTGATCGATGTGTCTGTGGACCGGGAAGACCGTTATACGACCGGCATCCGGGAGCTGGACAATGTGCTGGGCGGCGGTGTGGTCCGGGGTTCCCTCGTCCTGGTGGGCGGAGATCCCGGCATTGGGAAGTCGACCATGTTGATTCAAATGGCAGACAGAATTGCCTTTACAAAGAAAAAAGTTCTCTATGTCTCCGGAGAAGAGAGCGTCAAGCAGACCAAGCTGAGGGCAGACCGGACGGGTGTTGCTTCAGAATCCCTCTACATTATCTCGGAAAACGATCTTGAAGCCATCATGAACACCGTGGATACCCTGAGACCGGATGTGCTGATCGTGGACTCCATTCAGACCATGTTCCGCTCGGACATTCAGTCAGCACCAGGCAGCGTCTCCCAGGTCAGGGAGTGCACCGCGTCTCTGATGAAGACGGCGAAACGCGAGGGACTCTCCACCTTTATTGTGGGACATGTCACCAAGTCAGGCGCCATAGCGGGGCCAAAGGTCCTGGAGCACATGGTGGACACGGTCCTCTACTTCGAGGGCGAGCGCTTCAACACTTACAGGCTGCTGCGCTCCGTCAAGAACCGCTTTGGCTCGACGAACGAAATAGGCGTCTTCGAAATGACGAATCAGGGACTGATAGGCGTCTCCAATCCCTCGAAGCTTTTTATTTCGGAAAAACGGGATGAAGCCTCAGGCTCCGTAGTCGTAGGCACCATGGAGGGGACACGGCCCATGCTTGTGGAAATCCAGGCCCTCGTTTGCCACTCCGGCTTCTCCGCCCCTCGCAGAACGGCTATAGGCGTCGATTACAACAAAGTGATCATGCTGATTGCGGTACTCGAGAAGAAAATTGGCATGCAGCTTCAGGACCAGGACAGTTATATCAATGTGGTGGGCGGCATCCGCATCGACGAGCCCGCTGCGGATCTGGGCATCATCATTGCGCTGGCGTCGAGCTTTAAGAATATTGTGATCGATCCGGAGATGATGTTTTTTGGCGAGGTCGGCCTGACCGGCGAGGTTCGCAATGTCGCCCACGTGCAAAGCAGGATTTCGGAGGGTCAGAAGCTTGGGTTCAAGACCTTTGTCATTCCCGCCGGAAATCTAGATGGCCTTGAAAAACCGGCGCCGGGTGTTCGGATCGTGGGCGTCAGGACGGTTGAGGAAGCGCTGGACGCGACGCTGAGGTGATGGTTGGGCGGTGCTTCCAAAGGAAAAAAGAAGGTGCCGCAGCTGCCGGTCGGGGACGACCGGGGGCTGGGGTACCTTCTTTTGACGTTTCTTTTAATACAGGCTGTACGGCCCGAGTGTCTTGATGCGGTTATATTCGTTGAGAAAAGCATCATAAAGGCTGATGTTCAAATGGTTGCACAGCGCAGCCAGGTAGAAGAGGTGTGAGCCAATCTCCTGGTCAATTTTGTCGCGGCAGACCGGGCAAATTTCGCCTGAGAGCTCAGTGCCGGCATAATTCTTGATATCCAGATAATCGGCATCCTCGGGGAGATCCTGTTTCTCGGCGTGAAGCTTCAGACAGCCGCAGGATGTAATGGTTTTAACGGCAGCGCGGTTGACGCGCGCGCCTGACTCATCCAGCTTCGTAATGATGTCAAGCAAGCTGTTGTGACGGATCAGAACTTCCTGAACGGTATTCTGAAACTGATCATAAATAATGTCGCTCATGCGGATCACCTCAATATTCTGCACCTGTTGGTTGGTTTGATTCAATTCTAGCACAGGTCGCCGACATAGTAAAACTAAAATGGGAACTGTTTCCCGGACCCCATGCTGCCGATGGTCGCCTGCCTATCCACACCGTCACTGGAAAGGTGACATTCTGGTGACATTCTATATAAATATTAAAATCCTGTAATTGACATTGGCTTTGTCCCTATGATAGAATATTAAATTCAATTGACCGCAACTCGTATTATGTTGTATAATAGCCTTAGGGTCACAGATCCGGGGGGTGGAAAAATGTTCAGAATTGGCGATAAGGTCGTTTATCCAATGCATGGCGCCGGTATTATTGAGGGCGTAGAGGAAAAAGAAATCTTGGGTGAAAAGCGCAAGTATTTTATACTGAGATTGCCGCTCAAAAATATGAAGGTCATGCTGCCGGTCGACAATGTCGAAACCATCGGCCTCCGGGAAATCATTCAGGATGACGCTATTGACGAGGTTTTCAGCGTTTTGAGAGAAGAGGGCGT
>Ga0302240_1002526_pt1 | contig 12035 bp, 9 predicted proteins | sample AAG_UR_His_MG_FD_193538 | JGI IMG/M metagenome (GOLD analysis project Ga0302240, IMG submission 193538) | Enriched activated sludge microbial communities from anaerobic digester in WTTP, New Holstein, Wisconsin, United States - AAG_UR_His | ecosystem: Engineered > Bioreactor > Anaerobic >... | reverse complement strand
TTAGACGCCTCTGGAGGCATTCGAATTCCCACAAATCATGAATAATCCGGGCTAGCAGGGACCGGCTGCAAAAGCATCTCAAGCCGTACGTCCGCAACGCGACGATTTCGGTCTGGGACGATACGCAGATCAAGACGGGGACGAAGTGGCGGAGGCCATAGACCGAAGGACTGGGAATCGCTAGACTGCTGGTGGGACAAGACCGCCCTGACGCAGTTTGAGGACAACTGGCGCATCAACCACCCAGCCGCGGTGCAGGCGTTGGAGCGCGGGGGGGTCCGCGTCGCGCGTCAGGGCAAGCACATGGTGATGAGCGATGGGACCTGTGGCATAATGCGGCCCTCGCGAAGCATTTTCGAAATCCTCCAGGAGAAGCTTAACATGAGACGCTTGGCATTGCTGTTGACTTTCCCTCTGTGCATCACCGTGACGCTCGCCACGGCGGCGGATTGGAAGCCGGCTGAAAACACGTTGACGACGCCTTGGACCAAAGACGTATCGCCGGCCAACGCCCATCCGCAACATCCGGAACCGCAACTGGTCCGGGAAACGTGGTCGAGCCTGAACGGGCTGTGGGACTACGCGATCCGCGGCAAGGACGCGCCTCGGCCGGAGGCATTCGATGGTCAAATCCTCGTGCCGTATCCCGTGGAATCGGCGCTGTCCGGCGTCAAGCGGGCAGTCCGGCCCGATGACCGGCTGTGGTACCGCCGCACGTTCGCAAGGCCGGATGACGCCCAGGGCAAACGGCTGTTGCTGCATTTCCAGGCGGTGGATTGGCACGCTCAGGTGTGGCTGAATGGCAAGTTGCTCGGCGAGCACCGGGGCGGATACGATCCGTTCACGTTTGACATCACCCGCGAGCTGGCCGATGCGGCCGAGCAGGAACTGGTCGTCTCGGTCTGGGACCCGACGGACAAAGGGCCGCAGCCGCGCGGCAAGCAAGTGCTGAATCCGGGCGGCATCTTCTACACGGCCGTGACCGGCATCTGGCAGACCGTGTGGCTGGAAGCAGTGCCGCAGACGTATGTCCAAGCGTTACAGTTGGTGCCGGACGTGGACGCCAAGGAACTGAAGGTGACCGTCACCGCCAGCGGCCCGGCGAAGGTCTGGGCGCGGGCGTTGGACGGCGGCCAGGAGGTCGCCAAGGCCGAGGGCAAGGCGGGCGGAACGCTACGGCTGAAGATCGACAACCCCAAGCTCTGGTCGCCGGATTCTCCGTTCCTGTACGATTTGCGCGTGGGTCTCGACGGCGGCGATGAAGTCGCCAGCTACTTCGGCATGCGGAAGATCGAAGTCAAGAAGGACGAAACCGGCGTCAACCGGCTGTTCTTGAACAACCAGGTGCTGTTCCAAATCGGCCCGTTGGACCAGGGCTGGTGGCCGGACGGCTTGTACACGGCGGCGACCGACGAATCGCTCCGGTTCGATGTCGAAATGACGCGCAAGCTGGGCTTCAACATGGCTCGCAAGCACGTCAAGGTCGAGCCGCCGCGATGGTACTACCATTGCGACAAGCTCGGCCTCCTGGTCTGGCAGGACATGCCCAGCGGCGGCGGACCCGGCGAGAAGATCGGCGACGGAGCCACGTTCCCGCGGTCGCAATTCGAGCTGGAATTGCGGCGCGTGATCGATGCCAACCGGAACCACCCCTGTATCGTCATGTGGGTGCCGTTCAACGAAGGCTGGGGCCAGCACGACACGCCGGAAATCGTGGCCTCGATCCAGAAATACGACCCGACCCGGCCGGTGAACGAAGCCAGCGGCTGGACCGACAAGGGCAGCGGGGATGTGAAGGACGTACACAACTACCCCGGCCCCGGCATGCCGCCGTTGGAGGACAAACGCGTGGCGGTGCTCGGCGAGTTTGGCGGACTGGGTATCCCGCTTCCCGGACATTTGTGGTGGGACAAGAAGAACTGGGGCTACCGCAACTTCCACGACCTGAAGGAAATCCAACTCGCCTACGACGGCCTCATCCGCCGGCTGCGTCCGCTGATCGGCAAAGGGCTTTCCGCCGCCGTCTATACGCAAACGTCCGATTGCGAAGGCGAAGTGAACGGCCTGATGACCTACGATCGCAAAGTGGTCAAGTTTGACCCGGAACACATGGCCCAGTTGCACGCGCCGCTGTTCCTGCCCCCGCCGGTCGTGGTCACCAAAGTGATGGTGCCGACCAGCCAACAGCAGCCGCAGACCTGGCGGTACACGACGGACAAACCGTCGGACGGTTGGGAACAGCCGGGATTCGATGACACGTCCTGGAAGGAAGGTCCGGGCGGTTTCGGCACCAAGGGCACGCCGGGTGCCGTCGTGGGCACTCCGTGGCCCAGCAGCGACATCTGGCTGCGCCGGACGGTCGACGTACCGCAAGTCGGTACCGGCGCGCTGAACCTGCGAATTCACCATGACGAGGACGCCGAGGTGTACCTGAACGGCAAACGAGTGATCCAGTTGACCGGCTACGAGACGGACTATGTGGACATCGAATTGGACAAGGAATCTGCCGCCGCGCTCCGGCCCGGCAGAAACGTCATCGCGGTTCATTGCCGTCAGACCACGGGCGGTCAATTCATCGACGTGGGCCTGGTTGACGTGACACAAGACCAGCGGGCTCCCACCCGTGTTTCCCCAAAGTAGATCTGCTTAGGGGGGCTCCCACGTGTCGGTACGGAACGGTGAGGCGGGAAGGCCGGCGCTGTTGAACAGGCTGGCGTCGGGATTCGATGCCCAGGCGTAGCGCACGGCGACCGGTTTGACGACCTGATCGCTGCAGACCACGACCGTGTCGGTGCCCTCGATCTTGGCATCGGCAAAGACGAACTTCCGATCCTCTCCGGCGATGGCAAACCCGGTCAGCTTCTCGCCCTTGTCCTTGATCCCGTCGCCGATGTGGTCGAAGCGGATGCTGATCTTGCCGTCTGCCTGCGACATCGACTTAGTCGCAGTCGGTATGATGCGCGCACCGTGCGTGCACGGCGGGCTCAGACGTACAGAATACAATTTTGGCCGATGGCAAGTCCAACCACGTGGATGGACCCTGTTCGGCCAAAAACTGAATTCAGTATGTCTGAGCCCTTGGGTTGCGCTTGCCGGCCCGCGTTGGCTCGCCCTATTCTGACACGTTCACCACGACGCGTCCAGTGACCCGGCTTGCCAGGATTTCGGTGATCTGCAGAGGCAATTCCTCAAGGTCGACGAATCTGGCGATCGCCGGCAAGCAGTCGAGCTTCCAGGGGCCGGCCAAACGTTGCCAGATCTCGTGACGCAGGGGGATTGAGCCCCAAGCGGCGTCGATTCCGGCCAGCGTGACACCGCGCAGGATGAACGGGTAGACCGTCACCGGCAGGTCGCTCCCCGCGGCCAGTCCACAGGCGGCAACACAGCCGCTGTGCTTGGTTGCCCGAAGAATCGTGCCCAAAATGTTGCTGCCGACGGTGTCAATCGCCCCGGCCCAGCGGCCGGACAGGAGCGGTTTCCCGCTGCGATCATCGACCTGCTCGCGGCCCAGAACGTGTTCGGCGCCAAGACGCGTCAGGTACTCGTGGCCGGATGCCTTTCCGGTAATGGCCGTCACGTGATAGCCCAGCTTGGCCAACAGGGCGACGGCAAAGGTCCCGACGCCGCCCGTGGCCCCTGTAACCACCACGTCGCCGGAGTTCGGCAGCACGTCATGTTTCTGCAAGGCGTCCACGCACAGCCCGGCGGTGAATCCGGCCGTGCCCAGGATCATGCTCTCCCGCAGAGTCAGACCGGCCGGCAACGGCACGACCCAGTTCCAGGGCACCTGGACATAATCCGACCATCCACCCCAGCGATTGGCGCCCATGTCGAAGCCGGTGACCAGGACGGAATCGTCCGGTGCAAACTTGCCGGCGCCGCAACGCACTACGTGGCCGGCGGCGTCGACGCCCGGGATGTGAGGAAACTGCCTGTTGACGCCGGGGTGCCCGGTGGCGGCCAACGCGTCCTTGTAGTTCAGCGACGAGTGGGCCACGCGGATCAACGTGTCGCCCGGCGGCAATTCGCTCAGCCCGCGCTCGGTGATCTCCGTATGGATCTTGCCGTCGGCGTCCTTGGTGACCAGGTAGCAGCGAAAGGTTTCGGGAAGCATGGCGTTGTCAAATCCTCTTTCCAGTCTTGGTGGCGGGACAGGCGATCCGGCGTGCTGCGGGTCGCTAGCAAGCACTGTGGACGCGGCGGGCACGGCCAACAAGTAGGCCGTGCCACTTGGTTATGCGCCGCAGGCGACTCGCTCCGCCTCGTGCAGGTAGTCGTCGGCGACCGGATAGTTGCGGAAGCGGACCGAGTAGTATTGCTCGAACCAGTCCCTGATCAGGTTCTCCATGTCCGCGTCGTAGCCGGGCGCGACATACAACGTTTTGCCGTCCAAGGTCTCTCGCAAGTCACCCTCGTCTACCAGCAATCTACCGGACTTGATCACGTACCGCGGCAGTTGGAACATCCGTTCCTTGTTTTCGTGCGGCGTGTAAATGGTGATGTCGGCGTCGGCTCCGGCGCCCAGGTGGCCTTTGTTTTTCAGTCCCAGCAGCTTCGCCGGACCGGCCCGCGTAATGATGGCGATTTCGTACAGCGAGTACTCGCGGTCCAAATCCGCCAACAACGAGCCTTTGCCGACCGTTGCGTGGACGTCCTTCAATGCCTCCTTGCGGTAAGCGCTGTCCATCAGCAGGCGGATGATCTGCGGGTACGCCAGGAACGAAGCGCCGTTGGGGGAATCGGTGCTCATCACCACTCGCCACGGGTCCTGGACCAGCAGGTACCACTCCAGCCCGATGGCCCACTGCCAGGCGTGGATCAGGCTCTTGTTGCGGTACTTGATCGGCGCGATGCCGCAGCCGGATTCCATTTCCACGTCGGCGCTGAACCACTTCGTGCCGTAGACGTTGTGCAAGTAGTAGCCTAGCGGCCCATCGCCGGTCATGCTGGTCGTCTCGCCGAACAGGACTTGGCCCACATCGACGGAAAGATGGGGATGTTCGTTGACGTACTCGGCCAAGGGCGCGACTTTCGAGTTGAACGTACTCTCGTCGCCCTCGCCGCCGCCGTAGCTGTGGAATTGGATGTGCGTGATGTGCCCGCGATGTCCCTCCAGGGCCTTCATCGTCTCCAGCGTCGTCTGCCAGTTGCCGGGCAAGCCGAGATTGTTGCAGTGGATGTGGGCCGAATGGGGCAGTTTCAATGCATCCACCGCCACCGCCACTTCGCGAATGATCTGCCGCGCCGTGACGCCGAAGTGATCGACGGGTTCGTCCACCGTGTGTACGTTGCCGCCGGCGCGATGTTTCCAGACTTCCACGCCGCCCGGATTGACCAGCTTGATCGCATACGCCTTGGCGGCGCCCAGCAGCCAGGCGATGAAGCCCTTCAACTGCTCCGGCTGCCGCTGTTGAATGGCACGCATGACGAAGTGGTTGTTGCCGGCCAGGATGTAGAAGCCCTTGTCGATGCACGGCATGTCGTCGAACTCTTCGTGAGCGTGGCGGGCCATCAGGGGCGGGACGGCCGCGTCAAAAGCCGTCGTGTAGCCGAGCCCGATGTATTTGTAGCCGGTGGCAAAGGTGCTGGGCACACTGCCCAACGTCCCGCTGTGCGTGAGGGCTGTGCGCCGGACGACGTTGCGGCCCCCGCGCCGCTCTTCCGGACGCATCTTGCGGGCCGCATTCACCTTGGGGCCGGCGATGTGGCAGTGCATGTCGATGCCGCCGGGCATCACCACCAGGCCGGCGGCATTCAGCGTGTAGGCAGGTTGCGGCGGGGGATCGCCGGGAGGCGGGACAATCTTTCCGCCTTGAATCCAGATGTCCTGTACCTGGCCGTCCACGCCGTTCCGCGGGTCGTAGACGTAGCCACCGCTGATCTTCCAGAGGACTTCCGCCATGACTGCCTGCTGGGTATCGAAGTCGAGTTCTGGTTCGTAGGCTGGGACTCCGTCGCGGTCGGGTGGGAAAGGAGTCCCGGCGGGTCGGGACGGAGTCCGAACCTACCTAAACATGTCGCGGCCGAGCCACGGACCTCCATGATGGACTTTGGCCCCGTTTCCAGCAAGCCCGCCACGACGGAAATGGCTGGTTGGGTCCCCGTGGTTGCGTGTTTCGGACCAGAGTCTATGATAGGGAACTTCTGCGACGCAGCGCAAAGGAGGCTGTGCGCCACAAGTTCCTGGAACGAGCTTTGCCATCGTGTCACTCGCATTTTCCTTGATCATTCCCGCCTACAACGAGGCGCATCGCCTGCCGCCGTATCTGGCCGACGTCTGCACCCACTTGACGACGGCATTTCCCGGCGCGCACGAAGTGATCGTCGTGGACGACGGCAGTACCGACGGGACGCGCGGACACGTCGCCGGGATGGCCGAGGCCTGGCCGGCCTTGCGGCTCGTGGCCCATTCGCAGAACCAGGGCAAAGGCGCGGCTGTGCGCACGGGGATGCTGGCCGCCCGCGGCGAAATCCGCTTGTTCGCCGATGCGGACGGCGCCACGCCCATCCGGGAGGAGACTCGCTTGCGAGCGGCCATCGAAGCCGGGGCGGATGTGGCAGTGGCATCCCGACGGGTCCAAGCCCCGGACGTGGCGCGGCAACGGGCCCGATTTCGCGGCCTGGTCGGCTGGGCGTTCACGGCCTTCGCCCACCGCCTGCTGCCCACGGGCGTCCGCGACACGCAGTGCGGGTTCAAGATGTTCCGCCGCGAGGCCGCCGAGCGTCTGTTTGCGATGTCGCAGGAGAGCGGCTATGTGTTCGACCTGGAACTGCTCGTGCTCGCCCGGCAGCTGGGGTATCGCGTGGCGGAGATCCCCGTGAACTGGACGGAAATGCCCGGCAGCAAATTGAACATGGCACGCGAGTGGCGGAAGATCCTGGCGGGCATGTGGCGTATTCGGCGTCGGTGCGCGGCGGCGAAGTAGGTTGGGACTCCGTCACGACCGGGTCGAGAAGGAGCCCAACCTTGGCGAAATAGGCGGAATCGCATCGTCCTGCGGTTAACGTTGTGCGGCACGTCACAACGGGCGAACGATAGGCTAAGATAATCAACGATGGAACCGGTCTCCGGTGCCGCGCCCCCCCTTTCTCCGGACAAATCCAAACCTTCGAGGTCTCTCTGATGGCTGGTACGATCGAAAGACTGCAAACCGTCAACAGCTTGATCCGGACTCTGCTGGCCTTGGTGCTGTTCGGCGGAGTCGGTGCTGCGGGGTGGTACGGTTACACGACCTATAACGCGGCCGAAATGGAAGGCCAGCGCAAAGACGCGATTCTGCGCGAAAAGGAACAGCAGTTGGCTGACAGCATACTGCAGGTTGAAATGCAGCGTCAGGCACTAAAAGCCAAAGACGATGAACTGGCCGGAAAAAGAGCGGAAATCGCCAGCCAGCAAAAGGAAATCGCGAGTCTGAACGAGGAAGTAGCCCGCCAACAAGCGGAAATCCAGCGGCTGGATACGGCCCTGCGACTGCACAAAATGGAACGTCGCCTGGCGCGGATTCGCGTGCTGGACGCGGGCGTCGATCCGGACAGCGGGAAGAAGTTCTCGAAGATCGAATTCGTGGAACTGAACGAATTGAGCGACCCGGTGGGCGAGGCCAGACAATTCTCCCTGGACGGCGAGATGGTATATGTCGACTACTGGGTGGTGAAATTCGAGGACAAGTACGTCGAACAAGCGGATCTGGAGCGGGGCATGTCCATCTGCATGCTCAGCCGCGTGTTCGGCGACTTGCAGAAGCCCAAGGAGGGCCTCACCCTGGACCAACCGGGGCAGCGGCCGGGGAACTATGCCCGCGGCAGCGTGATGTCTGATTTCGAGAAAAAGATCTGGGACGATTTCTGGAAGATCGCCAACGACCCGCAACAGGCCGCCGAATTGGGCATTCGCGCGCTGCACGGTGACGCCGTCTCGATCAAGGTGGAAAAGGGCAAGACGTACCGGGTGACCGTGCGAGCCTCCGGAGGGCCGGAAATCGTCGTGGAAACAGACAAGCCTACCGCAGCAACCCGCTGATTTTGCGGCCGGTGACGCTCAACGGATAGCCCTCCAGTTCGCCGATCTTCACCCAACGGACATCGCCGCCGCGTTTGAGCCGTCCGCCCGTGCACTCGGCTTCGTAGCAGTCGAGCGTAATCCGAAATCGCGTCACGCCGTGCTTGATCGTGGTTAGTCTTGGTCCCGGTGCGACCGCCAAGCCCGTCAGCTGGGCGGCGGCTTGCTCCACTTGGCGGCGCAACGGATCGCCGCGCTGCGCCGTCACAGGAAATCGCGGGAAGTCCCACAAGCCTGCCCAGCGTTCGTGGGACGCACAGCGGCGGAGTACGACGCGATCGTCACGCCGGACAATCACGGCCGCTTCGCGCCGGTCTTCGTAGTTGGTCTTGCGTTTAGGCGGCGGGATGACGTCCTGCAGTCCCTCTCGCTTCGTCGGGCATAGCGATCCGGCGGGACACTGCGCGCACCGCGGGCCGCGCGGGGCGCAGATCTCGCTGCCCAGTTCCATGAGCGCCTGGTTGAACAGCCCCACGTCCCTGGCGGGCAAGAGGCTGGCGGAGAAGTCCCACAGCAGTTGTTGACCGTGGTTTCGCGCCGGGTCGCCGCGATAGCCAAGCAGCCGGCTGAAGACCCGCACCGTGTTGGCCTCCAGAATCGGCTCGCGGGCATCCCAAGCGATCGAGGCAATCGCGCCGGCGGTGTAACGGCCGATGCCCGGCAGCGAGCGGATCTGCTCCGGGTGGCGGGGAAACTCGCCGCCATGTTCCGCGACGATGATCTTGGCGGCCGCGTGCAGTTGCCGCGCACGCCGGTAGTAGCCCAGACCCTCCCACAACCGCAGGACCTGTTGCTCGTCGGCTGCAGCCAGATCGGCCAGCGTCGGGAAGGCGGCCAGAAAGCGTTCATAGTAGCCGACGACCGTGACGACCTGCGTCTGCTGGAGCATGATCTCGCTGATCCAGACCGCGTACGGATCGCGCGTCCTGCGCCACGGCAAATCGCGCGCGTTGCGCCGAAACCAGGCCGTCAGGCGACGGCGGAAACGAGTCCTCCATGCGGAGTCGGGCAGCCGGACGGATGTGTCGGTCATCGGCGAATGGGGATCTCTCCAAGAATCACGGTTTCCGCTCCCCTTCGGTGTTCATGACTTCGATCTTGGACTGCGGGCGCTGCCGGTCGGCGACCCAGCGGAACAAGTATTGAGTCACGGCGGATTCCAGTTCCGAACGGACTTCCTGCCAGCGTTTCGTCCCCGGCTTGATCTCCAGGCACTGGATCAAGTGTACGCCAAACGCGGTCACCACCGGCGGGCTGATCTTGCCCGGCTCCAGGGCAAAGGCGGCTTGGGAGAACGGTTCGGGCATCGGCTGATGACGTCCGATGGAGCCGATCCGCCCTCCGCCGGTTGCGGTCGGAGCGACGGAGTGCAGTTGGGCGGCCTCGGCAAACGTCAATTCGCCGGCCAGGATTCGCGACCGCAGCTTGTCGGCAGCGTCAATCGCCGCGGCTTGCTGCTGCGCGTCAGCAGGCGATTCGACGCGCAGCAGGATATGCGCGACAGCCACTTCCGTACCGTCAAAATCGCGGCGATGCTGCTGGAAATAGCGTTCCAGGTTTTGGTCCGTCAGGTGATGTTCCAGAAAACGCGGCCAGGCGATCTGCCAAGCGACGGTCTGGCGGAGCGCGCCGGTAGTCAATCCGGACCGTTGCAGATACTGGTCCAGGGTCAGTTGCTGTTGTTCCAGCCGTTTGCGGATCCGTTGCAGTTCGCGGTCGATCTCCTGGGCGTTGGCACCGAAGCCGTTCTGCTCCAAGTACTTGCTGGCGATCAGCCGATCGATCAATTGGGCCAACGTCGTCTCGCGCAACTGCCGAAGTGCGGCCGGCGTCAGTTCGCGCTGGCGCACGACGCGCGCCAACTCGCGCTCCAATTCTCGATCCGTAACCGGCTGGCCGTCCACCGTGGCCAACACCGCAGCAGCACGTTCGGACTGCGGTTCCGCGGCGGGCAGAACAATCGAACTGGCAAACAGAAACAGCGCAGTCAGGGCGATTGGGAGGCGAGGCAGAAAGAGGAGGGAAGAGAGCTGACAGAAAAATGGGGTGACAGAAAGATGAAGAGGGAGAGTTGAGGAAGTGGGCATGGCGGTTGTATTTTGAACGTTCGGATTTCGTGTCTGTGAACTTGTTTCGGATTCTAGATTTCGAGTCTCGGATTTGGTTGCGGCCATCAGCCCTCGTTAAGGCAACGGAATGTCTTTCAGTTCAAAAGCGACCGGCATCTGGATCAAGACCGCAGGGGTCTTGTAGACGAATTTGCAGTCGGCCAGACCGTTCTCGCGGTCGGACAAGTAGGCGACCCCGACTTCGTTTTCCGTTTGGCGAAAGGCCTGCTGCCCCACGTGCTCGAACCGCTGGCGGTCCGGGCCGATGAAGTACGCCTCGTTGCCGTAGATCCAGTTGCGGTGCGATTCCAGCGCATTGCGAGCCTGATCGAAGCGGACGCGCAGACGCAGCTCGTACACATCGACGTTCTTGCGGACTTGCTCCAGCACCACCGTCACGCCTGCACGTGATTGCTCGACGGATTCGGCTGCTCCCAGGTTGCTGAATTCGAATGCTTCGACCTGGCCGGGCACGAGGGCCGAGAGTTGGCCTCGCAGTGACGCAATCTTGTTGACACTGCGGTCGGGCAGCGACAACGGCACTTGCACTTCGGCAGCCGGGATTGCGCTTTCCACTGGCACCTCCAGGTTGGCGCGTTTCGAGCCGATCTCCATGGCGCGGCCGGCATCGTCCGTAGCCCGCAGGTCGCCCAGCGGAATCTGCAGCAGGATCGGCGGCACGCGAGGCTCCCAGGTGATTTCCAGGACCAGACGCAACGAGTGATGGGCTGGATTGCGCAGTTCGCGGATTGCCAGCACGCGGAGCACTTCGAAGCGAAACAAGCCTTCATACACGGCGCGGCTGGCGCGATCGAGTTCCGCCTGATCCCGAGCGACCACGGCCAGCGCCTTGGCCTCCCCGCTGAAGTTGTAGAGCGTCATGCCGGCCCGATCGAGAATGACGTCGAAGGCCGTCCAGAACGGCTGCTTGTCAAAGTCGAACTTGAGTTGGGGATCGTGGGGTTGCTGGCCGAATCGCTGGCGAAAGTCGACGATGCGGTTGCCGGTCTGCTGCTGGACGGCGGCCAGCGCGGCGGACAAGGGCATCTCGCCCTGCAGGGTCACTCGCGACGGTTCCGCAGCGGCTTTGGCCGCCTCCTCCTGGAGCGTCTTGCGGACGCGTTCCAGGCGGACCCGGACTTCGGCCGACGTGTCGCGCCCCGGCGACGGCAGCAGATCCAATGCCTCCGGGCCCAACTCGATCAATTCACGTTCGGCCGCTTCGCGCGTCGCAAGTTGATTATCGTCCAGTTGCCGGACGAGGCGGCGCACCTGCAGAGGCAACCCGCCGGGAGCCTCCGCGCCCGCCGCTCCCGGCAGCAACCCGCCCGCCAACAGCAAACAGACCCACACGGCGATCTCCTTCTGCAATGGTTTCCGTTTTCCGCAGCATGGCTGTCCGAGCCCTGCCCCCCCCGTAGCATGGATCTCCGAGCCGTGCGGACGCTCCCGGAATTTCGAGCAGCAGCGCACGGCTCAGAGAGCCATGCTGCCAAACTTGCGGCTTTACCGGTCCTCTAGCTTTTATCATAGAGCCTGCGGCGGAATCTGGAAAGTTCGCCGCCTGCGGAGCCCAACGGTAGTTTCTCCGCGCGCCGCGTTTCGTTATACTTCTGAACCGGCAACATCCGGAAGGAGACCTGATCGTGGCGGAAGCAAACACTCGCGAGCAATGGGGTTCTCGCATCGGCGTGATTCTGGCGGTGGCCGGTTCGGCCGTGGGGCTGGGCAACTTTTTGCGCTTTCCGGGCACGGCGGCGCAGAACGGCGGCGGAGCGTTCATGCTGCCGTACTTCATCTCGTTGCTCGTATTGGGCATTCCCATGTGCTGGGCGGAATGGACGATGGGCCGCTATGCCGGCGCCCGC
>Ga0302240_1002520_pt1 | contig 12064 bp, 8 predicted proteins | sample AAG_UR_His_MG_FD_193538 | JGI IMG/M metagenome (GOLD analysis project Ga0302240, IMG submission 193538) | Enriched activated sludge microbial communities from anaerobic digester in WTTP, New Holstein, Wisconsin, United States - AAG_UR_His | ecosystem: Engineered > Bioreactor > Anaerobic >... | reverse complement strand
CATAATTACCCTTGTTTTCAAAGTTAGCGGTTATCATCGTGAAGTTATTCTCCTTTTTTACATCGATACCTATAGCACCGTTATTATAATCGAAGCGAAACGCCCCTAACTTATATACATTTTCCGAATAACGTCATTTATTATTACGCTTGATAAAAACTAACGTTACGTCGTCGCTTTTATTAGAAGAAAATGAATTAAGCTCTTCGACGGTTTTTTCTATAATTTCTTCAGGCGCCAGCTTGTATAAACGTTTAAGAAGCTCTATGAATTTTTCTTCGCCGAAAAATACATTTGATTCCTGCTCTAATTCGGTGATCCCGTCGGTATAAATAGCGAGAAAATCGCCTTTATCAAAGCAGTAGCTGCTTGCGGTGATTTCAATATCGGGGAAGGCGCCAAGAAAGGGAGCGGTCGTATCCAGCGACGTTACGCTCATATTCTCTTTGATGATATAAGGCGGAAGATGGCCGGCGTTAACGTATGATTCAAAACGTCCGGTTTCCATATTTAAAATGCCTATAAACATGGTGACAAATTTTCCCATGCCCACGTCTCTTATCAACATTGCATTGATTTTTTGGCATATATCGACGAGCGGTAATTTTTCGGCGAGAAGCACCCTGATGATAGTTCTTATCATTATCATCAAAAGCGCCGCTGTAATTCCTTTTCCGGATACATCGCCTAAGCAGATAACCACTTTATCATTCTCAAACGGTATGAAATCGTAAAAATCGCCGCCGACAATTTTGGCCGGTATCATTCTTGCCCCAAAATCGAATTTATCGTTTTGAGGGAATGACGAAGGCATTAAATTTAACTGAATGGTTGACGCGGCCTTTAAATCGTGGCCTAAAAGATCTATGTCGGCCTCGCTGGCGTCATTTCCAAGAGTGGACAACAGAGTGCTTACGTATTTAGTTTTTTTGCTCTTTTTTAGAAATGATTCGATGCGCGAGGTTAATTCAAGCAAATTAAACGGCTTGGTAACGTAATCGTCGGCGCCGACTTCAAAGCCCTGCACCTTATCTTTGATCTGATCGCGCGCGGTCAGCATTATTATGGGCGTACCCGTAAATTCCGGAATCTGACGCAAATTTTTGATTAATTCAACGCCGTTCATATTGGGCATCATACGGTCAACTAAAAAAAGATCCGCTTTGAAATATTTCACCTTTTTAAGAGCTTCAACGCCGTCGAAAGCTATTTCGACCTCGTAGCCGTCTTTAAGTTTGGAAAAAAGCAGTTTACGAAATACTTCTTCATCATCGACTATTAATATTTTTTGTTTTTTGACGGATGCTGATTTAGAAATCAATATTCACCTCTGCTAACGCGGCCGCTTTTACTGATGCGATCGCCTGCCGCTAATTCGCCCGTTGCCGCCTAACCGCTATATAAAATGCTAAACGGCCGAGTTAAGTATAACGCCTTAAACAAAAACGATAAAATGACGCAAAATTATTCTGATAATTTTGCGGGTTCGTATTTATGGCTCCTTTTTTTGAGCATAACTACCTTAGTCATTAAATCGCCCTGCTGTACTTTATCTACGATTTCAACGCCTGATATCACGCGGCCGTAAACCGTATGTTTGCCATCAAGATGCGGCGTGGAACGGTGCGTTATGAAAAACTGGCTTCCGCCCGTGTCTTTGCCCGCGTGCGCCATTGAAAGAACGCCGCGCGTATGTTTGGTTTTATTGGTTTCGGCTTCGCATTTGATGCGGTAACCCGGGCCGCCGGCGCCGCTGCCGGTAGGATCGCCACCCTGGATAACAAAATCCGGGACGACTCTATGAAATTTTAAGCCGTCGTAGTAGCCTTTTTCAATAAGGCTTACAAAGTTAGCGACAGTGTTCGGCGCTTCGTCTTCAAATAGTTCAACTATCATATCGCCGTATTTGGTAGTTATTTTTGCTTGCGGCAGGGCCTTATCGTCTATCGTAACTTCGCTGGTGCCCTGTTTTTCATCGGCTATCGCCGGGCTTATCTTATAAAAAGAAGCTATCGCAAAGACTAAAATAAACGCTATTATACCGTAAACTTTCACTTATCATTACCTCCATAAATTTTTGTGATGGTCAACTAAGTATATATCATTTTTAACATGAATTGTCAACTAAAAAAAAGCGCGCTTACCTTGTTAAAATATAACTATATATGCGTTCATATATGTATTGCGCGGGGCCGAATACGAAAGGGTCGAGCTTTCTGAAATATACAAGGGCTAATATTATAAAAAGTCCGTAAGCTTCAAGCGATGCGAATTTACGGGCGAGCTTACCGGGTAGAACGCACATTATAACCTTAGAGCCGTCTAAAGGCGGAATAGGAAGTAAATTAAAGCACATCAATATTAAATTTATGTGTATCCCGCCGATTATAAGTGATTTTATTATAATTAGAGCGAATAATATAGAGGCGTCTTCGGTGTTTGAAAACATATTGATTTCCAAAAATTTAATGGTATATTTTATTATAACCGAAAATATCAGCGCGAGCGTTAAATTTGAAAGCGGCCCGGCGAGCGCGACTAAAGTTATATCGCGCCGCGGTTTTTTAAAAGCCGTATAATCTATGGGAACCGGTTTAGCCCAGCCTATATGCACCATAATCATCGCTAAAACGCCTATAGGGTCGAAATGCTTCAAAGGATTTAAAGAAAGGCGGCCGGCGTCGCGGGCGGTATTGTCCCCGAGCGCGTAAGCCATCAGGCCGTGAGACACCTCATGCGTTACTATGGCAAGAATGCCGAAAGCTATTACTAAAATCTGCGTCATTAAATAACCCGCGTCGAATTTTTTCATTTCGAGGAAGGCATTAGCCATATAAAGCGCTATTACCAGAATTATTATGTTAATTAACTTTTTATTATCTGAAACTGTCATTGATTAGCCTTAATCACCGCTTTTATGTAAGTTTCATTATATAATTAAGTAAAATAGAGGCTATGACCGAAAGCGTCAATCCGGCCGCGGCATAGCCGTATAAAGTATTATACGGAACGTTCTCAGAGGGCGATTTTTGGTCATAGTATATTAGAATTTTAGAATTTACTTTATAGAAAGCGAGCATCATTGAATTGGCTTCGCCTTTTATTTTATCGCCTTTTTCGTCGATGAATTCATATTTTACCTGATTATTGAACTGGCTTACGTAAATATGATTGCCGGGAATGAAGGAACTTTCGACTTTAGTGACAATTCCTTCAGCCCGCCCCTTATATGAATTAACCGCCCTGATTATGAAATAAAACGCGTAAGCCGCGTAAATAAACATAATCACGGCGACAACGTATCCTATTGATTTTGATGGTTTCGGTTCATTTGCCATTATTCACACCGTCTATTTTATTCAGGCTTTATAAGCCGTCTTTTAATCTGTTTTTTATAATAATAACTTAGCGATCCTGTTTTTAACGCTGGCGATTAAATGATATGTAACCGGCACGACTACAAGAGTGAGCACCGTAGCGAAGGCTAAGCCGTAAGCCACTACTACGGCCATCGAATACCACCAAAAGGCGGATTCGGATGAAGTTAACAGCTTCATACGCTTGAAATCGTAAGATATCCCGGTTATCATCGGCACTAAGCCGAGAATAGTGGTTATCGAGGTAAGAAGCACGGGCCGGAACCTTGTCTGGCCGGCAAAAACAACCGCATCGGTGAGTCCGTAGCCGCGCGCGATAAGCTGGTTGATATAGTCGATAAGCACTATGGCGTTATTTACGACGACGCCGGCGAGCGATATAACGCCTATACCCGTCATTATTATACCGAAAGGTATATCGGAAATGCCGAGGCCGACAAATACTCCGCCAAGCGATAAAAGCACCGATATCATAATAATGAGCGTATGAGATATCGAATTAAACTGCACTACTAAAACGAAGAATATAAAGCCGAGCGCTATAGCGAAAGCCTCGCCTAAAAATTCCTGGGCGTCTTGCTGCTCCTGATTTTCACCCGTGAATTTAACGTTGTATCCGGGCGGCAATTCATATCTTTTAAGCATTTTTTCGGCTATGGCCCGCACCGCCGCCCCCGGTATCTTATTAGTATCGACTTTCGCTTTTACCGTAACAACACGCTGGTTGTTGATGCGGTTAATAGAGCCGAATCCGCCGGTATAATTAACCGTTATAAGGTCTGCAAGCGGCACTAAGCCGAACTGAGGCGTCGGTATGAACAGTTTTTTAAAAAAATCGATATCACGCCTGTAGGCGTTTTTCATTTTAATGACTATGTCGTAACTATCGTTTCCTTCGCGGTAAGTCGATACTTTCCAGCCGTTAATGGCCGTTTTTATGACGCTTCCGATAGAGCCTACCGTAAGGCCATACATACCGGCTTTTTTACGATCGACGACGAATTCGAAATTAGGCGTGCCTTTAACATAATCGTCTTCGATATCTTTGACGTGCGGTATATTTTTGAGTTCGTTTTTTATTTTATCGGATATTATGCCGAGCGCTTCGAAATTATCGCCTGAAATTTCAATATTGATGGGCGGGCCTGTAGGCGGGCCTTCTTGATTTTCGGCTAAAAATATGTTAACGCCAGCTATGCCTTTTAACCGTTCACGAATCCTTTCCATGGTGCGTTTTGAAGATTCGACGCGGCCTTCGAAATCGTGAAATTGAATGCCTATGTGGTTTGGCGAGTTTTGCTCGAAGCCGCCCACGCCGCCGCCAGTTACGCTCGTAAGCTTCGCGTAAACATGGCGTATAGTTAAAAGGTCACTTAAGGCTTTTTCGTTTTCAATTCCCTGCTCTTTTTTGAATTCCTTGAACTTTTTTAATTGATAATCTTTTAAAACAGGAGCTTTTGCCGCTTCGGTCCTGAATTTTTCGGGTATATTTTCAAAAGACACTATTCTTTTTTCAATTTCAGCGGCTACTTCCTGCAAAGTGTTCATATCAGTGCCTTCAGGCGGCTCGATATTGACATAACACGTAGCCGGATCCATTGCCGGAAAAAATTCCACCGGCCGTTCGATTCCCGTGCGGTAAAGCCAGAAGCAGAAACATAAAATTAAAGCGAGGACGGCTGATAGTAAGACGGCTATACGTGCGTTTAAGGCGAGTTTTAAGACATAGCCATAAGCCGATATTATGAAACCGTAATTTTGAATAGGCTTTTCGCCGGCCTTTAAAATATCGTCTTCGTTAATAAAGGCGTTATCGGCCGTCTGGTTTTTAACCTTCATAAAAACGGAGCCGAAAACGGGATTGATTATAAGCGCTACAAAAAGGCATGAAACAAGGGTTGTTATCAAAGTGGCCGGCAGGTAAAACATAAAATCGCCCATTATTCCCGGCCAGAATAAAAGCGGAAGAAACGCCGCGACGGTAGTTAGCGTTGACATTATAACGGGCATAGCCACTTCGCTGGTGGCAAGCATAGCCGCCCTGACCCGCGGAATGCCCTGACCCATGAAACGGTAGATATTTTCGATAATAACTATAGCGTTATCTACGAGCATTCCGAGCGCTAAGATGAGGCTGAAAAGAGTTACCATGTTAAGAGTAATATTCATAAATCTTAATATTATAAAACTCAGCAGCATCGAAAGCGGAATTGAAATACTTACTAAAAGCGCGTTTCTAAACCCCATTGAAAACATTAAAACGGCGATTACAAGCACGAGGCCGGTGTAAATGTTATTTTCTAAATCGTCAACCATCATGCGCACTTCTTTTGAACGGTCCATTATTTTGGTTATATCAACGCCCTGAGGAAGGGCGGATTTATTAGCTTCGAGCATCGAAAGGCACTGATCGACTATCTTAATGATATTTTCGCCCGCGCGTTTTTTAACGTATAAATTGACCGAATTTTTAAAATTAAAACTCGAATTGCTGGTTATATCTTTATATGAGTCGCTTATCATAGCTATATCGCTTAAATAAACCGGCGAGCCGTTGATAACGGTTACTATTAAATTATTGAATTCTTCGATATTTTTAAACTCGCCCGGAACGCGTATCTGGTAGCGGCCGTCGCCCATGGCTATATTGCCGCCCGACACGTTCTGATTTTCGGAAGATATGCTGGAATAAAGCGAAGTGAAAGGTATTCCGTTTCCGGCGAGCAGGTCGGGATCGACCTGTATATGTATTTCACGCTCGCGGCCGCCGGCGAGTTCTACTTCGAGAACGCCATGTATGCCTTCTATATCTTCTTTTATGCCTTTAGCGACTTCTTTAAGCTCGCGCAGGCCCATGTTTCCCGAAACGGCAAGCACTAAAATAGGCATTTCGGATATATTGACTTCGAATACCGAAGGATCGTCTTCAAGATCGGAGGGCAGCTCGCGCTTTGCCATATCGACTTTGTCTTTGACCCATTTGACTGCATCGTCTATATCAGTGCCGGTGACGAATTCGACAACTATAAGGCTCGCGCCCTCGCTGGATTTCGACTTTATTTTCTTGACGTTTTTAACGCCTTTGAGTTTTTCTTCTATTTTAATGGTTATGGAAGTTTCAATATCGCCCGGCGCGACGCCGCGGTATGAAGTCGAAACGAAAACGTAAGGAATTTTAACGTCGGGCGCGCTCTCACGGGGCAGTTTGACATAGCTTATAAAACCGAAAACCGCTATTATGGCGGCCATAACAAAAACACTGACACTGTTTTTGACTGATAGATCGCTTATATACACTTCGTTCTCCTGATGATAAAAGGCTAAAAAAGCTTTAAAATCTTAAAAGGCTTAAACTTAATTAACCACTTTAACCCTGCAGCCGTGCGTAACGAGCTTGTTGCCCCTGTCTATAAGCATATCGCCAGGGTTCAGGCCGCTTATTATGTGAACGTTTTTATCCTGAAAGGAGCCTATTTTTAAAACGCGTTTTTCCGCCCTGCCGGAGTTTATTACATAAGTATAATATTCGTCGTCGCCGGGAATGACTGAAAAAATAGGCAACAATACGGCGTTTTGATAAGACGAACGGACTATTTTTGATTTGACTATCATGCCCGGCAGTAATTCGCGCGATGGATTATCCGCTTCGATAATAAGCGGATATACCTTAGCGACATCGACCATAGATATTATTATGTTTTTGAACTCGCCGCTGAATTCTTTATTATTAAGCGACGGCACGCTGAATTTTATATTTGTTAATTTTCTGACGTGCGCTATATCTTTTTCGGGTATGCCGACATTCACTTTTACTTTTGAAATGTCGATTATTTTAGCTAAGCGCGTGCCGGGCGAAGCTATTTCGCCGGCTTCTGAAAATTTTTTATCCACTATTCCGTCAAAAGGGGCCGTTATTTCACAACGCTCAAAAGCTAATTTAGCGTTATCATAGGCAGATTGCTTGATAAGACACTCGTTTTTTTTAGATTCATGGTTTGATAAATTGACGGCGTTACTTTTCAAAAGTTGTTCAGAACGGTTGAACTCGTTTTTAGAAAATTCGAACTCGGCCCCAGCGCGGTTAAGCGCTATCTGATAATCGCGCTTATCTATTTTAACTATCAAATCTCCCTTTTTGACTAAATCTCCTTCTTTAACCAAAAATTCGAGTATAGTTCCCGAAACCTGCGCCGATAGATTGGTCTCGGTATAAGCGCCAATCACGCCCGGCAATTCGACCATATCGTCAAACTGCCTTCCTTCGACGGCCTTAACCGTTACATCGACGGCTATTTCATCGGTGTTTGAAACCGGAACGCTTCCGTCGGCGCAGGCGGCCATAAAACTGCAAAGCTCTTTTCCCGGCTCGATGAAATCCCCTTTTTTAACGAAAATATTTTCTATTTTTCCGTAACCCTGCGATACAACAAAAACAGGTTTTCCCGCGCCGCTTTTAATAATTTTAGATCGTATCGCAGGTATGAAAATAACTAAAAGCGCGATAAGAACCGCCGGAATGACCCATAAAAACCATCCCACTTTTTTAAAATAAGAATCCTGGCCGTTTTTAATTTCTTTACTGTTTTGATTATCCATAATTCAACACTATCCGCCTTTTATTACTAAATTGATCGGCGCTAATAACATATTGTGATATGATAAAGAATTATAAAAAAATATGTGCCGCAGTAATAAAGCGGCACACTATCCTTATAATTAATACATCTTTATTTGAAAACACCTTCAGTTTTAAAATATCTTCAGCCGTTCGCTGATAACGGCTGAAGATATCATATTTAAATTATAATTCCCCTAAAGCTGAAACAAAATCTATCTTTTTTTCGGTTATTTTAGATAATTTTTCTAATATTTCCGATATCGATTCGAGCTGTTTTATATCTTTTAACGCTTCTATTTCAGAAGCGAACTCTTTTAATTTATTAACTGATAAGCCGCTTTCGTTTTTAGCCGATTTGTTATACCGTCTTTTTTCTTTAATCGTTTCAACCGGCATTTCGGTTAATTTGGCCGCGGATTTTAAATCGCCGTCATTTTTAATCCTTTTTTTATACTGTCTTTTAACTTTAACAGGTGAAGCGGATTTTTCGGCCGAATCTATTTTATCAACTATTTTATCGTCTATTTTAACTCTCTTATTGTATTTTCTTTTTGGCCTATCTTCATTGATTTTCATTTCTTTTTTATCTTTTCCGAATGCTTCTTTTACTTTATCGGCAAGGATTTTTTTGTCTTCATCGGTGAAATCTATTTTACCGGAAAAAATATCTTCGGAAAGCCCTGAAAATTTAGCGAATTTTGATATTACGGAATTAGATACTAAACCTCTCCTCGGGCCTTTAGAAACACACTTATACCAGGCGCTTCTGGAAATATTAGCTATCTTTTTAATAACTTTTTCAACTTTATCGGACGCATTTTTTTTAACGATGTCGCTTATTTCTTTGTATCTTTTCGCTATTACATCTTCTCTTCCTTTTGTAATGCAAACACCTTTTTTCATGATACGGCTCCTTTAGTTAATCAATTTATTTAATTTTTGACAATTCATAAAGCGATTATATCACAAACTTATTTCATTTACAACATTTTTTTAATAATTTACAAAAAAATTCACTATTTTTTAAATAAATTTTTTATTTTATTTAAAAACCCCTTCAATCCAGCTTTATTGTTAATGCAGGAAGAGTCCGAACGTTTATTCAAATAATTCATACATTCATCTATTTTTGCATCATCAGGGCTTAAATATTTCGCTTTGTAAAAAGTATTTCTTGCCTGTTCATAATTTTTCATTTCAATAAGGCAAAGTCCTAAATTACACATAAATCCTGCGTTTGCAGGCGCAAGTGACACTGAATTGTTAAAAAGCATTAAAGCTTCATCGAGCATGCCTTTTGAAAGATAAATAAGGCCCAGTTCGTTCTGTGCGTCGGCGAATTTCGGGTTTATCTGCGCCGATTTCAAAAAGTTTTGCCCGGCCTCGTCTATGCGTTTGAGTTTTCTGAGGGCTATTCCGCTCAAAAAATATGACTGCCAGCATTTATCGGTCATTTCACTGATATTGGCGCTTACGCTGAGCGCTTCGTTTTCATTGCCGGAATCTATCAAAGTTATCATTTTTTTTAATTCGGCGCGTATCTCATCGGTAATAGCCAGATCAGGATTATGCTCTAAAGCGATGCGGTAGTTTTGTTCGGCCATTTCCATATTGCCTTTCATTTTATAAAGCACGTAATAATTAAGATATACCATAAAGTATGACGGATTGAGCAATTTAGCTTTTTGCAGATAGCTTTCGGCTTTAGAAAAATCTCCAGACTCTATATATGCGCGGGCTAAATTAGTATAAGCCGATACTTTAGACGGTTCAAACTCTATGGCTTTATGCCAAAAATTTATGGACTGCTCGATCTTATTTTCGGCGGCGGCCATTACGCCCAGATTGTCGTAGGCGTCCGAAACCTTATAACAGCGCTCGATCATTTTATTAAAAGCGAATCTGGCGTCTTCATTTTTTTGCATACTCAGCGCTAATTTGCCAAAATTATATGCCACATCGCCTATATCGGGATTAATATCGAGGCATTCTCGCAGCGTTTTAAATGCGCTTTCTATATTGTTTGAATCAAGAAGTATTTTTGCCTTGCCGAGATAAATTTTATAAGCCGCCTTAGAAATCTTAATTGTTTCATCACAGAGCCACAGAGCCTTATCTGTCATGCCGAATCTCAAAAAATCGTCGCATATAAAAGCTATCGCGTCTATTAAATAAATAAAGCTTTTATCGCTTTTAAGCGCTTCAAAACATTCTTTTATAAGCGATTCGGGCAGGGGAGTATATGGGTTTCTTAAAGTCAGCGCGTCTATTATTTCAAAATAATTGTATAGGGCTTCAAAAGAATTCGTTTCACATTTTCGCAGCGATTCATGCTCTTCATTTGTAAGGCAGTCCCCTTCGTAATCAGCGGCTAACGATATTTTATTGGATATTTCACCCGCCTTAATATCGATTTGCTTTAAGTTAAAAATATCTGAATAAATTATATCGGATTTCTTCGCTTTTTTTAAATATGAGCGAATTTCAATTTCGATTTCTTCTTCGCCGCCAGGGCCGGGCTTTATATAACCGTAAAAAGCAATGTCGCACGCAATATTTAATTTAGTGAGATATTCGTCGATGAATTTTTCGTCGCAAAGATTGTCCGGCAGGGATATTATCACATCGCTATCGCCGTTTTCATTTTTATTTAAAAAATATACATAAAATATTTCAAAAATATTAAACCGCTCTAAACGCATGGATATATATTTTGGCAGAACGCGGGCGAGCATATTAAAACTTTTATTTTCGGCGGGGGATTTTAACGGAAAAAAAACTATTTTTGAGGACGCGCCGGTTTCTTTTTGAGCCTGTGCCCCGAAATTTTCTATATTGAAATTATTAAACATAAAACATCACCCGCCTGTTAATCATATTTATTTTATTTTTATTTGCGCCGGCAAATAGTTTTAATCAGGTCGCGAATCTAATATCAAAAGCCGTTTTGTAAGCGTTATAAAAAAAATCTTAGATATACATATATAACAAACCATATAAAACATAATAAATATATCGCGGCGGTTTCTTTAAATAACTTAAAGTAATGCTCCCAGACACGCTTTTCTTCTATATGAGTGTTTTTTAATACTTTTGGTATTTCCCGCAGCATCGTAGGCGAGCGCGCGAAGGCCATCGAAAAAATAAATGAGGAATAAAGCGCGACAGGCTGCAATCCGAGTTTTACTAAAATAGAAATAACCGGAATAAAAAGAAAACTCATCGATAGCCTTCCGAAAGCAAGTGATAATAAAGCGCCCGATATTAAAATGAATACACAGATATAAAACCCGTTGAAACCGAAAAGAATTATTAGCTGTTCGGCTAAAGTATCGTATATGTGATATTTGTAAAACGCGGCTGCCACTATCTGTAAGCCTAATATATAAAAAAAGATATTGAGCTTGATTTCTTTTAAAACTATATCGGGCTCAAGTTCTATAGTTAAAAAAAGAAGGATAGCGCCCGTAATTATTATAACCGGATCAGATAGGCCTGAAATCATCGAAAAACAGAGCAAGGTTATCGTTAAAATTAAAATAAAAAGTAGTTTTGAAAAAAGATTTGGCCCGGAAATTGCCATTTCTTCATTAAATTTAATCAAGGCGATATCGGAGGTATTTATACTGGCATTACTATTGTCTTGCATAAAAAAATGCATATAAAGAATATAAAGAACAAAAACAATCACCAGGGCGGGGGTTATAAAATATAAATAATCGATAAAACTTATGCCGGCTACGGTAGATATTAATATTACCTCCGCGCCGCTTATTGAAAGAAGAACTCCGCCGATAGAAGCAGAATTGAGCGCGCCCATTATGGTATTGTTAAATTCCAGATCGAGCGAGTCAAAAATGAAGGCAACTATCGGAAACATTAAAACTACGGCTATCCGGTCGCAAAAAAAAGCGGAAAGCGCCAGTATGACCACGCAGATATTTCTGGTTAATAAATCAGGCTTCCATTCACTTTTTCTGACGGCTTTGAGGACTAAAAATTGGAATATTCCGGAATGTTTCATAAAACTCGCTATAATCGACATTCCGGTTATGATGATTATAAAGTC
>Ga0302240_1002497_pt1 | contig 12170 bp, 7 predicted proteins | sample AAG_UR_His_MG_FD_193538 | JGI IMG/M metagenome (GOLD analysis project Ga0302240, IMG submission 193538) | Enriched activated sludge microbial communities from anaerobic digester in WTTP, New Holstein, Wisconsin, United States - AAG_UR_His | ecosystem: Engineered > Bioreactor > Anaerobic >... | reverse complement strand
AAGGCCCGTCAGGCAGGCTGCTCGTGTGGCGGGGTGCTGCATCGGGCTGATTTCCTCCGCACGCCGCGAGGAGGACCACCGGATCTGCCGGCGGAGTACTGTTATCGCTTCAGCTTCTGCTGCAACCGGGAGGGCTGCCGCAAGCGGGTTACACCGCCCTCGGTGCGGTTCAGTTTGCGGCCGGCACCATCGAGCGGTGGTACTACGCCGCCCGCGGTGCGAAGGGCCGTGGAACCGTGCAGAGGACAGCCGCCGTACCATTGGTCGCCGGTTGTCCGGGAAGGTTGGAAGCCGATTAAGTGCAGGACGTCCTGCATGGGGATCTCGCGGCGCAGGCGGGTTTTCGCGTAAGGCATGTGGCCTTTGTGCCGGCAAAACCGAACGACCAGGCCTGCCTGTACCTGCACGGCGAGAGCATGAAGGCAGACGCCGCGCCGGGCGGCCCGATCGAATCGCTCGCCAAGCAAGGCCAGATCGTGCTGGCAGCCGAACTGCGGGGCATCGGCGAAACGGAGACGGGGCACGACAAGTCGGATTATGGCCGAGGCCGGTTTGGCCGCGACGTGCAAGGAATCTTCCTGGCTTACTTGATCGGGCGTTGGTACGTGGAGATGCGGACCGAAGATGTCGCGTCGTGGACCCGGTTCCTCGCGGGCTACCGCAAGTCCGGCGATCAACCTCGCGAGTTACATCTGGTGGCGGTCGGCGAAGCCGCCGTTCCAGCCCTGCACGCCGCGGCGCTGGCTCCGGAGCAGTTCGCGTCGGTCCGATTGCGGAACATGATCCGTTCCTGGTCCGAAGTCGTCTCGGTCCCGGAGAACCTCAACCAGGCGGCCAACGTAGTCCACGGAGGCTTGCAGCACTACGACCTGCCGGACCTGGTCGCGCTGGCCGGAGCGGACAAGGTCGCAATCGAGGACCCGGTCGACGTGCTGGACCGTCCCGCGCCGGCGAAATGAGCGGACGTACGGCAAGGAACTTGAGTACGTCTGCAGAAATCTGGGTCTGCTTGCGTTCCGCCGCGAGTTTCTCGACGCGGGCCTTGCGTTCTTCGGGGGCCAGCGTGCGGAGGGCGTCGGGCAGTTCGTCGGCCTTCAGCTCGCCGAGCTTCACCTTGCCTTCGCTCGACGCGTCCGCCAGATCCCAATCCGTGTTGCGGTACAGGCATAGCTCGGACCGCCGGTGATGATATATTTGTGGCGGATCGCGTTTCGTACCATCCGTGACGAGAGGAATCATGACGCTTTTCATTTTGTCCGTAGTGATCGTACTGATCGTTTCCGCGTTTTGTTCTCTCAGCGAAGCCGCCCTGTACGCGGTGCGCTCCACTTACGTCCGACAGACTGCCGAACAGGGGAGCCGGGCGGGCAGAGCGATGGCCGACTTCAAGGAGAACATGGAACGGCCGATCACCGCCATCCTGATCTTCAACACCGCGGCCAACACCGCCGGAGCTGCCGTGGCGGGCGCCCAGGCACACGTCCTGTTCGGCGAGTCGTCTCTGCTCTGGTTCTCGCTCTCCTTCACCGTGGCCGTGCTGTTGGTCGGCGAGATCATGCCCAAAGTATTAGGTGTGGCTTACAGCCGCTCCGTGGCCACCGCGGTCGTACTGCCGTGGGCGTCGGTGATCAAGGTCCTGTACCCGTTGATTTGGGGTGTTCAAAGCGTGTCGCGCTGGTTCAAGCCGGAGGAAACGCACGAGGCGCCCGAAGAGGAAGTGCGTCAGTTGGCGCAATTGAGCGCCGAAGAGGGCAGCATCCTGCCGTACGAGGCGGCGCTGGTCAGCAACGTGCTGCGGTTGGACAAGGTCCGCACGCGGGACATCATGACGCCGCGGCCGGTCGTGTTCAAACTTGCTTCAGACATGACGCTCCGCGAAGTCTCTCAGAAGGTGAAAGAGTGGACGAACTCGCGCGTCCCCGTCTACGATGGGGAGGATCCGGAAATCTGGAAAGGGTTCGTCTTCAGCCGCGACATCCTGAGCGGCCTGGCGCAGGACCAGTTTGAAACGACGCTGGATTCGCTCTGCCGCCCCCTGTTCTTCGTCTCCGAAAAAACGCCCGGACACGTGTTGCTGCGGACGTTCCTGACGCGGCGGACGCACTTGTTCGGCGTGGTCGATGAATTCGGCGACATCACGGGCATCGTCACGCTCGAGGACGTCATGGAATCGCTGCTGGGCGAAGAAATCGTGGACGAGGCGGATTCGGCCGTGGACATGCAGGCGGTGGCGAAGCAGCGGATGCGGGAACGCCTCCGCAAGACGGGCCGGCAAGGGCCGAGTGCGGACCGGAGCGAGAAGGATGAGTCCCGCTGACCGGCCCGGATTAGCCGCCCGCCGGGGCGAATCCGCGGACGCTGCCCTTGGGCGTCAGGCCGGCGGATTGCAGTGGCTCGTCGAGCCGGTGGACGGCGACGTTGCCGGCTTCGTCCCGGACCTCGAGCCGCAAGTAGAATTGGGCGGGGACCCGCGAATCGACTCGCCACAGGTACTGGCCGTTGTTAGGCAGCCCCGAGGCAATAGGCGTCCAGGGCCCGTCCGGCTTCTCGCTGAAGGACAAGGACACGGGCCGGCTTCCCAGATGGTCATCGACGGCAGTCCAGCGAATGTCCAACTGGCCGGCGTAGGAACCCGAACCGTACGCCGCGGAGGTGATCTCGGCAATCGGTTTCGTCACGTCCACGCCGACCCACAGATCGGCCAGGTCGCCCGCACGCGGCGATTGACTGGCCAGGCCGTTGCGGCCCACGACGACCACGCGGAATCCGTAGATGCCCTCGTTTTCCACTTCGACCAGCAGCGGACTCTCGAGATCTTCGTCCAACCAGCCCAAGTCCCAATCGCGGCCGCCGTTGCGGGTCACCCAGAGTTCGACTTTTTCCACGCCTGACGGCCCGACGGCATCGACCGAGTAGTCCAGGTTGAAACGTTTCGAGTTCGTCATCCGTGGCCGTTCGCCCTTTGGCAGACTGGCAGACACAGCAGGCGTGCGGGTGGCCGGCCGATCCGCTTCCGCCGGTGATTTTGGTTGGCTGGGCGAGGCGGTGGCCGGCGTTCGATCGGTCAACGCCGCTTCGGCACCGGAACCCCAGACATCGCGCTCCGTTTCGGCAAAGGGGGTCTGGTCGGCTTGTCCCGCTCCGGATGCCGGCCGCCCGTTTGATGCAAACGGCTTGGAAACCTCTCGGACCTCGGCCTGCCCAGCCGGCGTCGCGGCAGCGGTCTGGGGATCACGATCCGGCGTGAAATACGGATCGAAAGGATCTTGGGAACTTCGCTGCTCACTGGGCCAGGCGGTCGCCGGAGGGGCCGCTGAAAACGGCTGCTGCTGTTCTGTACGATCCCCTGTCGACGCGGTCTGCGAATCGGCTGTTTGATCGGTCGTCATGCCGTAATTGGCCAGGGGGTCGGCCGGGACGGACGTCGGGGTCGAGGCTGGGTTTGGTGTCGGCGCTTGGGGCCTGGCATTCAGCGAGATGGGGATGATCAAGCGGCGAGTCACTTCTTGCGTGTTGCCGGCTTTATCCTGGACCTGGATGCGGATGCTGACGAAGTAACTACCCGCGTCCGGCGTCCAGCTGGCCCGACCCGAGACGCCGTTTCGGCCCGGTGTGGGGGCGGAACCTGTCGCCTGAACGGCCTGGTAGGGCTTGCCCAACGCCTGCTGGTACTCAATCTTCAGCGTCTCCGGGGCGATCAGGTCGTCCACGGCTTGCCATTCGACTTGAACCTTGCCGTTGGAATCCACGCCTGCCTGAACGTCGAGTCGAGGCGGCGCCGTATCGACTACGACTCGCAACTCCGGCCGAAAGGTCGCTCCCGCGGAGATGACCGTGCCGATGGGAATCGTGCGCGACGCGAACCAGTACTCGCCGTCTTGATTCGTCCGGAAGGCGAACTGTCCTTGCGACGCCGGCTGGCGGTTGTACAAGGTCCAGGTGGCGCCAAAGTCGTGGGAAACGAACAGCAGCACCTCCAGACCCTGTTTCTCTGTTTGCGTCACCGAAAACGGAATCGTGAAATTGGACACGCGAGAGTAGACGGGGGCCGGGCCGCTCGTGTCGCAGGAAGCGGGCGGAACGTTGTTCGTTGAAGCGGGCAGATTCTGGCGTGCTGAGAACGGATCTGCTGTCGAAGGAGCCGCTGTCTCGCCGGGCGAGAGGGTTTGGGCGAGTCCTCGATCGTTCAGGAGGACGAGGACGGCAATGATGAACGCTGACGATCGCATGGATCGTCCCCTTCCTTGAACATAACGGCTCCCGTGCGTGCCGGGCGGCGCGGGCCTGGTTCTGGTGGGTTGGGTCGCCAGACCTTCAATCCGCGCGGCCGTACTGGGCGCGCGAGACCGCCCAAGTCTCGTATCGGCCAAGACCAAGTTCTGCTTGAAGTTCTTGCTCTATTGCGGGATAAGCGGAGAAGCTGGGACGATTCTAACGATGAACCCCGGATCGCAGGGTTACTTGCCATCCCTCGCCAGGGCTTGGCGAGTTTCCCGGATGATCTGGACAAACTGGCGTGCCAGCGACGTGATGCGCTCCAGGTTGCCCGTCTCGACCGCCTTTTTTTCCACCAGAGAGCCGCCCACCCCCAATACGCAGGCGCCACAGCGGAGGAATTCGGCGGCGGTATTCAGGTCGACCCCGCCGGTCGGCATCAGGCGCACTTGAGGAAGTGGCCCGTGTAGGGCTTTTAGGTACTTTGGGCCGGTGATTTCGGATGGAAAAATCTTGACGATGTCCGCCCCAGCTTCCCATGCCGCAACGACTTCGGTTGGCGTCAAGGCGCCCGGCATGACCAGCTTGCTGTACCGCCGACACAGTCGGATGACGTCCAAATTGATGTTGGGGCAGACAACGAACTGGGCACCGGCCAGCAGGGCGGCTCGCGCGGTCTCCGCATCCAGGACGGTACCCGCCCCCAACAACACGCGGTCGCCCATTCGCTGAGCTACGGTCTCCAGGACACGGACCGCACCGGGAACGGTGAAAGTAATCTCCATGACTTCCACGCCGCCAGCCAGCAGCGCCTCCGCAACGTCTGCGAGCAATTCGCCGCTGCTGGCACGAATCACCGCCACAATACCGGAATCCAGGACGCGGGACAGGTGTTTGTCTTTCATAGCGAAATTCCGTGAACTTGCCGTGTGCGGGCGTCGTAACATGTCAAGCGAAACGGGAATGTCGGGACGGAAACGACGCAAGTGACCGTTCGGCAGTCCCCTGTTTTGGGTTGAAACGCAAACCCGGAAGCCAGGCTTTTTCGGAAAAGCCGGGGTCCTTTGCGGCTGAAAAACTCAGAAACGCGCGTTTAGCGTAGGAATCGTGCCGGCTGGTGTCAACCGCTGCTCGACAGTGGCGGGCATCGCTGTGCCGGATTCCTGCCAGGGCGGCAGTGTCGCCGTCCAAGCTGGCCAGGAAAGGCCATCTAGCACCGAGGCAAAAGGGGAGACCCGGGAAGGTCGAGCCGAGAAACCTTGCACTTGCACGTTGGCAAAGCTTTACCAACAAGGTGGAATGTGCATAATATAGGCGAGATCAATCCGGAAGCACCAATCGCCAGCCACGTTGCCGGCACGGGTCTCCTGTCATGCTGGAATTCCTTCGCTCCACGCCGGCCCAGGCGGTGATCTGGGTGAGTGTGCTGATCGTGCTTTGCACCGTCGGCGCCTACGTCGTGAAGTGGGTTCGGAATCGGCACGCCAGCGACGAACCGCCGGCCAGCGAGTTGTTGACTGACTTTCGCGAGATGAGTGAGCACGGGGAAATCACGCCGCAGGAGTTCCGGCAGATCAAAGCGGTGCTGGGGACGAAGTTGCAGCCCAAGGGGGAGTCCAAGAATACGGAAGGCGACGAATAGAGCCGTCGGTGCCGATAAGCCGCAAAGCTTGGTGCCACAGATTATGTCGGTTGATCCGCCGCCGAAATCTTCTGTGTTCTCGGACACCTCCGAGGTGCGATATGGGAGTTACCGACATCGTTGACAGCTCGAGTACAGCGGACAGGGAAGCCCACCAAACAGCCGCCGGCGAAACTGGATCGCCCGGTGGTTGAGTCGAGCGACACCTGGGGTTTGAACCGCTCGCGGCTCTCGTAGATTGGGAGATCGCCAGTGGGCTTTGGAAAGGAGTTTGTATGCCCGTTGGAAAGGACTTGGGTGGCGGACGCAAGGGCGGCAGCACGACGAAGAAAAACGCGTTCTGCTCCTTTTGTCGCAAGAGCTACCGTGACGTTGGGCCGCTCGTCGAAGGTCCCGGAGATGTCTACATCTGCGGCGAGTGCATCGATCTGTGCCAGTCGATCCTGGAACAGGAGAAACGCCGCCGGGGCCCTGCCAAGAAACTGTTCAACGAAATCCCGCCGCCCCGCGAGATGGTGCGGCAGTTGGACCAATACGTGATCGGTCAGGAAGCCGCCAAGAAAGTCCTCGCGGTCGCCGTTCACAATCACTACAAACGTCTCTCCCTGGGCTGGGAAGGCACCGACGTTGAGATCGACAAATCCAACATCTTGCTGATCGGTCCCACCGGCTCCGGCAAGACGCTGCTGGCCCGGACTCTGGCGCGGATCCTCAACGTCCCGTTTGCGATCGGGGACGCCACGACGCTGACCGAGGCCGGTTACGTCGGCGAGGACGTGGAGAATCTGTTGCTGAAGCTGCTGCACGCGGCGGACTTTGATCTGGATGCCGCCCAGCGGGGTGTGCTGTACATCGACGAAATCGACAAAATCGGCAGGACCAGTCACAACGTGTCCATCACGCGGGACGTGTCCGGCGAGGGCGTCCAGCAAGCCCTGCTGAAAATGCTCGAGGGCACCGTCGCCAACGTGCCGCCGCAGGGCGGCCGCAAGCACCCGGAACAGCAGTACATCCAGATGGACACGACCAACATCCTGTTCATCTGTGGCGGCACCTTCGTGGGGATCGAGGACATCGTCCGCAAGCGGTTGGGACGGCGGACCATGGGCTTCGGCCAGCCCGCCAGCTATCGCAGCGACGCCAGCACGGTGGAGTCGCTCAGCCAGATTACCTCGGAGGATCTGATCCATTACGGCATGATCCCCGAATTCGTCGGCCGTCTGCCGGTCATGGCGCCGCTGATGCCGTTGAGCGAGCAGGGCCTGGTCCAGGTCTTGACGGAACCGAAGAACGCGTTGATCAAGCAGTACCAAACGCTGTTCGAAATCGAGAACTGCAAGCTGGAGTTCACGCCGGACGCGTTGCGCGCCATTGCGGCCAAGGCTCACGAAAAAGGGACGGGAGCACGCGGATTGCGCTCGATCGTCGAAGACGCCATGCTGGACATCATGTACGAACTGCCCGATCACGGCGAGGGGATCACGTACCGGATCGACGAGGATTTTGTCGAGGGCCGCAACCGCTGCATCAAGCTGCCTGCGCCGCAAACCAAGAGCGCTTAAGACGTCGTCGCACGACGAGTGGGTGGGGCACGAGAACGCCAGCCGCAAGGCTGGCGTTCTCTTTTTTGGTATCATGAGACGAACGCAGCGGCGATAGGAATCTTGTGGAGGAGAGACCATGAACGGTAATTTGTATCAACCGCCAGGCCGGCGGCGGGAACGACGCGACCAGCGGGAAGCTGGCCGCATTCGCGGTTCGTTGGCGATCGTTTGCCTTTTCACATGGCTCGCCGATGCGGCACCGGCCATCGAAACCGTCCGAGTCGACGCGGCGGGGGGCGCACCGCGGATCATCGTGGATGGTCAGCCGGTGCGGGCACGGATGTTTTGGGGTGCGCCGGGTTCGCGGCCGCTGGCCGTGGGAACTGCGGCTCAAATGATCGAGTTTGAGTTCTCGCCTGCGCAGGACGAGCCGGCCAGGGCGACGATGCACCTGCGTTTCGGCCCGTCGCCCGGCGAAGTCTGCCTGGACGATATCCACGTTGCCGATCTGACAACCGGCCAGGATGTTGTGCCGGTTCAGGGCTTCGAGTCCGGAATGCAAGGCTTCCAGAAATCCTGGACTTTCTGGCCGCCCGGCGAGGAAAACACGGTGGGTGTCCTGGAAGTCAAGGCGGGCAGAGGGCGCGAGAAATCGGCGGCTCTGTGCGTCACCTTGAAGGAGCCGCCGAACGGCCGCTGGCCGGACTTTCACATCTACCATCACGCCAACCTCGCGCTGCGCCGCGGGCACCGCTACCGCGTCCGCTTCTGGGCCCAAACCGAACCGGCCCGCGATCTGACGGTGGCCTTCTATCGGCCGGGGCAGACGTTTACCTACCTGGGCGGGCCACCGAGTCCGTTCGGGAGCCAGATCAAGCTGGCGGCGGACGTGGGAGTGGACTTCGTCAGCTTCCCGGTCAGTCTGCCGTGGCCCAAGCCGGGCGAACCGGTGGATTGGACGGCGCCCGAGGCTCAATGCCGCGCGGTGCTGGACGCGAATCCCCAAGCCCTGCTGCTGCCCCGCATCGGCATGGAGCCGCCGGTGTGGTGGCGCGAGTCGCATCCCGACGACGTGATGGTCTGGGACCGGGGGCCGCAGAAACACTCCAGCGCCGTTGTGGCCTCGCCCGACTACCGCCGCGATGCTGCCGAGCGTCTGGCCGCCCTGATCGCCCATCTGGAGGACAAATTCGGCGACCGTACCGCCGGATATCACCCGTGCGGCCAGAACACGGGTGAATGGTTCTATCAGGAGACCTGGGGCCCGGCCCTGAACGGCTACGCGCCGGGAGACTTGCGCGCCTGGCGGCACTGGCTGGCCACCCGATATCCCAGCGATGCCGAGTTGCAGGCCGCTTGGCACGAACCGCAGGCTACGCTGGCCTCGGCCGCCGTTCCTGAGCCCGCGTCGCGGCGGGCGGCGCCGGCGGGCGTTCTGCACGACCCGCGGACGGGGCGGCAGTTGATTGACTTTGCCGAGTTCCAGCAGCAGATGATGGCCGATTGCGTGTGCAGCCTGGCTCGCGCGGCGCGGGAGGCTTCGCGCGGCCGGAAACTGGTCGTGTGTTTTTACGGCTACGTGTTCGAATTCGGAGCGATCCGCAACGGTCCCGCCACGGCGGGGCATTATGCGCTGCGGCGAGTCCTGGATTGCCCCGACATCGACGTGCTCTGCTCGCCGATCTCGTACTTCGACCGCGCGCTCGGTCAAAGCGGGCCGGCGATGACCGCGGCGGAAAGCGTCGCGTTGGCGGGCAAGATGTGGCTGTACGAGGACGACACGCGGACGTACTTGGGCACCGGCCGATTTCCCGGCTGGGCCGACGGCGTGACGACGATCGAGGACACGAATCGGCTGCTGCTGCGGAATACGGCTCAATGCGCCGTGCGGAATTTCGGCACGTGGTGGATGGATCTGGGCGCGACCGGCTGGTTTGACGACGCGCGGATGTGGGCCGAGATGGAGCGATTGCAGTCGCTCGACGAACCGTTGCTCGACAAACCGCTTCCGTTTCGGCCGGAAGTGGCGGCGGTGATCGACGAACAGAGCATGCTCCGCGTGGCTGCCGGCGGGCAGATCGTGACCGTGCCCGGCGTGTACGAGGTCCGGAGGCCGCTGGGCCGCATGGGCGCGCCGTACGGCCAGTACCTGCAGGACGATGTGCTCGCCGGCCGAGTGCCGGCCAAGATGTACGTGCTGCTCACGGCCTGGCGGCTGTCGCCCCAACAGCGGCGCGAACTGCTCGCCGCCACGCGCGGCCAGATGCGGGTCTGGTGCTACGCTCCTGGCTACCACGAGGAAAGTGCAACGTCGCTGGACGCGATGCGGGAAGTGACGGGTTTCCAGATCAAGACGGTCAGTGGCCAAACCGCTTGGGCCGAACCGACCGACCTCGGCAAAGAGCTTGGGTTCGTCGAAGGCTTCGGCGTCAAGCAGCCGATCACGCCGCTGTTCGCGGCGGCGGACGCGACCCCGGCCGAGACGCTGGCGACCTGGCCGGACGGTTCTGCCGCGGTGACCTTGCGGCAGTCGGCCGACGGCTGGTCGCTGTTCGTCGGGCCGCCGGGACTCACCTCGCAACTGCTGCGGCTGGCAGTTCGCAAAGCAGGCGTCCATCTGTTCACGCAAGCCGACTGCAACGTGTACGCCAACGGTCCCTACCTTGTGGTCCACGCCGCCCAGGACGGACCTTTGGAGATCGACACGGGCCGGCGCCGCCCGCTGACGGACTTGCTGACGGGCGAAGACTTGGGGCCGGGCCCCAGGGCGACCGCAACCCTGAAAAAAGGCGACACGCGCATCTTTCACGTCGCCGAATGACGTTTTCCGCAGCACGTGCTGGATCGCGGAGAACCCGGAGTTCCACGCGTCGTTGATCCTCGAAACAACGCGCCGTCTGCCCTGGTGAGCGAATGTCATGGGCTCGGACCGCGAGCCCTCCTGAGGTAGTTCCGAATCGACGGATGGACGATCAGCGATACCGGATCGACAGCGCCACGTCCAGCAAGGACACCGCCGGGTTTCGGATGCGGACGGACTCCCACAGGGCTTCGCCCACGGAGGGGCTGTTGGCGCCGCCGAAGGCCACGCCGCTGCGTCCGTTGGGGGCCGGATGCGTGAATCGCCGGGTGCCGTCTAGCCGGAGTTGGCCGTCCGCGTAGACCTTCAGGTCCTGCTGGTGGATGACGATGCGGTACGTGTGAAATGCGTCCGCCGTCTGCAGCGGACTCGACAGGCCGTCGTGACGCAGCGTGATGCGATCGGGATGGAACATGATCTCCTCGCCCGCTGTGCCGTTTTCCACCAGCACACTGCTCCAACCGGACACAAGCTTCATGCAGATTTCCACCACGACCTCGTCGTCCGGACAGACCGCGCCCAGGTTCTGGAAGTAGGCATAGCTGCCCGGCGCCGTGCCGCGATCCGCCACCAACAGTTTCCCATCGCGGATTTCGGCAACGCAGTCTCGGACAAAGCCCATCTTCTTCCACGGGGGCCCCGGCAGTGACGGGCTCTGCCAGACGAGTGTCCAGTCGTCCGCCGTCGTCGAGGCTGGCTGCTGCGCCTGCGCCCGGAACGCCAAGTGGTTGTTTCCCTTCTTCAGCAACTCCGGCGGGACGGCCAAATCGAGCCAGTCGTCCTGGACCGACGCGTTCTCCAGTCGCTGGCCGTTCAGGGTCAGCTCCAGGTTGCGTCCGGTGGCTCGCACGTGGCACGTAGCCTGTGGCTTCCGCTCGGACGCGGCCGCCGCGGTCAGGTCGTCGGCGATGACCAATACTACCTCGCGGTACTCCTTCGTGGGGATCAGCCAGGGTTCGCTGGGCGTCAGGATCGGCACGTGCCGATGGCTGCGGCCGCCGGCCAGGTAGCGTTCCGGATCGCCGTTGCGCACGGTGACGAAGTACAGTTTGTCCATCCCTTGCAGTGCTACCGGGCCGCCCAACTCGCGCCACACGGCGCCGCGCGGGTCGAAGTAGTTGAACAGGTAGATCCCGTCCGCGCCGGCAGCCCAGGCCCGCGCCGCGCGGGCGCGATAACTCTCGATCGACTGGCGCGAGAAACGGGTTTCGCCCTGGACCCGCGATTCGCTCAAGCACGGATACACCGGCACGCCGTGCCGATGCCCCAACTCGATCAGGTACTCCCACGGATTGCACTGGAAGTAGCACGTTCCGATGAGCAGGTCGGTCAGTCCTTCGGCCAGCCATTTTTCCAAGTCCAGCCCGATCCCCCGGCAATACTCGACCGAATCGGGAACGCGGATGGCGATCAAGATCGGCCGGCCGCGGCGCAAGCCTTCGCGCTCCGTCATCTGGCGGATGCGCCGCAGCAGATCGGTCATCAGGTCGAGCTCTTCGCGGCTGGCGCGGCCCCCTTCGGCCACGCTCTTGAAGAAACAGGCGTGGCGGAAGAAGTCCAGTTCGACGCCGTCCACGTCGAACTTCTGGCACACCTCTTCCACGAACCGGTAGGCCAGTTCGCGGACTTCCGGCACGGCGAAGTTGACCGACGACCACGTGCCGTACTTCGGCTGCTTTTGAGCCGTCCCCACCAGGTACTCCGGATGATCGTGCTTTAGTTTGGGCAGCAGGTACGGGCCGTAACCGTCCAGCCCCGCGTCGTGCGTGTCGTTCATCCGCAAGTCCCAGAAGACTTCGATGCCGTGCCGGCGGCCAAAATCGACCATCACGCGGATCGGGTCGATGCCGCGCTGGAGCAACTGCGGCAAGCCGTTGTCTTTGAAGATATACTCGGTCGAAACAAAGGG
>Ga0302240_1002483_pt1 | contig 12205 bp, 5 predicted proteins | sample AAG_UR_His_MG_FD_193538 | JGI IMG/M metagenome (GOLD analysis project Ga0302240, IMG submission 193538) | Enriched activated sludge microbial communities from anaerobic digester in WTTP, New Holstein, Wisconsin, United States - AAG_UR_His | ecosystem: Engineered > Bioreactor > Anaerobic >... | reverse complement strand
AACGCCAGAGGTAAGTTCAGTTACTGATTTTATTCAGAACTTTCCTCGTGTTGCTACAAGGAGTGCATCTACTACTGTAAGGGTTAAAGATGGTGATACCATTATAATTGGTGGATTACTCAGTGATAATGAAAGAGTTAGTATGAGTAAGATACCTATTCTGGGGGATATACCTATCTTAGGTCTTTTATTTAGAAATAAGTCTACCTCACTGGATTCAACAGAAGTTGTATTTATGATAACTCCAAAGGTACTTAAATATTAATTTTTTAATTGATTTTAGAAGAAAGTAGGCAACTACTTTCTTCTTTTTATTTTAAATAAAAAATTAGCCCTCCTTTTTGTAGACAGAATTTAATGGTTATGTTATAATACTGATAGGAAACTGTTTAAGAAACAGTGCTAGTGTTGAGAAAGACCTTTTTCCTGAGGGTGGGAAAAAGCTTATGTGTTATTTGATTTTAAATATGAATAAGCTTACTTTAGTATTTTATAGTAATTTGTTTCCAAAAGTCTCAAGGTAAGCTTATTTACTTTTAAGAAGGATTTTAATTATGAGTAGAGAATTTATAAGAGTTTATATTTTTCGGCATAATAATTATTAACTATAGAAAGGAGGATTTTCTTATATTAACTTAGTTAGGAGGTGAGAAAGAGTAGAGTGCCCCGATCCTGAATTTAAATTAGGAGGTGCTTGGAGTGTCGAAAAGTAGTAATGCAAGTTTCAAGGTAGCTCAGACTTTTGCCAAGCAGGGAGATATTGATCAGGCCATAGCTGAATATGAAAAACTTATACAGGTTGAACCTCAAAATCTTCAGATTTGCTATGAACTGGTCGATCTTTATGCAAGGCGAGGCCTCATCTCTAAAGTTACTGATCAGTTTTTAAGAATTGCAGATATATATCTTGGCGAGACTTCGCTGGAAAAGGGTATAGAAATCTGTCATAAGATAATACGCCTTGACCCTGAAAGTATAAAGTCCCGTGAAAAATTAATTGAAATTTACAGCCATATGGAAAACAAAGATGAGGTAAGGGAACAGTGTTTTGCCTTATCTCGTATCTGTAGTATGCAGGGTCAGTCTGAGAAAGCTTTAGAGTTTTTACAAAAGGGTATAGAGGTAGATCCTGATAATTTAGATGCCCGACTTGAGCTCGCTATTATGAATGTTAAACAGGGCCATATAAAAGAGGGGATAGCGCAATATAAAGAAGTTGCCCAGGCTTTCTGGGCAAAAAAAGAACTTTCCAAGGCATGTGATACCTATAAAAGAGTAACAGTTCTGCAGCCGGATGATACAGAAACTCATCTTGCTTTAGGTACTCTTTACAGAGAACTCAGACAGCTAGAAGACGCCAAGAACGCTTTTCGTTTTATACTTAGGTATGACTTGACTCACATTAAAGCTCTTACAGAGCTCGGACTGGTGTGTCAGGAAAAAGGAGAGATTGATTCTGCAATACTGGCTTTCAGGAAAATAGTTGATATAAATCCTATGAAAACAGTGGCCCGTGAAAAATTAGGTGAATTATATTTAATTCGCGGACAGGTTCATGAGGCAGTAAAAGAATACTTTGCTGCTGCAGAAGATTATCAAAAACAGGGATTAACTGATAATGCTATTCAAATGTGTGAGACAGTTGTAGAACTTGATTGTAAGCATGCAAAAGCATTGCGTATGATGAAAGAGTTAGGCTATACATCGCCTCCTCCTCAGCCTGCCGAAGAAGAGGTTATGCATCCAAAGTCTATAGGCATGAGAGATACTCCTGTAACAATGCGAAATCTCAGGAGACCTCATTCGGGAATTATGAATATTCCGCGACCCGGAGGAGATGCAATTGCTGGCGGATCACGTCCTGTAGGAGCTATGAGAACTCCTCCAAGACCGGGTATGGTACCTGGCGGAGCACAACAGGGAACTGTAAGATTAAGTCCAACAACTGTTATGAATTCCATCGGCGGAGTTGTGAGACCAACAAGACCTCTGGGATCTCCCGCAAGTTTTAATACTCTTCTGCCAGAGCCAGATGAAGATATTCAAATGAATAAAAGAGAAACAGGCTTAATAGATGAATTTGGAGAATCTATAGACATCGGTTTTTCTCCATCAGGCAAAGCAGATGAGAGAAGAGGATTATTATCTGATACCAGTGGTTATGAGGACCCCAGAAATAATATGGATAAGATGGAAGAAGAAAGATCTGTACTAATAAGTTCTGCAAACTCAGAAATAGAACCCAGAAGACCTTCTACTATTTCTTCTTCAGATGGCAGGAGTGAATTAAAATCAAGGCTTATAAGCAGACGTGTTGAAACACCCGGAGCAAGACCATTAAGTATTAATAAACCTGGTGGTGGTAGACTTATAGATTCTGAAGATATGCCTCTTAAGCCTAAAATGCAATCAGTAGAAATGTCCAGATCTGCTGGTGTCATGTCATCATCTTTGGAAAAATCTTCTAAGGATGACAAAGATTCTTCTAATATATCTATAGGTGATATAGAAGGTGATACGGCTTTACTTGCTTTTGATCCTGATGGTGGGCTTACTTTCGAAGAGGAAGAGACTTCAACAGATATTTCTACAGAAATACAGAATGTTTCTTCTATTGCTACTGTAATAGCTGAACCTCCTTTAGTAGAATCTTCTCCAGCTATTGTCTCTAATACCTATACTGAAGATTTGTCTCAAGATACGGAAATAGTTCTTGAGTTCAGACCAGAAATAGAAGATGAAGTAGTATTAGAGGAAGTAAAGGAAAAGGAACATGTATATCCAGAAACACAGATACCTTCTCTAACAGTGGAAGAGAAAACATGTCAACCTGTAGTAGTTGAGATTAAAACTGATGAAGAATCAATTCCTTCAACTATTGCAACTCCACCAGTTTCATTAATTCTTCTAAAAGATGAGGTTAAACAGGAAGAACAGATTCTTGAGGATAAAAAGGCATCTGTTGTGATGGAACCAACTAATTTACCTGTATTAGATAGAGTTGTATCATCTGGAATGAATTTAAAAATAGAACAGTGCCGAATGTCTATAGAGGCTAACTCCAATGATCTAAACAGTCGATATAATCTTGTAAATACTTTAGTTGACTTCGGTCTCTTGAATGATGCTATAAGAGAATATGAAGAGATACTGAAAATAGATAGTGATAAGATAAGTGTATATAATAAAATGATAGAATTATATAATTTATCTGGTAATGAGAATGAGTTAAGACTTAAATATTTAGAATTAGGTTCTTTATACAGAAAGAACAGTATTTTTGATAGTGCTCTTGATATATATCAACGTCTTATTGCTTTAAATAATGATGATGTTGAAGCAAGAGAGAATATGGCTGAGATTTTACTTGGCCAGGACAAGAAAAGAGAATCTATATATCAATATATCGCCCTCGCTAATATATATAGCTCTAAGGGGCAGATTAAAGAAGTTGTTGATATATATCAGAAGATGTTAAAGATAGAACCAGAGGAACTTTTAACACATACAAAATTGGCAGAGACTTATGCTCAATTAGATATGAAGGATAGAGCTATTCAGGAGTATTTACTTATTGCAGAGATGTATCTGGATAAAAAACTATGGAATAATGCGATTGAAAGTTATGAAGCTATAGTAGGTCTTTCGCCGGATCATCTTGATGCTCACGTAAAGTTAAGTCAATTGTATATGAAAAGTGGTATGTCAAGTAAGGCTATAGAAGAAAATCTTGTTATAGCAGATATTTATATGAACCAGGGAAAATATGACCAGGCCATGGATATGGCACAGAATGTTATAGGTGCTGAACCAACACATATAACAGCAAGAGAAAAACTTATAGAAGTATATCATAAAAAAGGTCTTGGAGAAAAGGCAATTGTGGAATGTCAGAATCTATCAGAAATCTTTTTGAAGAAAAACGATGTAGATAAAGCAATAGAATTATATGAGAAGATATTAGAGATTGAACCTAAATATTACGAAATTCATTTTAAGCTGGCAGAGTTATATGAGAAAAAAGGATTTAATAGTAAAGCTATGCAGGAATACATAGGTATGGCAGAAGTGTATACTCAAGATGGAAATTACTTCAATGCAGTTGAGGCATATAACAAGGTACTGAGCTTTGATCAAAATAATCTGGAGGCCCGTTATCAGTTAGGTGTCTTACTGGCTGATAAAATGGATGATCTTGATAGTGCATTAAAGGAATTTGAGCTTATAAGAAGGCTAAGTCCAACTCATATGGATGCATTACAGAGATTGACCCTCGGCTATATTAAAACAGGACAATTAGCACAGGCAATACAGGTGAGTAAAGACTTGAAAAACAAGGATATACTCGGTGATATTGTGGATCGTTATAAAGAAGCAATAGACAAAAATCCTGATGATTATGACGCTAAATATAATCTTGGTATAATCTACAAGGAGTTTGGCGATTTAGAGAATGCTATAGAGCAATTTCAGTCTCTGGTAAAATGTCCGGAGAAATTATTAGATGCATATAATATGCTTGGACTGTGTTTTGAACAGATGGGGATGGGAAATTTAGCTATTAATCAGTTTAAGAAGGGCTTATCCTCAGAAGGCTATAGTGAGGAAGATTATAAGGAACTTCGATATAATTTAGGTCTCTTATACGAGAGAAGAGGTATGCTAAAAGAAGCTCTTATTATGTATGAAGAGATCTTTGGTTTAGATATAAAATATCGGGATGTGACACAGAGAATTCAACAACTGGAAGAACAAATAAAAGGAGGCTAATAATTAATAAGGAAATAGGGAATAGGAGATTTCCTATCTCTATTGTCTATTTCCTTTTGTTAAGGTTAATAAAAAGGGTTAAATTCATATTTGTAGAAGTTACTTCCGAATTGTCGTGTCGCGAGAGTTTTCTTTCTTGATTGATTATCATACTGGAGGAGGACTTAGAATAAATGTCTGACCCTAAATTCTTGAGAATAGTTCGTCAGGGTGATGACTTGGCCAAACAAAATAAGTATGATAGTGCTATTGCTAAATATCAGAGAGCACTTAGAATGGATCCCCATAGTTCAGATGTTCGTAGAAAGCTTATAGATATGTGTAAAAGAAAGAGTGCATATCGAGAAGCTATTTCGGAATATATAAACTGGGCTGAAGTATGTAAAAGGGATGGAAATTATGATGAGGCTATTGAAATATTTCAGGAATGCCTTGATTTAGAAAAACGTGAAGAATCAACTGCTAAAAAAAGTTCTTTTTTTGTCAGGACTCCCACTGCAGACCTTGGACAGGTAAGAGATTCCCTTGAAGAATATGGTGCAGAAATACACTGGAAACTTGGTCTTGTATATCTGGCAAAGGGAAATCTAAATGAAGCAGAGAGTGAGTTTAAAAAGAGCATTGATATGAACCCCACAAATCCTGCAGAGATACACAAACATCTCGGTCTGATATATACTGAGCAGGAAAAAAATAATGAAGCTATAGGTGAATATCAGGAAGTTCTCCGTCTTACTCCTGATGATGCTTCTGTGTATGAGCAATTAGGTGATATATGTTATAAACAGCATAAGGATTCAAATGCTATTCAGTGGTTTTCTCAGGCAGGAGATATATATTTAAAAAAGAATGAAGTTCAGGAAGCAATAAGAGTTTATGAGAATATATTAAAAATTGATCAGGAAAACATTGATATACTGACGAGATTAGGAGATATTTATTCTGGCGAAGGCCTACTGGATAAAGCTATACAAACCTGTCTTCGTCTGGCCGATATATATACTAAAGAAGGTATGCTGGATAAAGTTATCCTTTTGTATGAGCGTCTTTTAGACTGGGAACCCGGTAATAGAGAAGTCAGTGAGAAAGTTATAGAGATATACCAGAAGATTCTGAAATTAGATCCCGGCAATCTTCAGGCCAGGCATAAGTTGATTAATAATTTACTTGTTATAAATGATATAGAAAACGCTATACCTCAATTTATAGCTCTGGGAGAGACATATCTTGAGAAGAATCTTTATGAAGAAGGTACGGCTATATGTGAAAAAGTTTTTGAGTACGATGTTAAAAATGTTGAAGCTCATCTGTTATTAGCAGAAATTTATACAAAACAGGGTCTTACTGATGCTGCTAAAGAAGAATATTTACTTGCTATGAATCTTTACAGAGAAAGAGGAGAGCATGGTAAGGCAGATGAAACTTATCAACGGATGATATTCTTATTCCCTGATAGTGCTGATATGCACTATCAATTGGCTCTGAACCATTTTGAGAAAGGTGAATTTGATGAAAGTATAAAAGAATTTAAACTTGTCCTCGAATCCGATCCTCATCATATTCCATCCCTCTCTAACCTGGGAGAAATTTATATTCAGAAAAATATGCTGGAAGAAGGAATGGATAATTTTAAAAAGGTTCTGGAGTTAGATTCTAAAGATAGCGCCCTTAGAGAGAAATTGATAGATGTTTATCTCTCGATTGGACAAATTGACCCTGCTATGGAACAGTTAATGGTACTCGGGAAAGTCTATGTTGAAAAAGAGAGGTTTCATCAGGCCCTTGGAGTTTACAGGCGTATTCTCTGTTATATGCCGGTTAATTTAGAGGTAAGAGAAAAGATGATAGAGGTATACTCTTTACAGGGTGATAGAGAAAAATCTAAGCCTGAGTATATTTTCCTTGCCAATGCATATGATAGAAGAGGCTTATATATGAAGTCCATTGAAATGTGCAAAAAAGTTTTAGATGCGTCTCCAGAAGATATTAATGTCAGGAAAAAACTTTGTAATTATTATGTTAAACAGGGACTGCCAGATATAGCAGTCCAGGAATATACTGCTCTTGCTAATATTTATCTTAAAAATGATCTTTCGAAATATGCTATAGAGATATATCAAACTTTACTTGAATTACAACCTGAAAATGTTGAAATAAGGGTAACTTTGAGTGAACTTTTATCCAGAGAAGGAAAGGTTGAAGAATCGGTAAATTATTATTTTTCTCTTATAGATATTTATATGAAATCAGATATGCAGAAGGAGGCTAAAGATGTATATCAGGAAATATTAAAGATACAGCCTGGTAATATTGAAGTTTATAAAAAGCTTAGCGAAATGTATATTAAGTTTAAAGAGATAAATAAAGCAGTGGAAGTCCTTAAAGATCTTGCAGGACTCTACACATCTAAAAGAGATTTTACTGAAACCATAAATGTTAATAAAGAGATAGGTGATATTTATTTTTCTCAGAATATGTTTTCTGATGCTCTGGAAGTTTACGAGAAAGTTTTAGCTATATATTCTGATAAAGGCATCTATAATGAACAGATTCCTTATTATAAGAAGATAATAGAGATACTCATGTTAGAAGATAATATAGATAAAGCATTACTATTTCAAAAGGATTTTATTTCCCTTCTTTTCAGCTCAAATGAATTAGATACTGCTATTGCCGAGTGTAAAGATATTATTCAGACATATATTAAATTAAATAAACTTGATGCTACTGTTAGTCTTTACCGTATTTTGTTTGATGAGTATCTAAAACTTGATAAATATGATGAGGTTATAAAGGAAGCTTTAGAGATAATTTCTTTATATAGGGAAAAAGGATTCCTTTTACAGGTAATAGAAATTTCTGAGATACTAAGTGAGGTATATGTTAAGTTAAATCAGGTTTCAGAAGCTATAGATATTCAGAAAAGTATTGGAGATATATATCTGTCGCAAAATAATGTACCTGAGGCTATAGAAAGCTATGATAAGGTGGTGGAGAAATTAGCTCAGGAGAATAGACAGAGTGATGCCATAGATATTTATAAGAAAATTATTGATCTGGTTCCTGAAAATTTGGATTACAGACAGAAACTTATAGAATTATATGGGAAAGGTGGAGATATAGATAAGGTAGTAAATGAATATTGTTCATTGATTAAGTCTCAGGCTAATAAGGGAGATATAGAAAAAGCATCAGATATATTCAAAAAAGCTTTAAAAGAGATTAATGACAGTCCATTACTTTATAGTTGTATAGCTAATATTTACTTTGATAATAAGATGTGGGATGAGGCTATTTTAAATTATTTAAAAATTCTTGACCATGACTCTGATTACCCGGGTGTGTATTCTAAATTAACTCTGACCTGTGTACGTAAAGGTGATCTTGAAGGTGCTGCTGAATGGGTAAAGAAATTGATTGCCGGAGGTAATGTCTATGAGATAGTGGATTATTTTAAGATTAATGAAACAGTTGATCCGGAAAAAGCAGAGATTTATTATAGCTGGGGAGTAATTTGCAAGAAAATAGGTTTTGTTGAAGATTCTATAAGGGCTTTTCAATCTGCTTCCAGGGACAGTTCTAAAAAGTTATCTTCTCTAAAAATGATAGGAGATTGCTTTTCCCAGGCTGGCTTTTTAGAATTAGCAGCTCGACAGTTCCGTAAAATATTGGAAATCAGTCTGGATGCCACTGGTATGTCTAAGGAAGACTATCTTGATTTACGATATAATCTGGGAAAAACTTTTGAAGAAATGGGTAAGTTCAAGGATGCTAAAAAAGCATATGAGGGAATTTGTGAAATTAATATAAAATTTAAAGATACTATGGAAAAGATTATGGAGTTAAGTAAAAAAATAGATAGTAAATAAAGAAAAGCAGGTTTATGATAACATAATTTAACGTTGAAGAGGATTATCCTCCTTTTTTGAAAGGATTTTATGAATGTATTTTGCAGATTTATCTCCTTTAGCTCAAATTTTATATCGAGTTGAGAAATTTTCTCGTAATAATATTGATACTCTCTGGATTGTATTTGGAATTTCTACATTCTTTTTTATAGTTCTTATTTTATGGTCAATTTTAGCAACTATAAGGAGAAAGGAAGACATGATTGTTATTTCTGAGTCTAAGATTTCACAATTTAAATCGATAAGTTCAACAGATCCTTTTGCTAAAACTGATGTAAATGTTTTTTCTGATGATATGGGTTATAAGTTAATTTCCACGGAAGAAGAAAAATTTTCCGCCACAGGAAATTATCTTATAAATTCATCTGGAGGTAATAAAGACTTAGATTTACTTCAATCTGAGATTGACATTTATGAAGATTCCTTTGCCCGGGAAAGGGATAATGTTATGTTGAATGAGGAAAGTTCAGCTTTTCAGTTATCCTCAGATAATGGAGATTTTGATTATTCCTCTGAGCTTGAAAAACCTTTGGAATTGACCTCATCTTTTGAACAGAAAGATGAGGATCTTTCAGGTTATTCAATAAAAGAAAAAAAATTGAATATTCCCGTGTTTGAACAGATGCCTCACATCCCTTCTGTGGAAAATTTTTCTAGAAAACAAATAAAGAAAATAGATTTGAAAATTCCCGAAAAAACTCTTGGATTTCCTTCTATAGAAGATTTTTCTAAAAAAGAAAGACCCAGGGAATCTCTTAAAATAGAACTCCCAAAGAAAGATATGGTATTAACTAAAAGTAATGAAAATAGTTTGTCTTCAGCTTTTCCTGAATTGCATGGAGATAGTGGAGTCCCTTTAAAAGCAATGAAAATTGAGTTGCCTCAAAAGGGAAAGATTGATGGTAAAAAAGATGGTACTGGAGATAGAATTAAGTTACCTCAAAAAAAGGCTAAATAAAGTTTAGTAAGCGTTCTGCTATCAGCATTCAGCTTTTGCTTACTATTCTGAGAGCGTTGTGTAGAGAGAAATATTTTATATGAAAAAGTCTATGGCTGATAGCTTAATAGCTGAGTGCTGATAGCCCATAGAATATAAATAGTAATTGTTAGTGGAGGTGTAATTTGTCTGCAGAAAATATTTTAAATGAATTTATTCGTCTTGGTGGAGTAGTGGCAAGTTTAATAGTTGATTTCAATGGTAAGATATTAAATAGTGTAGTAGAGAATTTTTCTCCTGATGATTTAAATGGTGTGGCAGAATTATCTTCTAAGGGTTTAAAATCTGCCGAGATTATGGGTCAGGAATTATCTAAGGGTGCTGTTACACATTCTGTTATTGAATATGTTGATAATGTTATTGCTATGGAACCTGTATCAGATAATAAAATTCTGGTTATAGTTGCTACTAAGGGTGCTAATTTAGGCAGAATAAGATATGAAGTGAGAAAACAAAAAAAAGCTTTAAGCTCTTTAATTTAATTTATATGCATAGGAATTTTTATTATTGCTAAATTATTAGATTCAGTAGCAATAAACTTATATGTTTAAGGCTATCATCAGGCAGCTATCAGCAATCAGCTTAAGGAAAAAAGGTGAAAGTTGATAGCTGAATGCTGATAGCTAATAATAATTTATTATATTTTATTTGTTTATTTGGATATTATGTATATATGAGTGATAAATTTTCATCTCACAAATCTTCAGAAGAGTTACTGGCTTTATATGAAATAGCTAAAGCTATTAATTCAACACTTGATATTTCAGAAGTACTTGAACTTATTATGAATATGACAATAAAATATTTAAACGCAGAAGCAGGTTCAATAATGCTTCTTAATGAGAAAAATGAATTAGTAATTAAGGTGGCTCATGGTTTAGATATGGCTAAATTAAAAGATGTATCAGTGAAAATTGGTGAAAGTATTTCCGGTAAAGTAGCCCTTACAGGAGAACCATTACTTTTAGTGGGAAAAGTTGATAATGGCGAATTTGTTAATATTGTGTCCAGAAAAGAAGATATAAAATCCAGCCTCTGTGTGCCTCTTAAAGTTAAATCTCAGTTAAGAGGTATTTTGAATTTGAGAAGGGCTTCTTCTGCCAAGGATTTTACTGAAGATCAACTTAAGTTTTTGGCTATGATAGCAGATGAGGCATCTATAGCAATTGAGAATGCTCGTCTTTATGATCTGGAGAAACATAGAGCACAGGAATTAGAAATTTTAAATCGTAAAATAACCTTTGAGAAAGTTAAGATGGAAGCAGTCCTTAAAAGTTTATCAGATGGTGTAATGGTTCTAAATGAGTTACATGAGATAATTTTAATTAATCCTGTTTTAGAAAAACTTTTTAAGGTAATATCATCTTCTGTTGAAGGTAAGAAGTATATAAATTTAATTTCTCATACTAATTTTAGAGATTTAATTGAAGGTACCAGAGAGGGAGATGAAGTTAATTCTATTGAGCTTTTTATAGCCAGTGAAGATAGAACTTTTGAGATAGTTTCTGCCAGTATAAGAGATTTGTTTTGTCAGATTTCAGGTAAAGTCATAATTTTTCATGATATAACACATATAAAAAAAATTCAGAATATGAAATCAGATTTTGTCTCTATGGTTACCCATGAATTACGTAGTCCTCTTACTTCAATTATAGGTTTTGCAGATATACTTCTTAGAAAATATCTGGATAAAAATAAAAGAAAAAAATATCTTGGTATTATTCATGAAGAATCTTCCAGGTTATTGGATCTTATAAATAATTTACTGAATTTATCCAGACTTGAAGCCGGATGTTATAATTTTAAGAAAGAAGAGCTGGATATGAGTATTATTATCCATGATGCTATAGATATGCTTTCCGCTCAGACTGAAAAACATAATATAATATTTGATCCCAAAGATTATATTTGCATCATTACAGGAGATAGAGATATGCTTTACAGAGTTATTATTAATTTGTTAAGTAATGCTATTAAATATTCTCCACATGGTGGTGACATTTTTATAAATTTATTAGATAAAGATAAATTTTGGGAGATAAGTGTAATTGATAAAGGTATAGGAATACCAGAGAATGTTATTCCCTGTTTATTTGAAAAGTTTTATCGTGGAGATAGTGAGATAATTAATCGTATAAGAGGTATTGGACTGGGTTTAGCAAATGTCAAATATATTCTTGAAGTTCATGGAGGAAGTATTAGAGTCGAAAGCGAAATTGATAAAGGAAGTAAATTTACCTTTTACTTACCGAAAGAAGGGAAAATTAATGATTAGTTTAGATAATCAGATCGATAATTATGAAGCTATGCTAATGCAAAATCCTGATGACCTGGTTTCGTTAATGTTATATGGAGAGGCTAATTTTAGGAGGGGTAAAAAACTAGCTGCTATATCTGCTTATCAAAAAATTATAAAAATTGAGTCTAATAATATAAAAGCCAGGAATGCTCTTGGGAGGATATATTTGTCCCAGAAAATGATTGATGAAGCTTATAATGAACTTTTAACTGTCCTGGATATGGAGAGTAA
>Ga0302240_1002469_pt1 | contig 12268 bp, 7 predicted proteins | sample AAG_UR_His_MG_FD_193538 | JGI IMG/M metagenome (GOLD analysis project Ga0302240, IMG submission 193538) | Enriched activated sludge microbial communities from anaerobic digester in WTTP, New Holstein, Wisconsin, United States - AAG_UR_His | ecosystem: Engineered > Bioreactor > Anaerobic >... | reverse complement strand
CAATTCCGAAAGTAAAGTTTCCTGCAACAGTAGCGATTTGTCTTATCCAGTTGGCCAGATCATGGTAGAGGACATGGTTGCTTTTTATATGTCCCATTTCATGACCTATTATAAAAGATAATTCATCTCTGCTCATAAGATCGATAAGAGCTGAACTTATTACAAGAAAAGTATCTTCTGCACCGGTAGTATAGGCATGAACTCTGGGTTCCTGGTTGACATAAAATTTTGGGAGTTTTTTTAAATCAAGAATCTCAGCGCATTCTTTAAACACTTCATATGTTCTGGGAAAATGTTTTTCAGTGATTTTAACGCTGTTAGCAGTAAGAGTTACTTCATAATTTATATTATGCCAGTATTTGAAAAACTGTTTCATTATATCCCCCATAAGGGGTATACTCTGCATAACTTTAAGGTTTTTTTTATCATCAGGGTGTTCGTAAAACCTTGAAGAAAGTCCCGGGAATTTTTGTTTGAGCCTGGAAGTATCCTGACTGGAATCTTTTTCTTCTATAAAAGAAGAAGGATCATTCAATTCTCTTCCACAGCTAATGCAAAATTGGTCAAAATCATTATTCAATTGACCGCATTTTCCACAAAACATCTGTATTTACCTTATAAAGACTCTCTTAAGTTGCTTTTGGGATAACTATGAGTGACTCATTTTCATTTGTTTCAAGCTTTTTGAGGAGTCTACCTGGAACATAGATTTTATTTGCACCTATATTCTTTTTAGCCTGTACCTTACAGGCAATCAAATTTCCTTTATCATTTTCTATTATTATATCATTGATTTTTTTACCGGGTTCTTCTAATTGATACCAGTCATCCATAAGAATATTATCAACCTTCAGGGCATCACCGATAAATATGCCTTTTTCTACAATAACAATAAGGTTTTTAATTTTACTCAGGTCACGCTCTACCTGTTTTTTCTTTAAGTCTATTTCTCCCTGACGTTGTCCGAGAAATTTTAATTTTACTTTTCCTTTTGATTCTTCATTTATAAGTGCATCCAGTGATCTATTTCCACATATTATATTCCCATAGTTTTCAAGTATAGAATCCGTTATAGGTTTTCCCTGATCAAGTAAGATATAGTAACTAATATCACTTTTTATTACCTGTATTATACCACAATATCCATCCTGTTCCAGTTCTTTTAAAACAGTAGTTAGTTTTTTCTTTGTGAGAGAGATTGAGTCATATGCAAAAATCTGTGATAAAATACTTACCAGTGAAGGTGATAAGATGTAAGTGCTTGTTTTTAGCAGTTCATTTTTTGCTCTGTTTTTTAATCGCCATTCAGGTGTGGCCTGGTAGACTTCATTAACATATTCCAGAGCATATATCATACCTCCATGGAGCATAAAAATAAAGCCATCTCCATTACTTCCACTCAGTTTGATATAGCCAGTAAAACTTCCTTCCTGAAGATTTCTATGCATTATTTCTATATCATTATATGTCAATTCAACATTTTCTATTAGAGGATTACCACTTGGTACTTCCATCAAGTTCTCTCACTCCTTAGTCCGGAAAAGTACATTAATTAATTTAAAATTTCAACATATAACAAAAAATCCCTTTTTTTTCCTGTGGAAAAGAGGAATTTTTATAAACCTTCAGCTATTAGCAGGCAACAGTCAGTTTTTATGGGAATTTCGTAAGTTATTGAAATTTAACTTCTAATACAAATAAAGGATTTCTGTATGATCTTCAGAATAAATACATTGTCTATGACATATCTCAAGTTAAATGCATAGCAATTTTCATTATTGTTAAATTATTAGCTTCAGAAAAAATAAATCTTTTATGTTTAAAGCTATCAGCAATCAGCTTAAGGAAAAAAGCTGAAAGCTGAAAGCTAATAATAATTTAACTATAGAAATTGAAGAATAATATGGATAAAAATGATAATTTGAGTTGCCAGTATTGTCCCTTAAGAAATTATTGTATAAATTACAAAGAATTTCATGAAAATTCTTTTGATGATGAACCGGATGATTTTAAAAAGAAATGTTACGTCTGTCCTTTCAAGAAGGAATCTTCTAAAGATGTAATACTGGTAATTCCTATATCTATGAATTAATTTTAGTTTCAAATGAATTATAAAAATATTGTAATCCCTCTGGTTTTTATTTTATTAATTATCCCCGGAGAAATAAAAGGACAGGAATTAAGAGTTTATTTTAACGGGGAAGTAGTAAAATTTTCTTCATCTCCTTTAGAGAAGAATGGCAGACTTTTTGTGCCATTAAAAGATATTCTGAATAATATTGGTGGTTCTCTTAGCTGGGATGCCCCATCTCAAAATATAATATTACGTTGCGGTCATAAAGAAATTAGATTTAGAACAGGTTTTAAACAGGTAAAAATTAATGGCCAGTGGTTTCCTCTGAGTATACCAGCTATTAGAATTAAGGATGAAATTTTCATACCTCTGAGATTCCTTGAAGAGATTTTTGGAGCGTATATTAACTGGGAAAAAGCAAATAAATGTGTTTATATAGACTATAGAGATTTTGAAGAATTATCCAGAGATTTTGTTCTTATCCACAATGCCCTCATGCCTCTTTCGGCAGGAGAAAAGTTTGTAGCTACCCTGGAAGCATCTCCTGGAGGAAAGGCTTTGATGAATATTACAGGTAAGCCTATTTATAATCTTACAAATATTCCTATGTTAGAAAAATCTCGCGGTTTATATGAAGGTATATATCATGTAAAGAAAGGAGATATTTTAAGAGGTGGAGAATTAGTTGTTAAGTTTTCTGATGGACAGGGGAATAAAGTTTCTATAAAAGCTCATAATCCTGTTTATATAAATACACTCGGTCCGGTAATTAAAAAATTTTTTCCTGCTGATGGAGAAGTTGTCCATCAGGATATAACAGTAATTTATATATTATTTGATTTAAAAAAAGGGAGCCTTATAGATAGAGATTCTATATCTTTTTCTTTGTCTGACAGAGATTTAACAGGCGATACTGTTATTACTAAAGATATGATATGTTATAAGGTAAAGTCTCTACTGAATTTAGGGGAAAATTCTGTCACTCTCAGAGGAAGTGATAAATCGGGGAATAAGTTTGAAAAGACCTGGAATTTCTGGGTTTTAAGGAAGAATAAATTATGAGAATAGGAATTGATATAGGAACATCTCATGTCGCTGTAGCTATTGAGAAAAGGGGTATTCTTTTTCGGGAACCTTCAGTGCTGGCTATAAGTAAAAAAAATAATAAAGTAATGTGCGTTGGGGAAAATGCTAAAGAAATGTTAGGTAAAACCAATCCTGATATAGGTGCTATTTATCCTCTAAAGGAGGGGGTTATAGCTGATTATCAGGCTACCGAGTTTATGTTAAAGTATTTTTTAAATAAAGTCTGTGGAAAGATAAAACTGGTAAAGCCTTTTGTCATATTGAGTGTACCGGTAAAGCTCACCAGTATAGAAGAAAGAGCTCTGGAGGAAGCCGCACTAGCTGCAGGTGCTCAAAAGGTGCATCTTATTCCCTCTCCTTTAGCGGCTGCCCTGGGGGCAGAATTATCTATACATAAACCGGCCGGTCATATGGTAGTGGATATTGGTGCAGGTACAACTGATATTGCTGTCATATCACTCGGTGATATTGTCTGTAGTGAATCTTTGCGGTCAGGTGGCAATAAAATGGATGAAGCTATAAAGAGATATGTAAGAAAGATTTATAATCTTATTATAGGAGATCAGGCAGCTGAAGAAATTAAAATAAAAATAAGTTCTGCCGTACCTATGGATACTTCTATGAGTATGGAGGTAAAGGGGAGAGATCTTATAGATAGTCTGCCCAAGTCTATAACACTTACTGATGAAGAAATAAAGGAACCGGTGGAAGAGTCATTAAAAGTTATTCTGGAAGGTATAAAGAAGGTTTTTGAGAAGACCCCTCCTGAACTTATTTCTGATATAATTGATAATGGTGTTCTCCTTACAGGAGGAGGAGGACTTTTGAGAGGACTTGATGAAAGATTAACCCGTGATATAGGGGTATGTTTTTATATACCTGAAGACAGTATAAACTGTGTGGCAAAGGGAACGGTTCTTGCCCGGATTTAGACTTAAGTTTTATGTTTTATTTACTGGCTTCGAAATATGAGAAATAACATTAAAAAACAGAATAAATGGCATAAAAATTAAACCTGCAAGTCCCAGGATCAGTAAAAGATCTACTTTGCAAAAGACCTCATCAAGCCTGAAATTAAACATACTGCTAAAAAGTATCAGACCTTCGAAAAGTATCAGACCGAGGATAATAAGTTGCATTAAGACAAAAGAATATTTGAGTGTACCAAGGGACTTTATATCATCAATTCTGATTTTTCTTGCAAGTATTAAGATATAAATTATAGAAATCAGTATCATTACACTTACAGGGAGAGATACGATTATCATATCCCCTATTCTGTATCGTATATCGATTAATTTTATTATAATAACTGTTAAGGATCCTATCAGAAGAGGTGTGGCTATTATAACAAAGAAGCCTGTAAAATAAAGAAGAATTGCCTGGATATTCTGGCTGTTTTCCAGGGAAAGAAATCTATTCTTATCCTTTCTTTTAAGATATTCATTACAGAGGGTTATTACCATTAATATGAGAGGAGATATTATATTTATTGCCAGTGTTATTACAGTTGTTATTAATGCCAGAAAATTTATAGTGGCCATTACATTTTCACCTCAATCTTTTCGGGGAGCGCATAACCCCTGGTATTTGCATTATAATATTCATAGACTTCTGATAGGGGAGTGGTTATTTTTACAGGAAATTTAGCTCTCAAACCATAAGAGAAAGAGAAATCCTTACCCGGTTCCATTCTGCTCAAATAAACTATTATCTGCCTTCCGGTTATATCAAAACGTTCTATCTTTTTTTGTTTTAACAGAGTTTCAAACTTATCAGTTATAACTTCAAATCCCGGAGGAATTCCAATACCTATTATGACTGTTTCACCTGATTTTATCCCTTTATTACAGATATATACCTTTCCATAAATTAAATCATTTCTTTTAAGGACAGTTCTGTCATATTCAATTGATATGTTTATTGGACTTTCCACTTTCTCCACGAAAGACCAGGGCATATAATAGGAATATATTATCTGGTACATACATTTTATATCACCTTCCGGAAGTAATTCCACTTTGAAATTTCCTTTCCTGATATAAGATTTCAGATCTAAAAGTTTAACTATATCACTCTCTTCGGGAGTGATTTTAATTACTCCTGCTTCCTGACCATCTACTATTACTTTGATGTTACCACTATTATTTTTACCCATAGCTGTTTTCATGGCAAGAATAAGTGTTTGAAGACTCAATACTGTAGCCTGTGTGGAGTGCCATGTTCCATACGAGTCTTTAGAAGTAGCCAGAAATTTAAGAGATTTTTCTACTGAATCACCATATACACCTTTTTTTAGAAAGGCCTGTGTTACAAGAGCAGTGGTTTCTATACTGGCTGTTAATCCATAAGATTGTGTAATAGTTCCTCCTTCAGTAATCCAATAGACCTTTCCTTTATCTTCTATTCTGGTTTCATAGAGTTGTGTTAAAAGATTTTTAGTTGCCTCTTTATCAGGTTCTTTATAAACCAGTAGATTGGCTATAAGAGCCAGGGTATAAGAGTCTTTTTCACTATTCATATTAGTTTTTATATAATTAATAGCTCTGTCCATAGCTGCTCCTTTATAACCTGTTTCACTTAAAGCCCGGGCTATAATTGCAGTTTCTATGAGATTCAAATTTTTGGATTTTCCTGTGGTCCAGGAGTGATATCCTCCTGAAGCCTTCCAGGAACCATCTGATTGCTGATGTTTTAATAACCAGTTTTTACTTCTTTCAATTATATTTTCATCGATAGGATATACTTTATTCATATCAGTCATTTCCATAAGTCCGTATGCAGTAAGCCATTGAGATGCAGGTGCATTTCCGTAAAGAGAAAAACCTCCCCCTGGAACCTCAAAACCGACTAATCTCTGATAACCCAGGTTTATATAATACTCTGCTTTCATCTGTATATCAGGAGTGATTTTTCCTGAGGATTTCATATAATCTAATACCATAATATTTGGATAAGTTACCGATGTGGTCTGTTCAAAACACCCATAGGGCATACGAAGCATACTATCAAGACCTTCAATTAACTGGCTGAACATTCCAGGATAAATCTTTACCCACATATCATAAGATTTAGAAATTGAATTTACTGGTATTTTTAGCTCACATATAACAGGTTCTTTTAGCCATCCATTTTCAGAAAGACGAAATTCCTTCCCCTCAGGTATTATGGTTACGTCTTTTGTTATGGCATCAGTCATCTTCTGAGTTTTAGCATAAAGGGTAAATTTTTGTTTCCCAATATCTTTTACCTGTATAGGATAATAGACTACACTTACATCATTCGGTCCCAGAGATAGTTTCTGCTCAGGATTACAGAGAAAAGTAAACCAGTCACTTTTTTCTGCCTTCAGCTCTATTACCTGTTTTTCGGAAAGATAATTATATACTGCCACAGGAATTGAAACTTCATCACCCCGGATAAGATTGAGAGGAAGATCAAGGTCTATAAAGAAATCCTGAAATACTCTTACAGGGTAATCAGTTCCTCCTGTTTCACCTTTAGAGGAAGATGCAGAAACGCCCATTCTCCATGTAGTTATAGAGTCTGCTATCGGAAGTTTTAATTTTCCTTCTCCCTTGGTGTCAGTGATTAGCTCCGGGTTGAAATACATAGTTTCAGGAAAATACTGTCTTAAATAGGTGGGGAGCTTTTCCGGGATTTTATTCCTTATCTCATCCTTTACCTGTTGTTCATTTACGGAGAGGCTTTTGAGATTTGCTTTATCCATTGATGAAAGTCCATAGTTATATTCATCATTACTGAAAGATGTAATCCTGTTTGTTGAAGAAAGTGTTCCCGGCGGTGTTCCCTGGGCTCGGGCTTTCAGAAAATTGGGAGCAATTATTATTATAATAACGGCCATTATGGCAATGGCAGAACCTCCTGTCCATAAGAGAGTTCCAATTTTTTTCCATAAGGGTAATTTTACCGGTTTACTCGTATGGGACAGTGTGCTATAGAGGGTCATAATTATCATAAGAAAGGATGATATAAGAACCATATTCAATACCATAAAAATTGGTATACCTGCAATCCTGTCAGTCTCTACGATAGCAGTACTTGTTAAAATAAAAGCGTTTATTATAAAACCTGCTATGAATACTTGAGCAAGTAGGAAAGAAGCTCTGAGAGTATTTAAAGCTTTTACAGCAGGAAGTCTGGTTTTTTCATTAAGCTTCAGAATATAAATGACTGAACCTGCTATGAGGGGGCCAACAGTACATATGATGCCTATAAGTTTTTCAGTTTGATACCAGTTGACTCTTTGTAGTATAATAAATGCAAGGAGACCTCCTGAAAATGGTGATAATATTACCAGAAATAATCCTGCAAGATAGATAAAGAGGGCTACAAAATTATCGTTATTAACAGGAAGGTATCTATTTATATCTTTCCCTTTGAGGTAATTGTTATACACTGTCAGAATAAGTAGTCCCAGAGGTGAGAAAATAAGTATCAGGATAGAACTCATAAGGCCGACTACATGGAGATAGTGAAAATACTGTCTCTGTAATGCTAAAATTTTCTCAAGTCTTTCCGGGTAGGTATTTACTATAATACCATAAGGTTCCTCTGGAATGGTTGAAAAAGCCACCTTACCTGTTTCCTGTGTTTTTTCTACCTGTTTTGTATTTACAAGCTCTTCCTTTACCAGATCAATATAGTGTCTGCATATTTCAACTTTAGGCTTTAAGAGTTCTTCTTCAAGGGTAAAATAAATTTTTTCCAGACCTGCTTCTCTTCCGGCAAGAGCAAAAACGCTTTCATCTACAACACTTATGCCGAGAGCGGCAGACACAGGGTTTCCTTCTTTATCTTTAACCTGAAAAATTATCTCTCCTGTACTTCCCGGTCGGTATGTGTCTTTGTCTGAAGTGACTTTTATAGAAAGATCTTTACTTCCTTCTACGTAAATTGTCCTTGTATCACGTGTAAAATTTCCATCTCTTTTCAAACGATATGCATTTACCTGAAGAGTTCCCACAAGATCATAGGTGAGAGGAATTTCCATTTTAGCTTTTTTATCTTTCACTATAAGAGTTTTTGTAAGTCTTGTCTGACGGTTTTTAACTATATCTATATATATATTTCCTGAGGTAAGTGAGAAAATTTCCAGTTTTACTTTATCACCGTCTTTATAAACAGCTCTGTCAGTTCGAAGGAGCAGTGTCTCCGGGTTTTGATTTGAAACTATTGTATAATCAAGAGTTCCTGAATTTCCAAGTCCATCACTGGCATTTATTTTAATATTTGTTCCTATCCATTCAGGTTTTACTGTAAATTCAGCTATTCCGAGTTGTGATGTCTCCAGTTCTTTCTCTTTTTGTAGAAGGGATATATTTACCCTGGTTTTTGCAGGTGTGCCGTCGGGATATGAAGTAACAAGATATATTATATTCTCTACTCCTGGCACTATATCAGAACTTTCAGGTATGACAGTTATCATAACAGTATCTTTTGACACAAAAAGTGTATGATAGATTATTTCTTTATGTTCTGCTTTATCTGTTACCTCTACGGTAAATCGTACTATGCCTTTTCCCCCTTCAAGAGGTTGACCTGCAAGATAACTCTGCAGACCTTCTTCAAACTTAAAGTTTCCCTTTTCATCTGTTTTGCCTTCTATATCTGTAAACTTATTAAATTGAATATCATAGGAGGCAATTTCTACTCTGACTCTTGCACCTGAGACAGGTTTCCCGAAAAAATAATCTGCTTTTACTTCACCTTTGACTATTTCGCCAGGACGATAAAACTTTTTATCAGGTGTAAAGGTTACTTTAAATTTCGGTAACACATAGCTTTTGACCTGAACTGTAATTTCACTCTGATTGCCTCCTGCTATTGCTCTTATTCTGTAATCTCCGGGTTCTGCTTCTCTTGCCAGGATGAAATCAGTTGATATTATGCCATAATCAGAGGTTTGTTTGTCTATTGTCCTGAAGAGTTTATTTCCTTTTCCATCTTCTACTTCAATAGTAGCAGATTTTCTTCCTGCAGGAGATAGGGTCTCATTTTCCATAGTGAGAGCACGAATATGAATAGTCTGACCCGGCTGATATACAGGTTTATCTGTGGTAAGTAAAATTCTATAGGAACGACATATCTTTATTTTTTCGACTATTCTGTCATTTCCCAGTGAAGAGGCTACTGTAACTATTAAATTCCCTTCACCTTCTTCAAGTTCTCCCGGTATTTTAAATATTGAATCAAGTGTACCTTCACTGTCACTTTTTCCGGAAAAGAGATTATATTCCCGGTTTTTTACTGAGAGAAGTACTTTTATATCTGCATCTTTTACAGGTTTTAAACCATTATGATCTAAAACTATAACTCTTATACTCCCTTCTGTGCCGGGACAGATTGTATCCTGACATAGAATTCTGGTGTCAAGTTTTTCCATCCATTTCGAAAGAGTGGCCATATAAATGGTAGTACCAGTAAGTATTAATAATAATAAAAGAGGAATTATTTTCCACATTTTTTTCTTTGCCAGAGTTTCCATACAAATTGCTCCTTCGATTTTGTTATTTCTTATAGTTTACCATATTATTTTTATATTTTCTACTTTATCTTTAATTTTCTTACAGAAGGGAATTTTATTTATAAAATAGAATTTTAATTTTAGAAGTGAAAAGTGAACACTGAGTAGAAGTAGATGTGTTTCCTGTGTTTGCCCGGGTTATTCTGTAGTATATCTCACTTCTTAATCACAAATTAGAAAGGATGATAATAAATGTTCTTTAAGAATAGTAAATTCAGTTTTACCATATCCCTGTTTCTTATAGTTACTCTTGTATCTTCTTTAATACTTACTCCTCTTCAGGCTTCTGCCGGTATAACTCCTCCTTTATGGGAGAAACGGTTTGATAAAGATATTGACTGGATAATTCAAACAGAATTTGATGTTTTAATAGCAGGAAGTAATAAAAAGCTTTATGTTGTTTCTTCTCGACGGGGGGAACAGCTCTGGTCAATAGATAGAGGCCCTGAAATCAAGAAAAATGATGTTACAATGATTGAAGGCAGTGATCTTCTACTGGTTAATAGAGAAGTGCAGGAAGGAAAGCTTTATAAACTGGAAGCCTATGAGGTTCTTACAGGGAAAAAATTATGGGAAAACCAGGTAAAAGGTGATGGTATTGCTATTCTGCCAATTCTTGAAAGATGGACATTCCTTTATCTTACTGACAGTGATAGCAGTGATAAGGTGCGTCCTCATATATATAATATAAATATATTTAATGGGAAAATTGTCTGGGAATCAGACTTTAACAGTTCTTTTAATGGAACAAAATCATCGGGGGTGCTGATTTTTGGGGGCAAATATGATGTAAGCGGTTTCTATCCACCTGTATATATAGATGATGAGATATATTTCTTTTATGATGGTATCAGGAAGTTTTCTTATAAAACAGGAAAACAGCTCTGGTATGCATCTTATACAGTAAATAAGGATGAAACTTTTTTAAGATCCGATGCTGATGCTATAATTACTGATAAGTTTATATATACATCCGGAGCAGGTGTTATAAGAGGAATAGATCGAAAGAATGGCAACATTCTCTGGGCATCTGAAGACTTTGGTGTTGTACCCTTAATATATTATGATGAAGGTAAAATTTTTGGACAGATTGGCGGAACTTTTGTAAAAGTGAATATGCGTGATGTAGATAATGCTGCTCCTGTTGGAGTTTTTGCTCTGGATGCAAAAACAGGGAAGACGTCCTGGAAATTTTATAACTGCCAGGAACCTATAACAAATATAGTTCCTGTTAAGGATAAGATTTTTTTCTGTGATAAAATATCCTTAATAGCCATTAATAAAAAGACCGGCCAGGATATTTATAAGACTACTCTGGATTTTGAAAACCCTGTTTTTACTGCTGCTTATGAGAAAAGTAAGAGGGTACTTGTTCAATCAGGACAGAAAGTTGGTTGTTATAATATGGATTCTGGCCATAAACTCTGGATTTCCGGTTTTAAAGAACAGAGATTGGGCTTTCTGGATAAACTGCCCAATAGATTGTTAATAGGTGGAGCCTTATTTATATTCACCGGTGGACTGGCTACAGTTTTATTACTCGGATCCTATGTGGCTTATGACATACACAGAAGTAATAATAGAAATGCCGCTGAAGATAGGTTGTATCGACAGGCCCAGTCAGAAAAAGTTTTCTGGGGTGGAGCAAGTGCCTTCAGGAATACTCCCGGTTTTATTAAAGCTGCTAAGATTAGAAAAGAACGCCTTGAACTTCTCTCAAAACAGAAGGAAGTATATTTCTACGTTTATGGTGAAGACGAAAGGAACAGTGATATAAAAGGAGCCGGAGGAATAAATATAGATAATGGTAATATGGATTTTGAAATAAATCTGGATAATGAAAAACCGTCATATTTTTATGATAGAATATATGGACTTCTATTTTATACTGATGGAGATAAGCTTTCAGGTTATAAATTTTAGTTTCAAATTATTTTCCTTTAGTTGCAGGGTTTTGATGATTTTAAACGAAGTTATTTATGCATAATACATATGAGTGCTCTTTCAGAGATTTGTTGAAAGTTAAGGGAGATAAATATGTCTGAGCTTGTTAATAATAGTGATAAGGATTTCGGGGGAGAATTTAGCACTGAGGCTTTGTTGAAAGGTTCTGTTACTTCTGAGTCTGTTTTGAAAAAAGCAAAGGCTTTTTTAGATGATGGAAATTTAGAAGAAGCAAAAAATTTGTATAAGAATGTAATCGATTTTTTGACAATAAATAAAGATTTTGAATCTGCAATAGATATACTGCTTGATGTGGCTTCTCGTTATAAAGCTTTAAATGATAAAGATAATGCTGTTGAATTTTATAGAAGAATTTTACGTATAGAGGATACTCATCATGAGGCATTAAAGGAATTTGCATACATGAACTTTGAATTGCAAAGATACGATACTGCTACTATTATGGCTTTAAGACAGTTAACTAAATTAGAACCTGAGAATATAGATGTTATTGAAAAAATAGCTTTTGTGTCTGAAAAAACAGGAAGTACCAGAGCTGCTGCAGGTAATTATCTTAAAGCAGCAGAATTAGCCAGGGAGCAGGGTTTTTATGAAAA
>Ga0302240_1002465_pt1 | contig 12296 bp, 11 predicted proteins | sample AAG_UR_His_MG_FD_193538 | JGI IMG/M metagenome (GOLD analysis project Ga0302240, IMG submission 193538) | Enriched activated sludge microbial communities from anaerobic digester in WTTP, New Holstein, Wisconsin, United States - AAG_UR_His | ecosystem: Engineered > Bioreactor > Anaerobic >... | reverse complement strand
ATGAAAAAAATAAAGTCAAGCAGTATTGGATTGTAGATCCTGATGAAAAAGAAATTTATATTTATAAATTGAAGAATAATGATAGTTATGGAACTCCTGAAGAATATACGAAATCAGATAAAATAAAAGTTGAAGGTTTTGAAGGCCTGGAGATAGATTTAAGTCTGGTTTTTAGAAAAGGCATTAAGGAGAATTCGGGAAAGATTTAATCTGCAGGTGTTTTCTCAATTAACTCTTTTAAGAAATTTTTCACGTCTTCTGCCGGTATCATCCAGCACAGTTCATTTGAGGTGAGAGCAATTTGTAATATTTAGGACAAGACTTTTTAGAATTACTCTATATATGGCCTACCCCATTTCCTTATTATTTTTTCATTTTTCTTACTCATACTTTTTTTATTTCTATACCTTTTATTTTTATCCTTGATTTTGGTACATTTTTTTAGAATTACTCTAATCAATGTGAGAACTTACGGTTTGCACCGCAAGCCCCGGCCCCTTGTGGGCGGGGTCATTGACTGTTAATAGATTATCACGTTTTTCAACTCTTTGCCAGTAAATCTGGTAGATTCTTCTTTAATTTAGAAAGAATAACCTCTATACTGTTTTTTAAAAGAGGATAATCATACCAGTTCAGGATGAGAGGCCCGGGGAAATTCTCATATGTATAGTCAGTAATTATACTTATCGTCTGGTTGTTAAAGGTTACGGCACGTATATTGGAAAGTAATCTGTAGTAATGGTCATCATCAATTGTGGTATAACATTGCCTCTTACCCGGTTCGTACTGTTTGCATATACCGGGTTTAAAGGGATGGATAGAACAGAGATTCCCTTTTTTCATAAAGACACATATTTTTTCCTCTGTTTTCTTTATTATACCGCTTCCGGGATTCCAGTAGCCTGTATTTACATTCTCTTCCGGTGAGACTATATATTTTTTTCTGACTTCTTCTTCACTAATATTAAATTCATCTGCAAGTCTTCTTATATCCGATGGAGCTATACATACGGTAAATATGGAACAGCATTTACCGCAATTATAACATTTTGGTATGTAATTCTCTATTGTTGAAGTAAAATGATTTTTAAGAAATATTGTAATATCTTTCAGGAATTTTCTTATGGATTTTAATATGGTTTTTTTATATTTTACTGAATGTGTCAGATTTTTATCTTCCAGATAATAATTTATATTCATAGATTCCGGGAAAAAAGTAATTTCTTTAACTATGTAAGGGTGAGTGACAATTAAATCAGAGTAAGATGTGAGAGGAGTTTTACTTACCTTTGGAGAATTAGTACCATATTCATTTTCAAGATTGGAGAGCCTTACCCAGAGGTGTCTTATTTTATTATCATAAATTCCTCTTTTATCCCAGATCTCCTGAAATTTTGCTTTTAATATGTTTATGGCTTTTATTACATTATTTATAGAGGTCTTTCTTTCTTCCAGACATTTTATTACAGGTTCAATTCTGTCAAGTATTTCTTTTGTCTCTTTACCACCTGCCGGGAGATTTAAGGCTTCTATAACATTTATTACTTCGGAAAGTTTTTCAATAAGAGCCGTTGTAAGTGTTCTTTCGTAAATTTCCATAGTATTCCAGAGGAGAACTCTGACCTTATCATTTTCTATTTCAAGGGATTGTATCTGTTCAATTAAATCAAAGAGAGGCTTTTTGCAGAGTTCCGAGGAAGGTTGGAAGGAAACACAATCTAAAGGGCGGTTTATATATATTTTACACTCATATCTTCCGGAGGGTTTCTTTTCTAGAAAAGGACATTTACCATCTGAAAGTTTTATATAGCCATCACAGGGAGACCAGGTTTCTCCTTCCTTAAGATAGGTGGAATGGAATTTTTCTTCTGTTATACCCAGGTGAGTGGCTAAAGGAAAAAGTTCTCCAGAGGTAAGGAAAATGTTTTTTCTCCTGCAGCAATTTCCACACTGAGAACAGTATGAAGTAAAAATATCAGGGAAATACTCTACAAAGGAAGTTATAAATTCACTTATTTTCTCCTGTAATCTCCTATTTTCTATATATTTTATGGTGAACATTTCCTGCCCACCGGGGCTTTCTTTATAAAGGGTGATTATATTTGCTCTGGCTGATATTTTTTTATAATTTCCTGTCATATATATATTACCATTAAAAGTTCTGTTTTCCAGTATACTCATGAGGTTTTCTCTCTAAATTTAATAAGTGTCTTTAAACCTTCTTCCAGTGTAAAAGAAGGTTTATAACCGAGCAGGTTTATTGCCTTTTTAATATCAGCTTTTGAGTGTTTTATATCACCTTCCCGGGCTTCTTTATAAAGGGCCTTGATTTTTTTACCTGTAATGTTATTTATTGTATCCATAAGCTTGAGGAGACTGATAGATTTACCTGTGGCTATATTAAATACTTCTCCACCGGAAAGTCCTTCTTTCTCCATGGCAAGCAAATTGGCTTTCACCACATCTTTTATAAAGACAAAATCTCTTGTCTGAGTGCCATCTCCGAAGATGGTGGGAATTTTATCTGAGAGAATTCTGTTTATAAATATGGATATGACACCTGAATAGGGGGAAGATGGGTCCTGGCGGAGGCCAAAGACGTTAAAATAACGAAGTGATATTACAGAAAGATTATAGAGTTTTGAGTAGACCCTTCCATAATATTCACCTGTAATCTTTGCCACTCCATAGGGAGATTCCGGAGAGGGTAACATAGTTTCAATTTTAGGAAGCTTCGGGGTATTTCCATAAACAGCGGCTGAACTGGCAAGAATCACCCTTTTAACATTGTTTTTTGATGCACAATCAAGGACATTCAGAGTTCCTGTTATGTTTATACTGTGATTATCAAAAGGTCTATTAATAGAATCAAAAGCAGATACAAGAGCCGCTTTATGAAAAACATAGTCCACCTTTTTCATAATCTGGTTAAGTCTTTCGTAATCTCTTATATCCCCATTAATAAATTCTATTTTATCTCTAATATGTTCTATATTTTTTAAATAACCACTTGAGAGGTTATCCAGTATTATGACTTTATTCTGATTATTTTTTACTAATTCTTCAGCTATATGGGAACCTATAAACCCGCAACCTCCTGTTATTACATGTGTCTTCATAGTTTAATAGTAAAGGTAGTACCTTCTTCTTTAGTGGATCTAAAGAAAATCTTTCCTTTAAGATACCTTTCTGTTAAAAGTTTTACGCTGTAAGTGCCCAGACCCCGGCCTTCTCCGCCCTTTGTACTGAAAGAACGATTGAATATCTGAAGTTTAATGTTTTCGGGTATTTCAGTTTCATTATGAACAGAGAAGCTTATTCCTTCCTGATTTTTTTTATATGAAATAGTTATAGTTTGCCCCGGTTCTGATGCTTCCAGAGCATTTTTAATGAGATTACTCAGTATTCTGCTGAGTATAGTTTGATCTGTATAAATAATAGTATCTCCGTTAATTATTGGAGGGTTAATTATTTTCCCCCTTGCCACATCATGTTTTTTATAAAGTGCAGAGAGGTGAGATAAAATATTGGAGACATTTACTTCTGCCAGACTGATATTTAATTCTCCTTTTTCAGCCTGTAATAAAGCTTTCTGAAATTTAATTTCCTCTATAAGCTGCCTTGAAAGATTTACTCCCTCTTTTAAGAATTCTTTTATTTCTTCTTCATTCAGTTCAGGCATTAATTCCATAATACCGTGTAATCCTGCTGCAAGATTTAAAATATCGTGAAAGAAAATTCTTTCAATAAAATGGCGATATTTTTCATGGGATATATCACGGACTGCAAAGATGATGAAGTTTTCTTGATTAACCTCAAAAGGTGTAGTCCATATCTGAAGATTAAGAGCATTTCCATTATCAGTAGTTATTCTACATTCTTCTGAGCTTTTTTTCTCTGATTTCTGAGTATTAAGTATGGCATGAAAAGCTCCGCAGTATAAACAGAATTTTGTCGTGTTACATCCTCCCGGCGTTTCCCTGGCATGAATACAACCGATAGCTTCTCCCGGCCTTTTTCCCAGGATGGTTTTCTCATCATCCAATTCAAGAAAGAGTAAGAATTTGTCATTTACCAGAACAATCTGCCTTTGTTTATTTATAATTATTATTATATCAGGAGAACTATTCAGTAAAACCCTGATAAAATAATTTTCTTCTAAAGCTTTATTTTGTTTTAATATTTCTTCCTCTTTAATCCTTTCTAGAGAAGTAACTTCTGTTAACATAATTATCACCTCTGACTTTAGAAATATGTATCAATATCCAGAGCTATTTTATATGACAGGTTTCCACATCTGTAAAGGGCTTTTTTAGAGATTAAATCCATAGTATCATATTTTGAATGAATAGCAAAGATTATTTTAGAAAACAATTTTCCGCTGGATATTGTTATAACAGGAAAACCATAGGATGCCACAGGGAATTGATCTAAACCCGCTCCCAGGGGTATATAACCTTTTGTAAAGGGATAACCTTCTTTTTTTACTATTTTTTCTGCTAAAGGAGTTAATAGTCCTCCTGTATGAAGTGGTGGTATACCATATGATGAGGTTATTATTATATTACCTTCTGCAGCAGGGCCGTCAAAATTTATAAAATAGCTGTTTTCTTTATCATAAGAATCTTCTTTTTCCTCCATAAATCGCACTGCCCCACAGAGGCCTTCTTCTTCAGCTCCTGTTGCAATAAAAGTTAGATTTGTATTTTTCATTTCTTCAGGAAGAGTTTCTGCAAGTTCCAGAAGTAACCCTATGCCAGATGCATTGTCAAGGGACCCGGGAGATAGATTGGATGAACGGTTTAGTTGTAATAAGAGTAATGATATGACAGTAATAAGACACAGATAGAAGAGAAATGTTTTATCCCATGAAGGTACAGGCCAATTCAGATATCTTGCCAGAGTAAGGAAAAGAGTTATAAATATGAGAAGAATACTTCCAAGAAAAGATGTGCTAAAAAGGCTGGCCCTCCAGAAAGCAGGAAATGTCTGGGATTTTGAGTCATAATGAGCAAGAAATATAAGATTTTTAGAAGCACCTTCTTTTAATTTCCTTCCTATGAGATTCCAGGATAATCTCGGATACCAGGGAACATCATATAGTTTACTATAGCTTTTTCTCCATCTGGTGGAGGCAATTATAAGACTTACTACTATAAAAGAAATTATTACTGAATAAAGAGGATCTTTTTCATAGAACATATAGATAAAGATCTCCATAATTATTAAAAATAACAGAAAAAGCCTTGCCATAACTGATAGAGGAAAGGTTGTATAAGTAAATTCCTGTATTTCTGTCTCAAGTCCAAATGATTTGAAAGCATTAATTATATAATCTCTTGCCTTTATTTCCCCATTACTTCCGGGAGCTCTGGGAAATGAAAGATTTTCTATGTGTTTATAGGCATTTTCTGTATCGAATTTCAATTTTTACACCACCTTTTAATATACTACTCCTCCCCACTGAAGTTTTTCATTCAGTAGCTGATAATAATCAGTACCGATTTTTATAAAATTGGTTGTTCCCGGTGCTTTTTTTATTTGAACCATATCATTTTCACTCATTTCCCATACCTTCTGTCCGTCAAGAGATAGCCTCACGTCCCTGGTGGTATCTGCATTTGTGACCCATACACTGTCATCAGAAGGAATAAGAAGTGGCTTATGGTAAAGAGAATGTGAACAGATTGGTGTAAGAATTATTGTTTCAACCTTGGGATTTACAATTGGACCTCCTGCAGAGAGAGAATAAGCGGTAGAACCTGTAGGTGTTGCAATAATTACACCGTCTCCGAAATAGGTAAGGCGGAATTTCTCACTCACCTTTACACAGATTTTTACTGCACGGGAATGATGGGTACGATAAAAAACGGCATCATTAAGTATTATATCTTTAAAAACCTTTTCTCCATCAACTGTAACAACTACTTCAAGCATCATACGTTTTTCTATTTCAAATTTTCCATCAAGTACTTTCTGAATATCTGTATACATATTGGATAATTTTACTTCTGTTAGAAAACCCAGTGTACCGAGATTTATACCCAGAAGAGGGACTGAACTCCCGGCAATCCAGTGAGACCATTTTAAAAAGGTTCCATCTCCTCCCAGGGTTATTGCCCAGTCTACTTTTTTTAGTAATTCTTCTTTTTCAAGTCCCAGGGTTTCTATTTCAAGCTTTACAGACAGATTTTTTGTGGTATATATATGAAGACCTTTTTCTGTAAACCATTTGATTAAATCTTTTCCTATCTTAATTACCTCACTTCTGTGTTTATCCAGGAATAAAGCTATAGATTTCATATTGTTCCTTTCTTTATGGGTGATGTGTAATTCGTATGAACCCTGACGTATTATGTATCACGCTTAATTCATTAAGAATTTAACATAACTATAAATAATTTCGTTACAGGATTTTCTTTCCCCTTCTTAAAAAAAAAGATAGTTACCTGAAAAATTATTCTGAAAATAAAACAGTGAGCAGTAAACAATAAGAATCTCTTCACTTCTCACTGCTCACATTTATATTATAAAGAGGTTGAATATTTATATAGTTCCTATTCCTTCTATTACACCTTTTACTGTGGGAGATATGTAATGTCGTGGTTTAGAACTGGACAGTAAGGGTATTTCTGCTAATTTTTCACAGAAGGTTTTCATGTCTATATCTTCATCTTTTAAGTCTTTTATGTTACTTAAAAGATTATAAATTGTTTTTGCTGCAGGTATGGCAGCAGCGGCAATACCGGCAGATGTTGTAATTCCTGCTCCCAATCCAAGGATAATCCCCATTGTTACAGCTACTACAGCAATCCCTCTTAATCCATCAAGGGCATTATCTATAATTTTTTCATCTCTATTAATTAATTCTTTATCTTTTATAGCAGAAAATACATTATAAACTCCTTTGAATGTATGATAGACTCCACCTGCAGCTCCGATGGTTTGCACTACATTCTGACCTATCTCTCCCAGTATTTTCGCAGGTAATGTCATAGTAGAGGTAATGGCAAGTCCTTCCATTGTATGGAAAAGGGAATCAGTTAGTTCCTGTTTGTCTTTTGCTTCTTCATTTGTTAGATATAAGTAGGTATTTTTAAGGCCGTAAGAGATTTCACTCCCTCCCAGACCGAGAGCAACAGCTGTCCCTACCGTACCTGCCAGGTTTCCTTTTACCATATGATCAAGTCCTGAAAGTCCCATTCTAATACTTCCTATAGCCACCTGCAGTTTAAAGACCTGACGGGTTAATCCCAAGAATCTATCAAGTATTTTCAATTCTTTGTCTCTTACTCCCAGGGATGAGAGAAAGTTTATTAACTTTCTGTCTTTAGCCATATACTGTATGAAATTATCCCAATCTGTTTCAGAGTTTAACTTTAAAGCAGAGTATACATCTTTTGATATCTTTTTAGTTTGATTATTCTTTTTTGTAGGAGCATATATGGCAATACCTCCTGCATTTTCTATCTGTTTACCTTCATAAAAGTTACTTATTACCATCTTATCCAGTTCATTATCCAGTTTTTTTGCTATCTCTCCAATGCCCTGGTTAGAGATTTTGTCTTCCTGTGATAAAACTCTTGCAAAATCTCTTAAGTCTAACATTTCTTTTCTTCCTTTATTATTATGGAATTGCTGGCTTTTTTTAACCAGATTTCTGAGAAGTTTCTTATCAGGATGATTATTTAAACTTTCTGTAAGTTCTTTAAGTATTTTATTTATGTCTTCAGTATTATTTAAATCCAGAACAGATACTGAAGGAGTAAAAACAGAGGCATATTTTCTTCTGCCACTTTCATATAAAAATACTTCACCTGCTTCTTTTGGATCAACTATTCCTTCTTCTGTTACTCCCTGTTTTACTGTCTTAATACTTCTACCAAGTGGTATTTTAGTGCCTTTCATTAATCCTTCAGAACCCACCAGATAGTCAACACTTCCAGAGAGTTCAGTGGCAATCTCCAGGGAAGCAGAATTACTTTCGTCAAGAACCATAAGGTTTATCTTCTTTCCTGTAGAGGCTTCCACTTTTTTTGTTACCTCTCCAAGTTCTGGAATAGAGAGGAACTGCTCATTATTACCCATTACTCCTTCTATACCTGAGCCATGAGAAGAGATAATAACAGCATAATTTTTAGCAGGATAGTTTTTCATACCCCATTCTAAAAATTGCTCCAGTGTTTTAGTTTTACCGGGATCTTGAAATGACAGATTTTCTACCACAGGAGATTTTATATCCCCTGTATGCCAGGGTAAATAAAGATGAGCTACATGAGGTAGATTTTTGTGTGTTTCCTGTGTAACATAATATCTTCTTGTTCCTTCCCAGTCTTTTGTTATCCTGTCCATAAAATGTTTGTTTCTGGTTATCTCTGCCACTATATTTACATTTTCATCTGAGCCGACTCTCTCCATATCTCTTAATTTGTAAAAAGCTAATTTGTCATGGGATTTTGTAGCATCTAAATAGACAAGAAAAGTCCATTCCTTCTCCTTTACAGAGGGAGTGAAGATATCTTTCGGTTCTTTTTCTGGAGCTTTATATTTAATTTTAGTAGATGGTTTATAATTGCAATTATTTACTATCATACAATTTTAAGATAACATTTTATATGAGACAAGTAAATAGAAGGAAGTTAAAATTTTGTTAACTTTTAGCATAAAAATTATCTCTGTAAGCTGAGACTCGAGCTTGTGAGATGTGAGTCAATTAACTCATATAAATTATATTTTTATGTAACTTGTTGTTATAGTAAGTTTTATATAAAAACTAATTGTTATGTATTTTTTATACAATTATTCTAAAAATTCTAAGTCAAAGGTCTAAAATAAGTATATTTTTTTGTGAAAATAGATTGATTAATTATATCTTAAACTATTTTTTGGTGAAATTCAAAAGGATAAATTTTCAATATTTTATTCTTGCTTTAGTTAATAACCCTCACTATTGGCAAAATTCACAAAATCTATACAATGAAGGTGTATATTATATTATTTTTCAGGAAAGAAAACTATGTTTATAAGTTAAGATTGTTAAACCGTTCTTTGGCCTTTTATATATATAAAACCTCAAAGAAAAAGGAAATTCAATCATAATTAGAGAATTTGTAATGAACTAAAATACACAAAAAATAAAACTTAAAACAATAATATATTGGAACAGAAGCCTGGAATATGATATTATACAGGAGAGGGGGTATGTTTTATGCCTAAAGTAAAAGAAAATGAAGGAATTATTAACTTAAAGATACCAAAAGCCTTGAAATATAAAATTAAAAGGCAGGCTTTAAAAGAGCAAACCACAATGCAATCTTTAATTTTAAAGATAATTAAGGATTACTGTAAAGGAGAGGAGGATAAAGAATGGGATAACTTTATAAAAGCCCATGATAATGCACCGAAAGAAGATCCGACACCTGAAGATATAGACGCAATAGAAAGAGGCCGTCAGGAATACGCCAGAGGTGAATATCAAGACTTTGATGAAGTGATTAAGGAGCTTGATGATGAAGGTAATAGTAATGAAATCGGCTAAAAAAGATATGAAAAAGCTTGATAGAGACACAAGAAAGAAAATAGAAAAAGAAATTAGGTTATTAAGACAGGGGACAGCCCGGATTACTGCCTTATCAGGTCATAGAGACAGCGGTAAAATAAAAGTAGGTAATTATAGAGTTCGTTATGATATAGACAGAAAAGAAAAACTTATCAAAATAACTGAAGTTATTTTAAGGAAAGATGCCTATAGAGACCTGTAAAAGAAATATTACTAATACGGGATATTTTGCACGAACTCATCTCCCCCTTATTGTAAGTAATGTATAAAGGCATCGTTTAATTCAATTTCCATTTTCTCTCCGCCCTGTGCCTTAATTTCTCTTTCCCAGAAATATTCTACTGGTTTTTTTGAATCATCGGTATACACAATATACCCTGTCCCTTCAGATTTGACAGATGTTTCAAAAGGACTTAATGAGATATAAGTCTGAGGGTAAGTGGTTACAGGTGGCGGACAGGGATTTGGTGGACAGGTATTGGGCGGATATGGATTTGGTGGACAGGGATTGGGCGGATATGGATTTGGTGGACAGGGATTGGGTGGGCAATTATTGGGTGGATAAGTATTGGGATAGTTCTGATACGGATAATTTTGATATGGATAGTTTTGGTATGGATAGGGGTATGGATAGGGATAGGTCTGTCCTACATAAATTCCGGGGCTTTTAGTCCAGGTATTTTCATAGTTCCAGTTTGTCGTAGCAGTCCTGTTCGGATTTTCTACATAATATTCATATTTATTGGTTTTCATCAGGTAATTTCCTGCCGGTAAGTAGACGGTATAACTTCTATCGGCATACATCCCCTGCTGTTTTACACATATTCCATCCTGATTATAGAAATTGACCTTTACAGGACCGTTAAAAGATATATCAGTTGATGTTATTTTACACAGAACTTCACATACATTAATTTTTATCTTCAATTCTCTGGCTGACTTTTCTGCAGATAATAAACCCATACGTTCACAACATCCCTTTAACTGGTAGTAATATTTCCCATTTGCCATCTGTCTGTCTATTCCTGTAAAATAATCTTCCTTGAAACCAAATCGCACAATCTCTTCATAAAGAATATAAGGTTCATTATTAATAATACTATAGTTTATATCTTTTCCGTTTATTGTTATCTTTGTATTTTCCTGGGACATGGCCGGAAGAACCATTATTATGATGATTAATAGAAATAAAAACTTTTTCATAATTTCACCTCCTTATTTACTATTTTAATAAAATACAAGGAAAATATCAATCTGTTTTAAAATAGTTTCTTTAAATATCATATTTGCAAAATTTATTCCATATTGTTAAATTATTGTTAAAATTGTGAAATATTTTAGCGTGAACTATTGAAAGGGATTATAAGAATGATATAGAAATTTTATTTGTTCTTATAAGACCGTGAGACGTGAAATGAAAGAAAGGCATATTATAAGATTTTAACATATCAGCTATTTAAGTCAGGTTCAATAAAGCTGATAGTTGAAAGCTGATAGGTATTTATGAGACGTAAATGGAAATGGACCGATTTACAGATAAAAAAATTAAAGTGGGTTCTTGAGATACTCCAGGAACTTTCTTCCTATAAACCTCTTACTCTGAGACAAATTTATTATCAACTGGTAGGGAAGGGACTTATAGAGAATAAAGTCAGCCAATATAATATGCTTTCAGGACTTTTAAAATGGGCAAGAATAGAAGGTTATATTCCCTGGGGTGATATAGAAGACAGAGTGAGGGCCTATCATGATCTTACAGGATGGAATAATTCCGGTAATTTTATCTCTGCTTCATTAAGGTCTTTTTTACTCGGTTACAGAAGGGACCTTTTACAGACCCAGAAGAAATACCTTGAGATATGGATAGAAAAGGATGCCTTAAGTACTATTTTTACAAGAGTGGCGAGGGAATATACTGTTCCTGTTGTAGTATGCCGGGGGTTTTCTTCTATAAGTTTTTTAAATGATTTCAGGGAAAGGCTTGGAAGTCAGAGGAAAAGAGAATTTTTAATGCTTTATTTCGGAGATTTTGATCCTTCCGGCGTGGAGATGTTAGACGCTATGAAAACTACTCTGAGAGAAGAAATGTCTGTCACAGGGATAAAATTTAAGAGAATTGCTCTTCTTAAAAACGATATTATTAAATACCATCTGCCCCATAATCCCGATGCTTTAAAAAAGACTGATACGAGGGCCAGAAAACATATAGAAGCCTATGGTGAACTGGCAGTAGAATTAGATGCCTTAAGACCTGATATTCTTGAAGAGAAAATAAAACACTCAGTGGAAAGAGAACTGGATATGAAGGCCTTTAATAAAGAGATAAGAGAACATAAAAATGAATTGGCCCTTTTGAAGTCAAAAAAGCAGTATATTATGAAACTACTGGGTGAGTTTTCGTGATGCGTGATGTGTAATGGAGTATGGTTTATGGGCGAATACAGGGGTTCGCTCCTGCGCCATAAAACTCACTGCTCACTGTTTTTCACGTCTCACGATTTAAATCCTGCAGTAAATCCTCAAAATTTTCTTTCTTTTCCTCTATTTCTTTTACGATCTTATCTGCTGTCTGAGTTTCTACCGTTTCATCTGTTCTCATACTTACTTTTGCTAGGTTAAATAATTTAATAAAAATATTAAAAAGTATTATAAATTTTGTCAAAATTTATTAAATTACCTTTATTAGATTGCCGTAATGATGGAATCAATCTAACCGGATGTAACCCTACACCCTCTA
>Ga0302240_1002452_pt1 | contig 12354 bp, 9 predicted proteins | sample AAG_UR_His_MG_FD_193538 | JGI IMG/M metagenome (GOLD analysis project Ga0302240, IMG submission 193538) | Enriched activated sludge microbial communities from anaerobic digester in WTTP, New Holstein, Wisconsin, United States - AAG_UR_His | ecosystem: Engineered > Bioreactor > Anaerobic >... | reverse complement strand
GACAGCAGGGAGGCCCCCTGGAACATGTCATCGCTGCCAAAGCAGTGGCTTTCGGAGAGGCGTTGGATCCCTCGTTTTCTGAATACCAGTCTATGGTAAGGAATAATGCTGTCGTCATGGCACAGGCATTCACCGACATGGGGTATCAGGTGGTATCGGGAGGTACCGAGAACCATTCCATACTGATCGATTTACGTACAAAATATCCGGATATCAACGGCAAACAGGTGGAAACCATCCTGGGAGTGGCTGAAATCACTATCAACAAGAACATGGTCCCCTTCGACAGCCGTTCCCCGTTCCAAACTTCGGGGATCCGCATCGGGACCCCTGCCATCACCACCCGTGGATTAAAAGAAGACTCCATGCCGCTGATCGCCCAGATGATCGACGATGTGATCTCCCATGCCGATGATGAGGGCTACGCCAAAGACGTCAGAGAAAAGGTGCATGCCATGATGAAGGATTACCCGCTTTTTGCGTGGTAGGATAAAAATGGACGGGGTCAGGAATCGTCGCTGGGCGCAGGCGGGTTGAGGTTAAGATTGAGAAAGTGCCCAGGCGCCGTAATTGATGAAGGGTCGTACGTCGGTGACGATCATTCCTGCGGCATGTCCTGCTTCCATCCCCAGGATCCCGTCTTCAAAGACCTGGCATTCCTCCGGTCTGACACCCATTTTGCAGGCACATTGCAGAAAGGTTTCAGGATAAGGTTTGTGGCGGGTGACATCATCGGCGGTGATGATGTAATCGAAGTAAGGAGTGAGACCCAGTTCGCCGAGCTGCAGGGTGGCGCTTTTGCGGCTGGCCCCCGTTCCTACCGACATGGGAAGTCTTCCGTGCCACGCTTTAACGATGCTGACCACCTGGTCGACAGGCTTGACCAGATGCACCGCCTCCCAGAAAGCCTCCTGTTTCATCCTGACCAGTTCCTCCGGGGAAAGATGTAGTCCGTTCTCTTCGATGATCCTGCGGGCAAAGGCAATGGTGGGCATGCCGGTCATTTCAAAGACCAACTGCTCTTCAAAAACGAAACCGATGGAATTTCCGATCTTTTTCCAGGTGGCCAGATGCACTGGAAGCGAATCGGACAGGGTCCCGTCCAGGTCAAAAATAAGCGCTTTGGCTTTCGGATCCACATGCAATCCCATACGCGGAAATTTGCCGCAAAAGTAAAAAAACCGCTGACATACGGCAACTCCCTGTGTCAGGCATGCTACTCCACCTGTTACTTTCTGATGAGGGTATGGCTTTCAGAACGCTCCCGGGTACTGATCCGGAGAAGGTAAATGCCTTGCGGGAGCCGGCGGATTTCCACGGTGTTGGGGCCGGGTTCCACCCAGAAGGTCCGGAAGGTTTTTCCGGACATGGAAATGATTTCCACAAGGGCTGATTCGCCCTCATGGTCGATGGTTATCTGATCCCCTGCCGGGTTGGGGTATATTCTGTTTTTTCTGTTTTCCGGGATGATTGTCGAGGAGGTGATTCTAATTTCTTCCAGCTTCACATCGTAAATGGTGACCGCAGGGAGGGCGTTTCCCAGGTCGAAAACGATGCGGGCAGCCCTGTCGGTTTCACTTTTCATGGTAAAAGTGAAGGAAAAGGCTTCTTCCGTGGTGGATAGCGATGAGGAAAAGTAATCGCTGTAGGCATTCCAGGGATCCGAGGCCTTGCCGGTGTACACGGAGATTGTCCGGGGTGCTGTTGCTCCGGCTTTAAAGGATAAACGGTACGATTTGCCTTTCTCAAGGGTGATTGACCCCCGGTGGAGCTGGGCATGCCATGCTTGGGTCCCTGCTGCGTTGAGGGTTATTATCAGTTTGCCACCTGACCGGGTCATGCTCCCCGATGCTCCCTGCTGGGCATAAAACGACCATCCGTCATTGCTGGTCGAGAAGTTACTGATATAAACGGGGAAGACCTCCACCGGGGTGGGCTGGGGCATGGGATTTACCAACAGGGCGTTGGCCAGGGGCGTCAGGATTTTTTTTGTCGAAGGATTGTAGATGCCGAAGCCTGCGCTGAACTCCCAGTAAGCCCAGCTAAATCCTTGCTCTTCAAACCATCGGCTGAGGAAGGTGGTCCACCGTACCCTGGAGGCTTCGTCGGCTTTGGAATAGGCTCCGAATTCACCGATGTGAATGGGGATGTGTTGATTCTGCGCGAGCTGGATGGCGTTCCTGAACTCGGTCTGAACGGTCTGACGCTCAAATTCCGTATCATTCCAGGTGGTCCCCAGCCATGCGGAGGATCCTTCCGACCATTCAGCCCCCTGGTGGGTAAAATGAAACGGATTGTAATAATGGATGGTCAGCAGGATGTTTTCATCGTCAGGGAACTGAAGGGCGTTGATGGCTGAAAGACCACCCCATTCTGCCACCCCCATCACTACGATGCGGGTGGGATTTGTTTTCCTGATCTCAGCCAGAGCATCGGCGAAGTGGGTGTTCCATTTGGCTGCCGTCAGATTCCCGTTCGGTTCATTCAGCACTTCGAAGAGCAAACTGTCGGGATAGGTGCTGAAATATTGGGCAATTTGATTCCATTGTGACAGGAAGCGGGCTTTCTGTCCTTCCGGATCGGCGATCAGGGCTTCATGATGATGCATGTTGATGATGGCGTGAAGCTTGTATTTCAGGGCGGTATCCACCACCTGTCTGATCCTGTTCAAAAATGAAGGCGCGATGGTGTATGGCGGGGAAGCGCTGCCCCTGTCCGCCGTTTCCCAGCGGATGGGGATGCGTACATGCTGAAATCCGAGCTCCGCCATGATCCGGAAATATTCGGGCCTCCAGGGATTGCTCCATGCACTTTCCGAGGGAGCTTCAAAACAATTGCCCATGTTGATCCCCCTGCCAAGCCGTTGGTTCATCGTGAACGCGGCTTCCCGCTGCTGACTTACGGCACCCAGGGAACCCAGGGCCAGAAAGAGCATCAAAATCATTCTCTGTTTCATAAAACTCATTTTATCATCTTAATCACCACTGACGATCTCTTAGATTTCTCCAAAATTAGCGATTTTTTACCAACCACCTGAAGGGAACAATCCCTTCGTCATTTTGTTTTCAGTACATTTGCAGGAACTGTAGGAAAATGAATCGAAATGCAACGTTTTTTGGAATCCTGCACTTCTTATATCTTCCGGAAATACAGATCTGATTTTTCCCGCATTTGTATTGTGATGCCCAACCGGAGGTCAGGACTCTTTTTTACTGCCTATCTGAAAAAGATGCTGAAAAATGCAGTGATCGGACCTGCAGTTACGACGGTCAATGAGCTGATGCTCTCCTTTTCAGAACTCCTGCCTGCTTCCCGGCTGAAACTGATCGCCGACCTGTTTGATATTTACAGGGATGAAATCAGGTCGACAGAAACTTTTGATGATTTTTACTTCTGGGGCGAAGTGCTGCTTGGCGATTTCGATGACGTTGACAAATACAGGGTCAATGCCGGAGCGTTGTTCACAAATCTTTCTCAGTTCAAAGATATTGAACATCATTTCGATTATCTGACAGAAGAGCAACGCAAAATCCTGGAGCAGTTCTGGGGTTCCCTGCGGAATTTTAAAAAATACCCTCAGGAGCGGGATTTTTTGACTTTCTGGGAAAAACTCCCCGTCATTTATTCCGGATTCAGGGAGAAACTAGCTTCGGAAGGGTTGGGATACAACGGGATGATCATGCGTGACGGGATTGAAAATGTGTTGTCGGGGAAATCGAAGTTTGCCTATGACCATTACTGTTTTATCGGGTTGAATGCCCTGAATAATTGTGAAAAAGTGCTTTTCAGGGTACTCCGGGAAGGAGGGAGAGCCTCTTTTTTCTGGGATTATGATGATTATTATGTCGGGAATCACCTGAACAGCGCCGGCAACTTCATGCGGGAAAACCTTCTTCTTTTTCCTCCTCCCGATGATTTTACTGTCGATACGACAGCTTTTTCCGAACCCAAAAATATTGAATTGGTTGCTGCTGCTTCGGGGGTTGGGCAGGCCCAGGTAATTCCGTCCCTTTTTACGGAGCCCATCGGAAAGTCGCGGTTTGACTATGCTGCCATCGTCCTGGCCGATGAATCCTTGCTTTTCCCTGTTCTGGGAGCCATCCCTGAATCTTTTGGGGAGGTGAACATCACCATGGGGTATCCGGTGAGAAATTCTCCCGTAGTGAGTTTGCTCATGCAGATTGCCTCCCTGGTTCTGAACGCCAGGCCCTGGGAAAACAAGATCCCCCGCCTGTATCACCGGCTGGTGACAGGCATCCTTGCCCATCCCCTGTTGGCAGGTATTGAGCCTGAAAAGGTTACCTCGCTCCTCCGGGAGATTAAAACCGTCAACAAAATTTACCTCACTGCCGGGGATCTCGATCTCTCCCCGCTGCACCGCACCATCTTTTCTCCGCCCCGGAAAGTTGCGGAATTTTCGGGCTACCTTCTGGACATCCTCCGGCAGGTATATTCCCGGACAGGAGAGGATAAGGAGCATCTCGTCATCCGGGAAATGATTTATCACATCTATAGTGCCCTGGAAAAGCTGAAGTCCGTGGTGGATGAGATTCTTGCACCGGGGAAAACAGAACTATCCCCGTCGGTATATTTCAACCTGATGATACGGGTTCTGAACCTGGAGTCGGTGGCATTTGAGGGGGAACCTCTTTCGGGATTACAGGTGATGGGAATTCTGGAAACCCGCTGTCTCGATTTTGATGATCTGGTGATCATCGGCCTGAATGAAGATAACTGGCCGAAGAGCACTCCGGCCCCTTCGCTGATCCCTTTCAATCTCCGCAAGGGTTTTGGGTTGCCGGGAATAGACGACCAGGAGGCTATGTATGCCTATTATTTTTACAGATTGATTCAACGGTCCCGGAGAATAACCGCTACCTGGAATACGGTACGGGAAGGCGTCACCGGGGGCGAACTCAGCAGGTACGGATTTCAGCTGATGCTTCATTCGCCGCATCAGGTCAGGCAAAGGAGATTCGATTATGCCTTTTTTAGCAATCCGGCAAGGCCGGTCACCGTTGCTTCAGATCGTACAATCAGGGAGACGATGCTGGCCCGTAACCGGGATGAGAAAGCCCTTTCTCCAAGCGCCATTATTCGTTTTATGACGTGCAGCCTTAGGTTTTATTTCCGTCATGTGGTAGGCCTTCAGGAGCCGGAAGAGGTAACAGAAGATATAGACCGTCAGCTTTTCGGGAATATATTTCACAAGGCTGTGGAGAACCTATACCAGCCTTTTACAGGCAAAATCCTGACTGCCGGTGATTTTGAAAGGATGGCGGCTGACAAGGAGAATATCCGGAAATGTACCCTTCAGGCATTGGCGACCGAATATTTCCTTATGCCGGCTTCCGAATGGAAGAGCCTTTCCTTAGAAGGTAAAACACTCCTGATATTTTCGACGATAGGAGTCTATCTCCGGAATCTTCTTCGTATGGAGATGAACGGTGCCCCTGTTTTATTGCGGGCATTGGAAAACAGTTATGAAGTGCCGGTCACCGTCGAAATTGACGGAACCCCCCGCACAATCAGGCTGGGCGGAAAAATAGACCGCGTTGATGAATCACAGGGCGTGATCAGGGTCGTGGACTATAAAACAGGTTCCCTGAACAGCGCTGACCTGGCATTTGGAGATCCGGGGGAGTTGTTTGACCTGTCGGTGGCCAAACTCCGGAAAGAGGTGATCCAGACGTTGACCTATGCCTGGATTCTGAAAAAGGGGTATTTTCACGATTCCCCCATCGGGGCTGTCGTGTTGGCGATATTGAACCTGAACGACGAAAACTTCAGGTTTGATGTCCGGATGAACCAGGCGCCAGCAGAAATTTCCACTGTGGAAAAGGAACTTGAAGATAATCTGAAATCCATAATTCAGAAGATCTTTTCGGAAAATAGCGTGTTCCGGCAGACTGAGTTTACAGACCGCTGCCTTTACTGTCCTTACAACGGGATTTGCAGGAGGGGATAGAAAAAGGGCTGTTGTGAACGGGTCAATTCTCAGAGCCGCTGTATCTGGTTATAAGTTCCCCCAGCGTTTCCTTTGCATCGCCAAGGAGCATTATGACTTTTTCGTTTTTATACAAAGGATTGTCAATTCCGGAATATCCCGGTTTATCGTCGAGGTTACAGACAAGTACCCTTTTGGCCATATGGGCCAGAAGAATCGGCATACCCGATATCGGGGTATTTTTCTGAGTAATAGCAGCAGGATTAACCACATCACATGCTCCTACTATAATGGCAACGTCAGTTTTTTCAAATTCCGGATTTATATCATCCATTTCAATAAGCTTATCATAAGAAAGTTCAGCTTCTGCAAGCAAAACGTCCATATGTCCCGGCATCCGGCCGGCAACCGGATGAATGGCAAACTTTACATCCTTTCCCGACTCTTCCAGCATTGTGGCAAACTTTACCACATCAAACTGAGCCTGGGCAAATGCCATTCCGTACCCGGGAACAAAGATGATCTTTTTTGCATTCCGGCAAACTTCAGTAGCTTCTGCAAGCGGATCCGTAATAGCCGGCTTTTCCGGGGATAAGTGATTTTGAACATCTACCTGTCTATCAGAAACATCTTCCAGATTCAGGAATTCCGAAACCGGGTCTTTTGTGTCCCTTACTTTGAAGCCAATAAAAACCTGGAGCAGATTTCTGTTCATCGCCTTGCACATCACATGGGTCAGGATTGAACCCGATGCAGCAACTGTCGCACCGCAGGCAATAAGTAATCTGTTGTGGATTATCACCCCGCAGAAAGCAGCAGCGAGACCGGCGGTTGCATTTAAAAATGAGATCAGGACAGGCATATCAGCCCCTCCGATACGTATTGAAAATACCAGGCCTAACAAAATGGATTCAACTACCATAACAATAAGTACAAAGGTAAGCCAACCTTCCCGGGGATAACCTGTGAAAAACCCTGTTATGATTATCAGAATCAATAATCCGGTTGTTATCAGACTATGACCGGGTAAAGTAACCGGAGGTTTCCTGATCACATTCCCAAGCTTTCCACTGGCAATCATACTTCCGCTAAAGGTAAGAGCTCCTATTGCAAGTCCGAGAAGCCCTGAAATTTTTTCAATACCAAAACCAGGGAGGGTATTCCTGGTAAGTTCAATAAAAGAGACAAGGAATGCTGCAATACCTCCTGCTCCATGCTGAAAAGCCACCATTGCCGGTATCTGTATCATTTTTACCCGGCTTGCCACATACCAGCCTGCTGCCGAACCAATCAACAGAGCAATCATTACAATATGTGGCTGCATGATCCTGTGCCGGATGATAACCACAATTACCGCAAGCGCCAGAGCAAATGCGGCGCTGAAATTACCTGCACGCGCCCCTTTTGGAGTCCTGAACCTGGTAAATCCACCAAGGAATATTAGTATGATTATCAGATCTATAACTAAATCAAGCCAATTGTCCATCGAGTTCTGTATCTATTCGTATTGTTATTCCTTCTTATTCTTAAAAAGCCTCAGCATCCTCTCAGTAATCGTAAATCCGCCGACAACATTAAATGCTGCCAGAGCTATTGCAATTGCACCGAGTAGAGTGTCTGTTAAATCAGATGTAACAGCAAAAACGAGGAGCGCTCCCAGTATCGTTACTGCCGAAATGGCATTGGTCATCGACATTAATGGCGTGTGCAATAATGGCGGTACTTTTGAAATAAGTAAATATCCTATGATGATTGACAGGATAAATACAGAGACCATTATCAATAATTCATTCATAATTATTCAATTAAAATTCAATGTGACTCACCAAGCGCTTTAAGTGTCCCTTTATGCAAAATCATTCCGTTATGTGTAACCAGGGAATTTTTTACAATTTCATCCTCAAGGTCGGGTTTAAAATCACCATTCTTGAAAAGATTTTCCACATAATTGTACATATTGATTGCATAAAGCCAGGTTGAATGAATGGCCATTCTTCCGGGAATATTCTGTAACCCGGACACCAAGACATTATGTCTGATGATTTGTTTCCCGGCCTCAGTAACGGCACAATTACCTCCCTGATCAATCGATACATCAACTATAACCGATCCGGGTTTCATAGAGGCTATCATTTCATCGGTAATCAGTACCGGTGCAATTTCTCCGGGCACCAGAGCGCTCAGTATCACAGCATCGGCATCCTCCAGGAATGGTTTAATCAGCTCTCTTTCTTGTTCAATCCATTCTGCCGGCAGACTTTTCGCATAACCTCCTTCTCCTGTAGCCAGGTCAGCGGGAACATCAAAACCGCCGACTTTGGCGCCCAGACTTATAGCTTCCTCCCTTGCCTTTGGCCGTATATCGATAACTGTGATAATGCCGCCAAGCCTTTTTATTGTGGCAATTGCCTGAAGACCTACAACACCGGCTCCAACAACAAGAAATTTAGAGGGTTTTATGGAACCTACCGCGGTACCTATCATTGGAACGAACTTTTGAAGATGATTTGCAGCAATCAGAACTGATTTATAACCGGTAACGGTGCTCATAGATGTCAGAGCATCCATCTTCTGAGCTTTTGTTATCCTTGGGATGCCATCCATGGTCAATGATGTGATCTTTTTATCCTTCAACATCCTGACTATTTTATGATTGGATGGGGTTGCCGGATGTAGAAAAGTAATCAGGATACTTTCATCTTTCATCATTTCAATTTCATGCCTGCCTGCATTTACATTATATTTGGGTTCCTTAACCTTAAGTATAATATCGGCCCGGCCAAATAAAGTCTCCACATCGGCAGTAACCTCTGCGCCGGCCGATCTGTAATCTTCATCACTGAAATAAATACCCGCGCCGGCATTTGATTCAATAATAACATCAAAACCAAGCTTTATAAGTTTCTCTGTCGTCTCCGGAGTTGCCGCAACTCTTTTTTCTTCTTCCATAATCTCTTTTGGAATCCCGATAATCATAACGAACCTCCTTTATTATTTAGTTAAAAATTATGTTAATATGTTTATCTGGTCAACGAATTTCAATCAACGAATTTTAAATACACAAAGAAACCTATTTATTATCTGATATTTCAATAACGACGAAAAATTTCTGTCAGGAAGGAGTGTTATTCCGGGCAGAATAATTCAGTTTAACAATACAAATACATTACTGTCATCTTTCTCTGAAAAAAATGTGCTGATTTCCGGATACAAATATTGGTGGAAGAACTTACAGAAACTATGATAAAAATTATTCATTCCGATCACAGAAATCCATTTCTCCCTGTCATTTTCAGATGCGAAACCCTGTCTTGACAATTTGAATTCCGGTAATTGCTTTCCTCCACCGGTCTGCGGCGGGGAGTTTCAAAAGTAAAGTTTGTGATATATTTCATTTTGACGGTGAGGATGGTATTATGATATTAGAGTGACACCATTTATATTTGCCCGGTTTCAAATTTTAATGTTATGCCGCATATCTCGCAACGGGGGGCTGTCATGCCCGATTCACCCATCAGGAAACTGGTTCCCTATGCCAACCAGGCCAAAGCGCAAGGGGTCAGGGTATTCCACCTGAACATCGGACAGCCGGACCTGCCCACTCCCCAGATTGCGTTGGATGCTATCCGGAACATAGACCGCCAAGTGCTGGAATATTCGCCGAGTGAGGGGAATCTGTCATTTCGGAAAAAATTGGCCAAATACTACCACCGGTTTAAAATTGAGGTCAATCCTGAAGAGATCATCATCACTTCCGGAGGCAGTGAAGCTGTTACTTTTGCCTTTATGGCCTGCCTGGATCCGGGCGATGAGATCATCGTGCCCGAACCGGCCTATGCCAATTATACGGCCTTTGCCATCAGCTCGGGAGCGGTGATCCGTTCCATCCCATCCAGAATTGAAGATGGATTTGCCCTGCCTCCGGTGGCGGAATTCGAAAAGCTGATCACCCCGAGGACAAAAGGGATCATGATCTGTAATCCCAACAACCCGACGGGTTACCTTTACACCCGCGAGGAGATGAGGCAAATCAGGGACCTTGTTCTGAAGTACAACCTGTTCCTTTTTTCCGATGAGGTATACCGGGAATTTTGCTACACCGGAGCGCCTTATATTTCGGCATTTCATCTGGAAGGAATAGAGAATAATGTGGTACTGATCGATTCGGTATCGAAGCGGTACAGTGAATGCGGTCTCCGGATCGGCGCCCTGGTAGTTAAAAACAAGGAGGTACACGACAATGTAATGAAATTTTGCCAGGCCCGGCTCAGCCCGCCCCTAATCGGGCAGATCGCTGCGGAAGCTTCCCTGGGAGTAGACGGGGAATACATGTTGGTCAACTACAACGAATATCTTCAACGACGGAATTTTCTTATCGACGGGTTGAACAGGATCCCCGGTGTATTTTCCCCTATCCCCATGGGGGCATTTTATACATTGGCCCGGCTCCCGGTGAACGACGCGGACGACTTCTGCAAATGGCTGCTGACGGATTTCCGGCTGGACGGAGAGACCCTCTTCCTCGCTCCCGCATCGGGATTTTACACAACGCCGGGACTGGGCAGGGACCAGGTGCGTATTGCCTATGTGCTGAAAAAGGAGGATCTGGGCGCCTCCCTTCGTATTCTGGAAGAAGCGCTTCGCGTTTATCCGGACAGAACGGCACAAGGGACGAATCTTTGATTATATTTGCACTATGGTTTGTTTGCGGAAGGTCTTTGCCACGTTTTTTGCCGCACTGATCCTGATTTTCAGTGCGACATGCCAAATTCCGGCAACTTATGAGGTATCTCCCGGGTCATGGGACCATAGCGGGGAGCTTGCCTGGGTACTGCCGGCAGCACATCCAGGATACCTGGTCCAGGAGGGTGCCACTACGCAGGGATCACCGGTGTGGAGATCCGAAATATCCATCCCGGGATTGTTCTTCAGAAATCAGGCTGCCAAGGAACCACCCCGGATGCAACTTCTCCGGAAATTTTATGTGGCTGACACTTTTACCTATTCCCCCTGCAAATCGGTTATCCTGTATCCTTTCCACGAGTTTTCATGATTTTTTCCGGGGTGACACCGAAGTTCCCCCGTTACACTGTCAGGGTTTTTGAAGAAGTCTTCCTGTTGCGTCCTTTCCGGGAAAGGGCCGGCTGTGGATTTGGCTTTTCAGAGACCTGAAAATCAAATCTTTTCTTATCAACATTTTAAAGTAAAAAATCATGAATTCAATCGTTATTATCGGAATTATCATAACTGCATTAATTGTCGGGCCCATTTGGTGGCTGATCCATACCCAGGGGGCAGGAAAAAGAAAACTTGAAAAGGAACTGGCAGCTCTGGGGCAGAAAGAGGGAATCGAAATCAGCGAACACCAATCATGGAGTAATAAGGTCATCGGCCTGGACCGTGAACATGAAAAGGCAGCCTTCCTTATTCAGGGAAATCCCCAGAATAAAATCATCCTTGCCGACCTGAAGAAATATACCGGTTGCTCTGTGGAGAAAAAATTACTCGAAAACGGATCAAAGGAGAATGCCATTTTGTTCAGCTCCATAGCGCTCTGTTTTACCCCCCGCGAAAAATCAGCGCCAGCGTTGGTTTTTCCGCTTTACACCGATGAGGAAGATATGACACTCAATAATGAATTGCATATCGCTGAAGAGTGGAGCGGTAAATTTAATGTGATTATCCGCAGAAACATTTAGCGCTATCGGAAAATGGTTCAAAGTTGCCAATCATCCCTGAGGGAAGGTCCTGCAAGGAGAACTTCCCCTCAGGGATGATTTTGGGGTTTGGGTGTGCTTTGAGGATGCCGGGCTAATCTCTATTGCAGGGTGTAAGAAAGCACGACGGATGAATCGAGACTTTAGGGTTCCGGCATCATGGAATTGTCTCTTCTGATTTTGCCACCTGGGGTTGCCCGGCGGTATTGTCAAGGAGGTCGTCGTATTTCTGTCTTCTTTTTTTCCAGCGGTCACGGGCAAATTGCTGCATATCGGCTATTTTGTCTTTCTCATCAACAATCTCAAATCCCAGAAGCGTTTCCACGATATCTTCCATGGTGACGATACCGTCGATTCCACCGTATTCATCGACTACAATCGCAATTTGTTCTTTTTTATTCAGCAGGGTTTCCCAAACACTGAACAGGTGTTTTGATTTATAGAAGACCACAATTTCTCTCCTGAGGTCTTTGAGTTTAAGATTGACCTGGTCTTCGGCCAGTTTCTCAAAAACCTGTTCCCGGAAGACATAGCCTGTAATATTTTCGAAGTATCCGGAATAAACCGGAATTCTTGAGTAATAGAGAAACTCTTTTTTCTGAAGGAACTCCTCTAATCCCATGTTTTCATCGGCGGCTGTCACCACCACCCGGGGCGTCATGATTTCTGACACATTGACCGATTTAAGCC
>Ga0302240_1002451_pt1 | contig 12368 bp, 12 predicted proteins | sample AAG_UR_His_MG_FD_193538 | JGI IMG/M metagenome (GOLD analysis project Ga0302240, IMG submission 193538) | Enriched activated sludge microbial communities from anaerobic digester in WTTP, New Holstein, Wisconsin, United States - AAG_UR_His | ecosystem: Engineered > Bioreactor > Anaerobic >... | reverse complement strand
TAGGTACTAGAACACAAGTTTTGTTGCACCTGATGGAAATTTTTACAGTGATCTTTGAGGACAAACAAAAAGAGCAGGTTAATAAAATAAAAAAGGCTTGAATAAAAGAAAAGAGCTTTCAAGCTACATAGAACACACATATATTATACCATATATCTTACAAAATACCTGCTTATTATTCTAAACTTTTTAGTGATCGGAGTTTCACCATGGATCTACAGATTGTTATAGACACAAGAGAACAAAGGCCATATAGCTTTAAGCAGTATTCTTGTAACTGCATAAGGAAAACACTAAAAACAGGTGATTACAGTTTACATGGTTTAGAAGATCAGATTGTGATAGAAAGAAAAAGTACTGCTGATCTTTATGGTTCACTGAGTACAGGCAGGAAGAGATTTGAAGATGAGTTTAAGAGGCTGCAGTTTATAAATTATCCAGTACTGATGATTGAGAGCAGCTTATTGAACCTGCTCAATCCTTTTACCTTTAGTAAAATGAAACCTGCTGCAGTACTAGCCAGTATCATATCATGGTCGCAAAAATATGGAGTATTTATCTATTTTGGTTGTAACAGAGAAACTTCTGAATTGCTAACGTATAAAATACTAAGTATGTATCAGATGAATAAACAGAGAGGAGTGATTTGATGAGTTATAAGAGCTGCACCTGTGAGAAGATGCCTGATCTTTTTAGTGATTTTCCTGTAGCACTGGGATCAGATGTTAGACCTGTAAGCCAGGGATCAGAGGTTAGAGCTGTAGCAGCACAGGAAACACCAAAAAGAATTAAGCTTTATGAGGTTTTATATTGTGATCCTCCATGGTCATATAACAATAAAGCTACAAGGGCAACAGCAGAAAACCATTATCCTACTATGAACTTGCAGGACATAAAGGATCTTCATATACCTGCAGCAGATAATTCAATATTATTTTTGTGGGCAACTGCAACACTATTGCCTGAAGCTTTACAAGTTATGACAACATGGAACTTTACCTATAAAACCTGTGCAATATGGGATAAAGAGATTATCGGTTTAGGCAATTACTTCAGGATACAGCATGAGATTTTATTAATAGGTATTAAAGGTAAATTTCCATGTCCTGATCCTGGTAACAGGTTCTCATCAGTGATCAGAGAGAGGAGGACAAAGCATAGCCAGAAACCTGTAAGAGCTTATGAACTGATTGAAAGGATGTATCCAGGCTGCAGTAAGATAGAACTTTTTGCAAGAAGTTTAAGACCTGGGTGGTCATCATGGGGAAATGAAATTGAAGAAGGAGGATTATGTTAATGGCTAAGTTATCAGAAAGGTTTAATACAGAGATTAGAACTTATGAATTGCCTGAAGAAGGCGAGTATAAGTTAAGATTGAAGGAGATCGAACCTTGTGTGCTAGAATTTCAAGGAAAATCTCAGGATAAACTCAGATGGAAATTTGAAACTATAGGCTCTAAGGATTGTAATGTTATCGACAGTCAAGGCAAACCTTTTATATTGAACTATACTACAGGTTTAACATATACAGGCAGCAGTAAGGCAAACCTTACAAAGTTAATTAAAGGTTTTTTTGGAAGGCAATTAAGTTTAAGTGAATTTGCAGATTTGGACGAACAAGAGCTTATAGGCAAAGAGGTTGTTGCTGCTATTGAAGTAGAGGAGAAAGAAACTGGAAGTTATCCTAACATAGTTACGTTTAGAACCATAAAGAAGAAGGCTGCAGCAGCACCTGCACCTGTAGCAGTACCTGCACCTGTAGCACCTGCACCAACACCTGCACCTGCAGCAAATGATCCAGCTACAGCAGCACCAATGTTAAAACCATTACCTGAGGAAGAGGAAGAAGAATTTATTGAAGGTGAAGAGGAATATTCTGATCCCTTCTAGAAAATCTTAAGGGCTTAGATGAGTAGTGATCATCTAAGCCCTGGGATTAAACCTTAAAACCTGAACCATATTTAGTATGGTAGGTTATTTAAATACCATTTTCTGTTAAGGAGTATATCAAAGATTATGAATAATTGCAAGATCAAAAAGATAGATGGTTTTAATAAAGAATTAACCATATATGATATAGAATGTTATCCTAACTTCTTTTTAGTGATCTTCCTGTCAGCAGCAGGTATTAATATTTTTACTGCTGCAGAACTGGAATCACTAAAAAGTTTCATAGCTGATCCTGAACTAGTTCTCATAGGTTATAACAATTTAAGTTATGATGATCTATTACTAAAAGCTATATATTATAAAAAATATAAAACAGCAGATGAACTATATAACCTCTCACAGGAGATAATAACCAGAAGTAATGAGAAATTGTATAATAATCTAAAGTGGAGAGTTACACATCCATGGCACAGGTCTATTGATCTTATGCAATTAGCATTTAAAGATGATGATCAGCAGGCAGGAAAAACAAGTTTAAAACAGATAGCAGTAAGATTGAAATGTGAGAGAATACAGGATCTTCCTCATGCCTTTGATAAAGAGCTTACAGATGAAGAGAAGGATCATGTTAAAGATTATTGTAAAAATGATATAAGGATCACAATGGAACTATGGAACAAACTGTATAAATCTGTAGAGTTACGATTGCAGCTTGAACATTTATATAAAGTTGAGGTTATAACAGCCAGTGAGGCTCAATGTGCCGAGGCTATTATTAAAGAGTTATACATCAGGAGATCAGGCATAAGGCCAGAGCAGTTAAGAGCTTTGAGAACAGAATATGAATTTATAAACGTAGCCGATTGTATAACTGATAATATAAAATTTAAAACTACAGCACTTAATGAATTGCTATCTGAATTGAAGGCCATAACTTTAAATTTTAAGAACAATGTGCTGAAGGCTGAATTACTAAAAAGAGAGATAACAATTAAAGATAAAACTTACGCACTGGGATCAGGTGGTTTACATTCCATAGATGAACCTGGAGTTTACACGACTGATGAGAATAATATTATATATGATATAGACGTTACTTCATATTATCCTTCCATTATTTTAAATATGAGCTTACATCCTGGACATTTAACTTCTACCTGGACAGACATTTTAAGAGAGATCACCGAGGAAAGGATCAAAGCTAAACAATCAGGAGAGAAGTTAAAGGCTGATAGTTTAAAGATAGTTATAAATTCAGCTTATGGTAAAACAGGCAATCAGTATTCTTTCATGTGTGATCCAAAGCTTATGTTAACAGTAACAATCACAGGACAGTTAAGCTTATTGATGTTAGTAGAGCTGCTATCTGAAGCAGATATTGAAGTTATAAGTGCCAACACAGATGGTATAACAGCAAAGGTAAAAGTTGATCAGGTGAAAGAGTTTACAGCCATATGTGATGCATGGCAAAAAAGCACAGGTTTTAATTTAGAAAAAACAGTTTACAAAAAATATATAAGAAGAGATATAAGTAATTATATAGCAGAATTGACAGATGGAAAATTAAAAAGAAAAGGCATATTTGATGGTTGGAATTTGTATAAAAAGAATGATTGTAAGATCGTTTCTAAAGCACTTGAGAATTATTTTCTAAAAAATATACCTGTAGAAGAAACTATAAATTTTGACAATGATCAATCAGATATACATGATTATTTACAATCGTATAAGAGCAATAAAGGTTATAATGCTTTTATTGATGGTAACAAGTTACAGAAGAATAATAGGTGGTATATAAGTATTGATGGTGATCTTTTACGTAAAAGTAAAGACAGTAAAAATATTAAAATTAAAAAATCAGGATCAGTTAAGATTGTTAATGATATAACAGATGCAAGTTTACCTGCTGATCTTGACCTGGACTTTTACAGGCAAGAGGCTAAAGAGATTATTTTTAAAATTGAGAACACCAAAAAAGCTGAGATGTTAAAAGCTTTAGGCTTATTTCCTATTCCAAAAGAGTATAAGTATAATCCTAAAGGTTCAAGGCTGAACGAAATAAGAACAGATTGGAACTATGGATCAAAATCGGGTTTAGGAGTTTATACAGGACAGGCTGCAGCACTGATCGCTATAGATATAGATGATCCTTCAAAGGTTCAAATCTCACATCTTTTTAGTGATACTATGATTGTTTATCATGGTCAGGCTGCACCGGCTGAAGTGCTACAGGCCAAAATTAAAGGCACATTGTTATATAAGGCTGCTGACCTGGATATAAGCAGCACTGATGGACAATTTCTTGATCGTTATGGGCTTGAGGTGATCTATGGAGGCAAAACAGTACAGGTCGCAGGTTTACATCCTTCAGGTGAAGAGTATAAACTTTCAGGAGAACTTCGAGAATTACCTGCTGACCTGCTGACCTGGATCAGAGAGAACACTAAAAAGAGGAAGAGGAAAAGGAATAAGACGCGGGCCGGTAAGCAGGATGATCTTTTTAGTGCTACACCTGGGGATCATCCTGGGGATCATCCAGATGGGCAAGAGGTGGATCAATGTGGTAAAGAATTGCTTAAGAAGATAATCTCAGATGATCAGGAGCTGCACCTATGGACATATAGAGAGGTTACAGGTGATTACTATAAGCTACAAGGATCATGTCCTTATGAACACCTGCACCATGGGGAAAGTGCTAACACTCAATTTGATATAATAATCACTGATAATAATACTTTATATGCAGGCTGCTTTCATCAGAGCTGCCATGAAGAGATCAAGAAGTTAAACTATAGGCTTAATGAGAAGTGGCTGCAGCACTTTCCTAAAGAGAAGGTGAACCTGAAGGATATACTTTCCTCTCTTTTTAGTGGTTCTGATCAGACTGCAGAAGAGTTTAAGCAGATAAATGAAGCATTTAAGCAGCCAGGTAGAGTAAAGCTTATAGCAGCACCAACTGGATCAGGCAAAACTTATTCATCAGTAAGCTATTTCCTTGAAAAAGTTGCAGCAGGTGAACATGTAATTTACTGCACATCTAATAAAACATCAATGGCTGAATTTGTTGAGACTATAGAACAGAGGACAGGTAAGAAGCTTAAGCAGTTAGCCATACAGCAGTTAAGATCAGGCTATAGTTTAGAAGAGGCTGCAGAAGAAGATGAAGTAAATGAGGATCAAGAGGCTGCTGGTAACATAAGAGATAAAACCATAGGAGTTATTACTCACCATACATATTTTAGCAGAAAAGGTATAAGTGATCTCTTTTACTCAGTATTGACCTGGATTGAAAATCATAAGGCTATAGTTATAATAGATGAGATAGACAGTTACATACAGGCACAGAGTAAAATAATATCACTAAAAACGAGATATAAGAAGTTAAAGCCTAAAGGATCAGAGGTTACATATTATTACAGATGGAATAAATGTCCGAGCTTTCGAGGTAAGCATAACTGCAGCCATTGTTATAAAGGTTCAATGTTTAAATATGAGGTTAATTCATATCACATACCTAACTTTTATCAATTACCTAAAGTTGAAGAGAATGAATTTATAACAAATTCTATGAAGTTACCTGATATGATAGTTAACTGGAAACATGAAATGTTTATTCCTGAACGAGGATTAAATATAAAATTGATTGAGCAGCATAAGGAATATTTGAAGAATAAGGTTTATAAGTTTTATATGGATGATAATGAATTATATAACTTAAAAATAGCTATGGCTGATATGATAGAATGTGCTTATAATCCTGTAATCTATAGTTATTATCCTATGTTAAAAGATAAACCCATAACACCGGCTGAACTGGATGAACTTTCAGAAGAGGATAAGGTTAAAATACGATATCCTTATATGTTATGTGATGTTAATTATTTAAGCTTAACTGATCTAGCAGTACCTTTTTACCTTAATGCAGCTGCTAAAGAAATTATACTTTTATCAGCTACAGTTAGCCAGTCAAACAAGAATTACCTTAAAACCTGCTTTGATGATCTTCATGAGATTAATATAATTGAGTCAACACTAAAAATAGATGAACTTCTTATTATTGGCTATGGTAAATACTTCAAGTATATAAAGCAGGATCAGGTATTAATTGAGAACCTTCAAGAGTTTGGCAAGGTTCTTATATTTGAACCAGTAAAAAACGAAGCATATTCTTTGTATAAAAAATTTCCTCAAAATACACCTGCTGCACAATACAACAAGAATGATCTTGACGTTAAAGAAAAGTTTTCTGAAACAGGCTGGAAGTATATGATCAGTCATAGCAGAGGGAATATTGGCAGAGCTGTAAACCTTCCACAATTTTACACCTGTTTTATTGATAGTAATATATTTAAACCTTCTAATGCTTATAACCTGCAGGAATTAACAGTGGAGGAGATCAAAAGGTTGCAGCAGGATGATCGCATAACTACTACCATACAAAATGCTGGTAGAATACTTAGAGGTAAAGGCCGGAAGGTTATAGCAATAGCACATACAGAGAAGGAAGAGGTTAAACTGTTAGCAGAGAAATTTAAGGCCATGGTGAGCAGTGAAATTAAAACTGCTTACTATGAACAGGATCAGAATGTTCTGTTAAGAACCATAGAGAATTATCATAAAACAGGAGAACTGATCCTATATCCTGAAGAGAAGAAATTAGATAAAGCACTAAAAAAAGACCTCTCAGAAGTTTCACCTAAACAGAGGTTAGAGGTTAAAGGTGAATATGACCAGGTAAAACAACAGAAGAAGATTGAAGGCAAAATCAGATTAGCAAGAAGCTTGAAAGAAGAAGATTACACCTGGAGAGAAATATATAGAACGTTAAATCTAAATAGATTTTCAAATGAAGATCAAAACAGAATAAAAGAAGCTATAGAAATTAGTGAATAATGTTAAAATCTAAACTCAGAGTATATAAGTAACAATCACTTAAGGAAAAAATAAATATGCATATTTTTGTGTAAAATTATAAAAGAATGAGTAATTTCTAAGCTTGTCATCACTTTCTGATTGAGCCTAGAAGTACGTAAAATCAGAAATTGATGACAGCTTATTTTGTAAAATATGTAAAAATAGAACAAGTTAAAATAATAAAAAAATGGCTTAAGGTTAAGGTATAATCAGGATATATAAGACATATAACAATATACTGTCATCACTCTTTCTTTTTAGTGTTACTACTTCTAAGGCAAATTTTTCGTAGCTTTACATGATATACTCTGAATTAAACTTTTAACTTTATATATAATACTGGTAAAAATCGTTATTTTATGCTATAATATAAGTGAATAGAATAGCCATAAATTTAAATAGATCAGCCATAAAGTTAAGTAAATTAACCATAAACTTAAATAATAAAAATAATGATTGTAAGGAGTTGATCTTCAATGGCAAGGAAATTTGGTTCATACAATAAACTTAAACTTAAAACACCTGATGATCTTAAACATTTCATTATTAAGGTGATAACTGATCTACACCACGAAAAAATAAGTGAAAGTAAGGCTAAAACTTTTGGTTATTTAGCAAATTGTTTAACTAAAATATTTGAAACAGTTGATCTGGCTGATAATGTTAAGGTTTTAATGGATGAGGTTGAAGGTATGAAGAAGGCCAAAAGTATGGATAAAGCTGAGGTTATGATCAAAAGTGCAGGAGGTTTAAAGTTATGCAGTTAAGTTATAAAATAGATAAAATAAGAAATATACTTGCTACAGTTACACCTGCAGCAGCACCTGGGGTTATAGGTGATAAAAACAATCTTTCTTTTAGATGTTTTATAGATAAGTTTTTAAAGCACTATTTTTCCATAGAAGGCTGCAGCATGCATGATGATATAATCCAGTTATGCCAGGATATAAATGAAAGATCAGTTGTTATAGCAGCACCACGTGGATTCGCAAAATCAACTATAGTTTCTTTTGCCTTTCCACTATGGGCTATATGTGAAAAGTTATATAAATTTATCGTTATTGTGAGTGATACTACTTCTCAGGCTGAAGGTTTTCTTCGTGATATTGTGTCAGAACTAGAAGATAATGATGAACTTACAAGTTTTTATGGTGAGCATATTATGCCAAAAAAAGATCGTTCAAATAATTATATTAAATATACAGATCGGGATATAATTCTAAACTCAGGTTGCAGGGTTGCTGCCAGGGGTTCTGATACTAAAATGCGTGGTTTAAGAATGAAAGAGCATAGACCTGATCTAATCATATGTGATGATATAGAGAATGATCAACATGTTCTTACTTTAGATCAGAGAGGTAAACTTTTAAACTGGTTTAACAAGGCTTTAGTCAATACACTTGATCCTGATACAGGTCGCTTGTTTATCATAGGAACAATCCTTCACCATGATAGCTTATTAAAAAATCTGTTTAAGAATGAAACTTATACCTCAAAGCTTTATACTGCTATTAATGCAGAAGGTAACGCTTTATGGCCAGCTAAATGGTCATTGTCTAAACTTGCTGATAAGAAAAAGCAGATTGGTAGTATAGCTTTCCAATCTGAGTTTATGAACCAGCCTTTAAACCTTGAAACTAAAATTTTTAAAGAAGATTGGTTAAAGTATTACAATCCTAACGATATTTCAAAAGTGGGAACTGAATTTTATGTAAGAGATGAGAAGTTAACACTTTTTGGTGGTATTGATCCTGCTATCAGCCAGAGCAGCAAGGCTGATTATTTTGCCTTTATCACGTTGGGGATCACTAAAAACAAAGATATATATATCCTGGAAGCTTTCAAAGAACGATTGAACTTTACATCACAGGTGAGAACCATATTGAGCAAAGCTGATAAGTATAATCATAACGAAATAGCAATAGAGGAGAATGGTTATCAAAGCAGCTTGAAAGAGCAGCTATTATCTCAGGAACTTTTAAGAATAAAACCAGTAAAGAATAAGAAGGATAAATATTCAAGGATCATAAGTTTAAGCACCTACTTCGAAAATGGCAAGATATATATGCAGAAGAATATGCAAAATTTGATTGAAGAGTTGTTATATTATCCTGAAGTTGCACATGATGATCTCCTGGATGCATTGGAAATGACAATTGATATAAGTAAAACAAACGATATAGATTATAAGGTGTTTCGATGTTTTGAGAGTGAACCTATAAGTAGGGTATGGTAAAAAATTAACTCTTTTTAGTGTTTTTCTGTCAGCAGTACAGCAATAAACCTTAAATCCTGTCATCTCAATTTTTGTAACTAAAATATCGATTCGAATCGCATAGTTGCCTCAAATTTCCATACTTTTATAGATGAATGACTCGTAAGTATCGATTGCAAAGGATAGTTATGATATAAGAGCATTAACCTCTGACCTGGATGCCTGGGGTCTAACCTCTTACATCAGTGCCAGAGCATTAACCTCTGACCTGGATGATCTTTATATCTATTCAGCAGGATTTTTACTTTATCATAACGAATAAATTATAAGAACCTGTGAAGAGGCTCTTAACGTGAGCAGTTTCACAGGTTTTATATTTTTAGTGATAATCATTTATTCTTATTCCTTCTCACTGTGAGAATAACTGATTATCATAATAAGAAAAGGTGAGAAAGTATGGTAAACCATAATGGAAATTTAACGATTAATGAAGCTGTAAAGGTTACAGGTAAAAGTATAAGTTCACTGTACAGGCTTATAAAATCAGGTAAACTGCAATCTAAGAAAGTGATAATAAATGGGAAAGAGCTGCTTACTATTAAGAATGAGGAACTGGTAAGGGTTTTTAACATACCTGATAATCATTCTTTCTCACCTGATAATCATACAGTAAAAAGTGATAATCATTCTTTCTCACAGGTGGAAATAACTGAAAAGCTTGAAGCAGTAATGGAAAGGTTCTTTGAGAGGAAACAGGCTGAACTTGTTAAGCCCATGGAACAGCAACTATTATATCAGGCCGGGGTTATGGCAAAAGAGAACCAGTTTTTAAAGGAGAAGGTTGAAACTTTACTCCTGGAGAATAGAGAGCTGCAGGATCAGCTTAAAGCATTACCTGATCTACAGGCTGACCTGCAGCAGGAAAAGGAAAAGGCCATAGGTGAGCTGCAAGAGCTGCACCGGCTGGAAGTTGAGAGGTTAAAGGCTGAAGGTGAGCAGAGAGAACAGATGATCGCTGAGAGATGGAAGGCTGAACTGGAAACACTAAAAAGACCATGGTGGAAACTATGGTAGGGTTGAACTTGCAGCACCTATATTTTTATTATTCTTCTTTTTAGTGGTTCTTTCTTCAGCAGTTATACTTCTACAGCATAGCTAAATACTTATATAATCACTCAGGATTAAATTTTTAACATATAGCAGTATGTTTTCACCTTGACCTACTTTAAAACGCATTTTAGAGGCCATATTAAAAATATTATGCTTACAAAAAACACGACATTTTTATATTTATAATTTAACATTCTATAAAGCCTTATACAGTAAGGACTTTTAAGATTTATTACGCAATCGCAAAAAGAGCAGTCAAAATAATGTCGTTAAATACGGATTATACGACATTTTTATTTTTAACAAATGGCTTAAAATCAAGGTTTCTTTAAAAACGTCATAATTTAAAATTTTTACGCAAAAACTTAGCAACATTGTATTTTTTAGTATTATTATGTATAAAGGTTCAAGAAACATAGATAGCATAAAGGTTTAACCTTACTTTTTATGTTTACATAAAAACCTATAGGTTTAATTCTTTATATATTTAGTAATCTATTATGTTGATGTAAATTTAATATAAACTTATCTATTGATTAATTAAAATTATACCTGTATAATAACATATAAAGATAAATAAAGAAAGGATTGAAGTTATAATGGCAAAAGCTAAGGTAAAGAAAGATGTTAAGGATGAAAAGGTATTAAACATCAAAATACCTAAAAAATTACATCGAAGTTTAAGAATGAGGGCTGCTGATCTGGATGTTAATATGAGAGATATCGTTATAAAAGCATTAATGGAACATCTAAATTTACAGGCTGAAGATTAGAACACGAAAAAAGGAAGAAGGTGAAACTATGATTAATAAATATACCAATCTTACAGAAGAAGAAAAGAAGAGTTTTACTGATGAATTGAACCTACCAGATAAGCAGGTGAGCATGAAGCAGTTTCTTGATGATACAATAGAGAGTTTTGAACAGGAGAAAGCAGAAAAGCGTATAGCTGAATATTTTACCAATAAAGCCATAGGTGAGAATAATTACGATATACCTTTATAAAAATAGGAAAAGCACCTCCAGGAAGAACCTTGAGCAGTAATATCCTGGATTATGCCTTGTAGCTTGATTATATCTCACTTTTTAGTGTTTTTCAAGGAAGGAGTTATTTATGAACTATAAAAAGAAAAGTGATAAGAAGGCTATTGATATAGATTATGAAATATGGTCTATGCTGGATAATATAAACAAAAAAGATAAGAAAAGTATTAAGTATTGGGCTGAATTTGCTATTAATGAACTTTATGAAAGGTTTAAACAAGCTGGTGATGAATGGCCAGAGATCACCAAAAAGGAAAATAAACGTTGCATTAGAGGTTTAGAACTTGAATTTACTATTCATAAAACAAGAAGCAGAGAAGGAGATAAGAAGAAACTTATAAACATTCTAAATAATATTCTGGATCAATTAGGTTTTTTCTATATAGCATTATATGAAGTGCAAGAGCTAAATGGTATGAAAATTAAACAGAACATAAGACCTTTTGCTATAGATATAAACTCAGATCATTACTTTTTAGTATCAGTTTTATATCTTTTTAGTGGAAAAACTTACAGTTTAAACTCTGAAAAAGAAATATTTGTGGCTAAACAAAGAGGTTTTATAGTGGATCAAGCTATAAAAGAGATCAGAGGTTTAGATGAAGTTCTCAATTTGATAAATACAAGTGATAAAGAACTTTACATTAAGATAAAAACTAGAAATTATAAAAATATAGATATAGAAAAGATTATGATGCCATAATAGTTTTAATTACCTAGTTTTTACAAAAAGATAAAACTAGGTTTGTTATTGCTTATTATTTTGTTAAATATGGTTGAATATAAAGACTTTTCTTTATATAATAGTTTCATTAGGTCAGGGGTTGCAAGGCCAGGGGTTATAATTAAAATGTAAAGGAGGGATCATATGGACAGTTTAACTAACAACAGCTTAAAAAAAGGCAAGAAACTTGTAAATTTTGAAGTACCTATTGAACTTTTAGATCGTTTTGATAATGTGGTAAATTTTATATTAGGTACTAGAACACAAGTTTTGTTGCACCTGATGGAAATTTTTACAGTGATCTTTGAGGACAAACAAAAAGAGCAGGTTAATAAAATAAAAAAGGCTTGAATAAAAGAAAAGAGCTTTCAAGCCACATAGAACACACATATATTATACCATATATCTTACAAAATACCTGCTTATTATTCTAAACTTTTTAGTGATCGGAGTTTCACCATGGATCTACAG
>Ga0302240_1002447_pt1 | contig 12378 bp, 6 predicted proteins | sample AAG_UR_His_MG_FD_193538 | JGI IMG/M metagenome (GOLD analysis project Ga0302240, IMG submission 193538) | Enriched activated sludge microbial communities from anaerobic digester in WTTP, New Holstein, Wisconsin, United States - AAG_UR_His | ecosystem: Engineered > Bioreactor > Anaerobic >... | reverse complement strand
GGCCGTCCGAAAACGCCCCCCGCGATTCCTCGACGCGGCGCTGACGGCAAGCCGATTCCAGCGCAGTGAAGCCGGTCGACATCGTTGTCTCCGATAATACTTGTCGGTTGCGTATCGTGCCGAATAGCAGGTTTTTTTCGATTTTGCCGGTTTTCGGGGTCGTGCCTATCACGCCGGCGCCGCACGGCCGAAACATAATCCTCCCAGAAGAAAGGTTTTGTGGCGAAACGCACAAGTTGGCCACCGGTGGGACCCGCAATGGCCGCCGGGGAATGTGCTGGCGGAGCTAGCGGGCCAGCGACAGGACACGCCGACGGTGCGGAAGCACGCGATCAGGAGTTCTTGCGGGATGAGAAGCCAAACCGGCGCTACCGCCAAGCCGACGTCAACTCGTACAACGTCAGCGACACGGCGGTGGCCTCACCGCCTTCGGCGGTCAGTCTCAACGATCGGTCCGCGGGGTCGGGCAGAAAGCAGGAACACATCGTGACGAGCCCGTCGTTGGCAAAGATTTCGATCGACGTGCGGTCGACGAGCACGCGAAGTTTGATCCGGCCGTCCTGCGCTGCCAGCGGGGCGGAACGGCCCAGGCAGTGGAGCGCCGCGGCCTTGACGTCGTAGCGGACCGGCTCGCCGCGCACGTCCAGAACAATCGCCGCAACCTGGTCCTTGCCCAAGGCGAATTCCGCACCGATGTCCCACAATTCGCCCTCCAGCGCAGACAGCGGGTTCTCGCCGGGACGCAGTTTCAGGTCGGTCCAAGCATGTTTCCTTCCTCGCAGCGACTCGATCTCGCGGACCGGCAGCATGTGCAGCCGGGGGCCTTCCGGCGTGGTGCGCAAGGTCAGTTCGCGAGGGAAGCTCATCTGCTGATTGAACGGCATGTCCGGGTACTTGCCGCCCGCCATCCAGGAAATCTGGATTCGCCGCCCGTCCGCGCCGGGGATGTCGCTGTACGTCTGCGCCGCGTAATCGTTGCCGCCCCACAGCGACTTGATCGGTTCCGTCTCCGGCTGGAATTTCGTGCCGTCGAACGTCCCCAGCCGGTAATTGCCGTTCGCGCCCCAGAACAGCCACTTGACCTGCTGCTCCTGGCCGTCGACCGCGATGGAAAAGAAATCCGGGCACTCGCCCGATCCCGGCATGGACACGTCGCACAACCGGGTCCACTCCTTGAGGTTCGGCGAACCGAACAGCGCGTAATCGTTCTGGTCCAGGTACAACGCCATCACCCACTTCTTGGCCGGCTCGTGCCAGATCACCTTGGGATCGCGGTTGCTGCCGGCGATGTGCTTCAGCACCGGGTTCTTGTCGTACTTGGTCCACGTGCGGCCCCGGTCGTTCGAGTAGGCGATGCTCTGCGTGAACGGATTTCCGGCTGAGGTGTAGATGCAAACGATCGGTTTTTCGCTGCCCGTTTGGAAGCCCGCCGTATTCTGGTGATCGACCACGGCCGAACCGGAGAAAATCGTGCCCAGGCCATCGGGGTGGATGGCGTGGTCGAGTTGCTGCCAGTGTACCAGGTCCGGGCTGACGGCGTGGCCCCACGTCATGTTGCCCCAATTGATTCCCGTGGGATTGTGCTGGAAGAACAGGTGGTATTCGCCGGCGTAGTAGACCAGGCCGTTAGGGTCGTTTGTCCAATTCTTGGCCGGCGTAAAATGGAATTGCGGACGGTAGGTTTCTTGATACAGCCGGTCGACGACAATCAGCACGCCTTCCGGCTGGTCGGACAATCTAACGCTCGCGCCCAACGGGCAGGTACCGTCCGGCGCCGGCAGTTCGGCCACTCGCAACTGGACACGCCGGCCTTTGAGTTGCGACACATCCCAACTCAAAGCCGAGGCCTTCGGCCGCCCCTGACCGACGGCCTGCCGGACCGGCTTGCCGTCGATCTGCAAGCTGATCTGCGTGCGGCCGGCCTGGCCGGGCGCGAAGCAGAAGTTGAGGTACTCGCGGTCGATCTCCAGATCACGGACCGTCTCCACCACCCCGCTGCGACGGTTGGACTGCACGATGTGATCGACGTTGATGTGTCCCCAGCCGCCGGTCTGCTCGTCCACAATCTGAATCAAGGCCGCCTTACCCGCCAGATCGCTGACATCCCAGGAGTGCCAGTCCAGTCGCTCGGTGCCGCCCGGTTTGTCGTTTGGTCCTGTGGCGGTGCGGACTGCCTGGCCGTCGATCAGCAAGTTGATGCAGGTCTTGCCGGGGTGCATCCCGCCGCCGAGAAGAAAGTTGATGTACTTTCGCTCGATTTTGATCGGCGGGGAAGTCAGCGTCCCTGTCGTGCCGTCCCCGCGGTAGAAGCTGTTCACCAGGCCCTTGCCCTCGAAGCCGGACACCTCCATCTGGTTCGGCAGCGTCCCGCGGGCCGGACCCGGTCCAAAGGCTTCGCCCGTGGCCTGCCAGTCACCGTAGTCCGGACCCTCAAAATCGGCGATCAGGATGTCCGGTTCGGCGGCCAGGATGGGCCAGGAGATGAACAACGGCAAGATCGCAGCCAGTTGTCGCATGGGGGTGGTCCTTATCCGATGTCGGAAATCGAGTACGATGACTTCGCAGGGTTCGAGGAATAATTGTCCAGCGCTTCTTGCAGATCATCACACGGAGTGTGATGGCTACTTTGACGAGTTGTTTCTCGAACCCTGCTTGCCGGCCAGGTTTTTGTTGACTCGATGGTAATCCTTGCGGCGGTGGTTCACAACGCGGCCAGACAAGAAGCTTTCCGGAAAAAAGCGAAATTGCTTTTGGCCCGCGACTTGCTGCATATAATTCTTCAACGGCTTCGCGAATGCAGCTTCCGCTCTTTAACACGGAGACAGACCCATGTATCGCAAATCGCTTGTTCTGGCGCTCGTCGCGGCGATCGGGACCACGTTGTTCGGGGCGTCCTTGGCGACGGCCCAACGCTCACGCCGCCCTGAGTCCAGGCCGCCGGAGGGGGCGGACGCGCCGCCGGTGCGCGAGCGTCCGGACGCGGGCCCCCAGGCCGGGCCCATCGACGCCCTCAGCCGAGACTCCCGTGAAGGTTCCGAGGACGGTTGGCCGGGCGGAATGGAAGAACGATCCGCCGCACCCGGCCAGGCACGAATTCTCCCGGGCATGACGTGGCCGCCACGGTGGTGGCTGGGGGTCTACGTCTACGATACTCCCGCGGGCGTGGTCATTACGCGAGTGGTTCCCAGCAGCCCTGCGGCACGTGCAGGTCTGGAACCACGCGATCGCATCGTCACGGTCGAAGGTTACCAGGTGGGTTATGTCCATCGCCGTTTATATGCCCTGGGACCCGAGTTGCAACAGCGGGCCGATCGGAGCGGCGAAGTGCTCCTGCTGGTGCAGAATTGGCGGAACGGCGAATTGACCAACATGCAGGTCCAATTGGCGCCGTCGCGGATCCGCACGCTGGATCGGTCCGCGCCACCTCCGCCTCGGGAGCACGAACCCCAGTAGCTTTTCCGCGCGTCAGCGGCGTGCGGCAGCGACAAAGTGTGCGAAAGGGCCACAGGCGCGCAGTGCGCGCCGGGCCAAAAAGGGCCGGTGTACTTCTCTTGTCGGGGAGAATTCGTTACAGTCCAAGAAGTGCCAGCCCGGATGATTCACAAGGAAATCGTAGCCTCGAAACGTAACCGTCGCGAAACCTGAATTCTCCTGAGGCCAGACCGATGATGCCGACCGTAGGCCCCTTTCCCACCTTGCGCACCGAAATCGCCGGAATCCCCGTCGTGGAACTGGCGCGGCGGTACACGACGCCTTTTTACGTGTACGATGCGGCCAAGATCGTGGAACGGATCGCGGATTTGCACGCCTTCGACGTCGTTCGCTACGCTCAAAAAGCTTGCTCGAATCTGGCGATTCTCGATCTGGTGAGACGATCCGGCGCGATGGTGGACGCGGTGAGTGCCGGCGAGATTCGCCGCGCCCTGGCGGCCGGCTACACGCCCCAGGGCGATCCTCCGCCGATGGCCTACACCGCCGACATTTTCGACGCCGAGTCGCTGGATCTGGTCCGCTCGCTCGACATCCATGTCAATGCCGGCTCGCCCGACATGATCGAGCAATTGGGCGAGATAGCCCCAGGGCGAAACCTGACGTTGCGGATCAACCCCGGCTTCGGACACGGACACAGCCAGAAGACCAATACGGGCGGGGAGCAATCCAAGCACGGGATTTGGCACGAGCAATTGGAGGAATGCCTGCGTCGCGCCGAGCATCATGGATTGTCGGTCACGGGCGTCCACATGCACATCGGTTCGGGCACGGATTTGCAGCACCTGGCACAGGTCTGCGGGGCGCTGGAAAAGGCCGCTCTGAGCGTCGGCCGGACCGTGACTTCGATCAGCGCCGGCGGCGGACTGCCCGTGCCCTATCACGAAAACCAAACCTACGTCGACTTGGACGAGTATTTTCGCCTGTGGGACGAGACCCGCAAACGGCTCGAACGTGCTTTCCGGCACCCGGTCCGGCTGGAGATCGAGCCGGGGCGCTACGTGGTAGCGGAGAGCGGCTGCCTGGTCACTGAAATCCGTGCTGTGAAACGCATGGGACGCAATCTGTTCTACCTGGTCGATGCCGGCTTCAACAATCTCGCACGGCCGATCCTGTACGGAGCGTACCATCCGATCGCCGTCGCGCCCGCGGACGGCGACGATCGCCGGCCCGTGCAGAACGTGGTCGTCGGCGGACCCCTGTGCGAATCCGGCGATATCTTCACGCAAGAGGAAGGCGGATTCGTCTGCCAGCGCGAACTGCCGGCGGCGGGGGTCGGCGACTATCTGGTGATCGGCTGCACGGGCGCCTATGGGTATGTCATGGGCTCGAACTACAACTCCAAGCCGCTGGCTGCCGAGGTGTTGATTCGCAACGGCCACGATCACCTGATCCGCGAACGGCAGACATTCGAGGACATGGTGCGGGGCGAGATTGTGCCCTGACGCTAGATGAACAGCCACGTCCGCACGGCGTGGATCAGGTCGTGCAGCCAGACATAGCCGAGGGGGCGGCGGCCGCAAGCGATGCGGGCCACAACGCCCGCGCCGGCCCGCCGCTGCGGGATGTCCGTCTCGTCGATATCGACGAGGGCCGCGACCGACAGTTGCCGGCGGTCGTCCGGTTCAGTGATCTGTGCCACCCGCTGAAGCCGGCCCGTGTAGGTTCGGGCAGGTTCCGTCGCCAGGACATACGAAACGGTCATTTCCGAGTTGGCGTGTTGGCGTGCGTCCAACACCTCCCCCGCATCGTGATCCGGAATATCGAGTTCCAGCACCCACGGGCCATTGGCGTCGGCCACCGTCATCAATCGCTGCCCGCGTTTTACCGGGCGCTGCTGCAGGGACTGGACCAGGTCCCACGTCAGGACTTGTCCGGCGATCGGGCTGCGGATCTGGAGCGCGTCTCGCTCGGCGTCCAGGATCTGCTTCTGCTCCTGGAGGCTGGCGACGAGTTTTTTCAAGCGTTCTTCTTCGGCGCTTTGCTTGGCGTACTCATCGCGCTGTTCGGCCGTCAACGGGTTGGCGCCCAGCCGCGAGGTGCGGATGGCTTCCAACTGCTCGGTCGTCGTCTGGATTTCACCCAGCAGTCGAGCGTGCTCGAAGTCCAGTTCGCTGCTGTGGAGCGTGGCCAGCAATTGCCCGGCGGCGACGGTCTGGCCGTGATCGGCGTGCAACTGCTCGATGCGGCCGTCTCGCGGAGCGAAGATCCGCCTTTCCTGCTCGGGCTTCAACCGGCCGTGGCAGGTCACGCGAAAATCGGCGGGAAAGAAGACCAGCACCGCGAGGATGGCGACCAGCGGCAGCGACCACAACACGGCCCGGCTCGCCCGGCTCACGGAACACCAACGTCCCACACGCTCCCACAGCCGCACGGCCGGAATGCGCTCATAGCGCTGGGCTCGTGTCAACGCGAGTCGCGCCTGCCGGCCCAGGGTCGCCAGCGTCGCCCGGCCGGCGATCGCAGCGGGCTGGGAGGCAAACGACTCCAGCACCACCGCGCCGACCGGTGCCACCCACGTTTCCCCGTTTTGCTCGGGATCGACCAGCGGAAGCACGACCAGCGCTCGGACGTGGGATTGGTCGACGTACTCGTCGATGCACGTCTGGAGTTCGGGTGGTACTGCGTGCCCGGCGACGCCGAAGAACAGCGGTTCACCGAGCACTCCGACGCGCTGGACCAGTTGCTCCAGTTGCCGCACGGGCGTGGCTCGCGGATCGAACGCATCCAGCCCGCTGATCGCTTGCACGCGCAGCGTGCCGCGCCGGCCGGCGGCGACGGACACGCGATCGCAGCCCAGCAGCCGGCGGGCCTCGTTGGCCACGGCGTAGGCGACGCCCCGCAGGTCCAGTCGCCCCTGCAGTTGCTCGCAGAACTGCTCGATGCGGCTCCACTGCGCTTCCCGCTGCTGCCATTCCTTGAGCCGGGCGCGGCGATGGAAATCGGCGGCCAGAGAGCACAACGTCGCGAGCACTTCCAGGTACGTGCGGACCGCGTCGGGCGACATGCCGGGCCGCGCACAGACCTCGACGACGCGAATCACGCGTCCCTCGATCGCAACGGGACAGGCCAGCAACAGAAACGCCGACGCGTTGATCGGTCCGGCCCGGTCAGCGGCCCCCGGCGGTGCGGTCTGCGCTTGGCCGGACGCCCGGACCTGCTGCAGGAATCGCGCGTGTCGGCGCGCTGCGTCGCCGCCGGCCGACCACGGCGTTTCCGCCGGACCCGCTGCCCAGATCGGCTGACACGCTTCCTCGTCCGCCGTCCAGACGGCACCGCCCGCGGCAGCCCCGGCGCGCATCGCGTGATCGAGCAACGTCGCGTAGAACCGCGGTTCCTCGACGCCTGCCTCGATCAACTCCTCGACCGCATCCACGAGGCCGTCGATCTGCCGCCACGTTTCGTCATGCCCTGCAGGGCCGGCGGTGGGTTCAAACATCGGTTGTGTTTTGGATTCTGGTACTTGGATTTTGGATCTGTTTTGGATTTCGGGGTTCGGATTTCGTGCGTTCGAATCTGGATTTGCCTACAGCGTCTCCTCAAGGGCCTCGATCACCTCCGCCATCGACGACCAGCGATGATCGGGCGCGGGGGCCAGCATCTTCTGGTACACCGTTTCCAGGGCAGCCGGCGCTTCCGGCCGCAGGTCCCGTAGGGGCGGGGCCGATGGGTTGCCTGCGTCTGCCGCTTCGCCGGTCCGCCAGTCCGGCGGCAGCATGGCTTGACCGGCCAGCAGCGCGAACAGCGTGCAACCCAAGCCATAGACGTCCGTACGCGCATCGATCGGGTCGCCGCCCGTCAATTGTTCGGGAGCCATGAATCCGGGCGTGCCCAGAATGTGGCCCACTCCTTCGTATCGATCAAGTTCACTCGGACCTGGACACCAGGCCCGGCCCCAGCCGATGAGCTTGACAGCGCCGGCCCGGCTCAACAAGAGGTGGGCCGGGTTGACGTCGCGATGGACGGCGCCGTGCTGGTGAGCGTGAGCCAGCGCCCGCGCGGCTTGCACGACGTAGCCCACGGCGGTCGCGATGGTCAGCCTCTCGCGCACCAGCAGGCCGGCCAGCGTGCGTCCATCGACGAACTCCATGATCCGGTAGTGCAACCCGTCGATCTGTCCGGCTTCGTAGGTCCGCGGGATGTTCTGATGATCGAAGGCCGCGGTGAGCGCGGCTCGGCGCCGGAACCGGGCGATCGCCTCCTCGGAAGTGGCGGACGAGGACAACACCTGGATGGCGGACCAGCGATCCAGATAATGGTGCCGAGCCTTCAGCACCTGGCCGGTGTGGCTGCGGCAGATCCGGTCCACGATTTCGTAAAAACCGAACGCCTTGCCGTCCCACTCGCGGGCGGACAGGGACGCCTGAGCCCCGCCGGGCGCTCGACTTGCCGCTTCCTGCTGCTCCAGACGCGTGTCGTCCTCTTGCAGACGAGCCAACACCGCCTGCAATCGCTCGCAATCCGAACGGCCTGCGAATTCGGCCCAAAAGGTCTCCGCGTCGCCGGCCGGCGGCGGGGAGTGGCGCGGGGCCACCGCTTGCTCCGTCGACACGGCGTCCAGGCGAAACACGGTCTGGCCGATCTGGAAATCCTCGCCGGGACCGACGGTGAATTCCTCCAGGGCTTCGCCGCGGAGATAGACCGAATTGCGAGCGGTCGTCAGCCGCCGTACCCGGAGCCGGTCCTCCTCCAGCACTAAGTCGGCGTGTTCACGCGAGATGCGCATGTCCCACGGCACCGACCAGCCGATCTTCGGCGCTCGGCCCAGGCGGATGACTTCGCGCGGAGGCAGTTGCCGGCGCCACGTCTGCTTCACCCCGGGTCCAATCGCTAAGAACTCGTACACGTTCGATCCTTGTCTTGGGCCGGTTTGCCGGGAACCGGGTCCCGCCGGCGAAATCAAGCGGCGGGCCGTGCCGCGATGACATTTCCTGTCTCTGTAGTGTAACCTACCGGCGTTGGAAATCCTACGAAAGCACCGGTCCGCCTGCTTGCCACGACCCGGCAACAGTGCGAAAATCGAGAATGCGGGATGTAACTGGCAAACTTCCTTGGTTTCGACTTCTTGTCCCGCCTCGCCCAAGTTTACTCAATTCCACGTAGAGTGTTCCCATGGCCGTCACGAGCGTTGATGAGTTCTTCAAGCTGCTGGAAAAGAGTTCGTTGCTTTCCGCGGAGCAGTTTCAAGCTGCGCGTCAGCAGTTGCGCGGTGAGAAGGACCCCAAGACCGTCGCCCGCAAGCTATTGGCGGCAAGCCAACTCACGAAATGGCAGGCGCTGCAGTTGCTCAACGGCCGTAGCGCGCTGACCATCGGGCCCTACCGGCTGCGCGACGCCCTGGCCGGCGACAACGTGGCCAGGGTGTTTCGGGCTCAACACGCCGAGTCGGGGCAGCTGGTCGAGTTGCGGTCGCTGTCGCGAGGTCACGCGGCGGAGCGACCCGAGGCGTTAGACCAGTTCGTCGCGGACGTGGAGAAGACGGCGGGTTCCTCTGGCCGCAAGGTCCTGGAAGTCCATCGACCGGACGGCAAGGATGAGACTTGCTACGTCGTGCTGGAGGAGGCCGGCGGCGGCGCCACGACTGCGGCTGCGCCCTCCGATTCGTCCGCCGGCACGGAGGCCGCGGCAGCCGCTGCTGCCGGCCAGGCGAGCGCGGACAAGCCGGCAGATGCCTCTGATGAAAAGCCTGCGGTGCAAGAGAACGCAGCGTCGCCCCAGAAGTCTGCAGCCGCTTCTGCCGTGTCGGAGCCCCGCCCCCCCAGGTTGAAGCCCAAGGTGAAACCGGCGGAGTCCGCGCCGGCACAGGCCGAGGGCGATTCGGCCGAAGCCAAAGACAAAGCCGTGCCGGCGACGCCTGCGGAACCGAAAGTGGAGATCAAGATTGCAGGGCAGGACACGGCGGTCGCCGTCCCCGCAACGCCTGCCGAGTTCAAGATCGCCAGAGGGAAGCGGCGGAAGAAGCCCGCAGCAGCGGCGGCGGGCGCCGCTGCAAAGCCTGAAGCCGCTGAGGGCGACGCCACGGCGACTGCCGCATCCAAGCGTGCGCTCTCGCCGGCATTGCTCATCGGCGGCGCGGTGGGCGGAGGCTTGCTGCTGGTGGCGGCGGTCGTGGTCGCCTGGCTTCTGTTCTTCCGCAACGGCTCTCCTGAAATCGCCGACGCTGGCGGTGGCGCGCCGCCCGTCGCGCAGGCGCCGGAAACTCCCGAGGTAGACGCGGCGAAGCCTGCCGAACCGGCGGAACCCGCAGTCGCCGAACCGGCCGATCCCGTCGTCTCCGATCCGGTCGTCGAGGTCCAGCCCGCCGCGCCTGCCGTGGCCCAGCCGAAGCCCGAGGCCGCGGCCGAACCGGCGGCCGCCAAGAGTGAACCGGCCACACCTGAAGCACCTGAGGCCAAGCCCGCCGAACCACCTGCGGGTACGGCCGCAGAGTCCAGCAAAGAGCCGGCGGAATCCAAACCCGCGACGGAACCGGCCAAGATGGATGTCCCCGAGACCGAACCGGCTGCCAAAGAACCGACTGCCAAAGAAGCGGCTGCCAAAGAAGCGCCAGCCAAGGAGCCGGCCGAGAAGGAAGCCGAAAAAGAAGCCGAGAAGAAGCCGTCCGCGCCGCCTCCGGGCAAGAAACCGTTTGCCGATCTGAAGCCGCTCGCCACCCTCCCGGACGTCTCCGATACCAATCCCGTGGTGCTGGGACGCGTCTACGTTCCGGCGAACGAACTGTGCTTCCTCAAGCTCCGCGGCGGCGAGAAGGCCCGCAAAGGGGTTCAGCACCTGGTGATGAAGAACGCCAATGAAGGTTTGGCTGACAAAGACTGGGAGATCTCGGTTCGCGACGTCGGCGGCGCCGAGACGATCGTCGCCTTGCTGAAGCTCAACGACCAGTCGCAGCTGGTTTTTCAGTGGGGTCCGAATGCCAAAGCACAAGACCTGTCGCCGTACATGTGCAACTGCGTCCTAGCCCTGACGTGCGCGGGCGAATCGAAGGCCGTCACGTTCCGCGATTCGACTCCGGTGGAACCGCTGACCGTGGATCTGTCCAAACCGCTCAGCAAGAAAGATTGGCCGATCAAGTTCTGCCCCGATCCGGAAGCCGTGCGGTTCCAGATCACGGGCGTCCAAGGCGCCAAGTCCACGGTCGATCCGGCCGAGCCCGCTCCCGCCAAGAAGGAAACGGCGTGGGTCAAGATCGAGGATGGCGGCGGAATGCTGTCCCTGAAGATCGATGCCAGCCTGACGAACGACTTCCAGCTGACCGCCTCGCCACACATCAAGCTCTCTCAGGAGGCTCCCAGCCCCAAAAAGTTCGTGCGGAAGATGTTTGAGAACGACCTCAAGACGGTGCAAGCACAAAGCGAGGCGATCAAGCAGCGAGTCCAGGCCATGCAGCAGTACGCAAAGGGCCCGGCCAAAGATGCGAAGCAGGTCGAGCAGAATCTGCCGGCTTTCGAGTTGGACGCCAGGAACGCGGAGACACTCGTGCAGAACATGAAGAGGATCGACGACTTGTTAAAACGGCTTGGCGAGGGCATGAAGATCCAATTCCGCGTCTTCTACGACGCCGACTCGACGGAAGTCGTCCTGCTCAAGTCCGGATGATGCGGCGAGCTACCGCAACCGGCCCCGCGAGGCGCGGGCGTCTTGGGGGGCCAAACGCGACGACTCGTCGAGCTTTTTCTGATACAGCGTCTGCTCTTGCCGAAACTGGGCGAGCCGGCCGGCCGCCAGGTCCTCGCCTGCGACCAACAGACGCAATCGGTCCGGTAACTCGGACGCCAGGTTAGGATTGGCTCCGACTTCGAAGAGTTGCACGACGCCGCGCCTGTCCAGCACCACGACCGTCGGCGCATAGGGGATCTTGAATACGTCGCGGCCGAAAGCCTCCAGGTCGCGGACCAGCGGCGCGGTGCTGCCCCAGCGGTGCGCCAGCGACTGAACCTGCGCATGGCTCACGCTGGTCGGCTCCGTACACACCGCGTAACACGCGACCGGCACCTCGGTAGGCAAGGTCTTGCGGACTCGTTCGAGGTCCGCCAGCGCCGCCTGCGAAGCGGGATGATCGTTGAACCAGACGAGGACGGCGATCTTGCCCAACAACGAATCGCGAGTCAGCAGCTCGCCGGTCAAGTCCGTAAAGTGAAAATCGCCCGGCAGTTGCCCAATCAGCTCCGAGGACAGCGGCTGCGGCGGCAGCACGAAGCGGCTTACGGTTCTGGCCGACTGGGGAACGGCAAACGAGAACGCCTCGTCCGCAACCTTCTCGTTCACTCGAGCCCCAACAAACTCGGCCGTCAGACTTACGTCCGTGCAGTTCCCGGCGGCCATCTCCCGCGCGAGGCGGTCGGCGGGGTACTCCAACCGCAACAGCAAGTGCGACTGGCGATCAACCCAGAACACCAACTGGCCATCGGCGAGTTGGAGTTGAACCCGGTCGCAAGCCCGATCGCCGATCTTGCCTTCGTCCAGCAATTCGACACCCTTTCCGGATGCCAGTAATTCTGTCAGTGGCGATTCGCTCAACAACAATTCCAGCGTCACCGGCGGGCCGCCCATGCCGCTCGACATCACATCCAGCATCAGTTGGTCTTCGTAGATTGTGTCCAGGCCAAGCGTGGAGGGTACTTCGCGGACCACGATCTGCCCGTCCATGTCGTTCGATCCTGGATCTGCGATCGCCGCGCGGAGGCGGCGACCGTCGCTGAGGAGCGTCAGTTGGTAGGCGCGCAGCGACAGCTTGTTGGGACGCACCAGGGAGACGGCGAACGGGCCTTCGTCTTCCAGCGGCTGGCCCTGCTGCCGGTACTTGAGCCGCACCACGGCTTGGTCGCTGTAAGATTTGGCGTCTCGGTAAGTCGCCACCATCCGCTGCAGGACCTGCTCGGCCGGCGCCAG
>Ga0302240_1002442_pt1 | contig 12390 bp, 7 predicted proteins | sample AAG_UR_His_MG_FD_193538 | JGI IMG/M metagenome (GOLD analysis project Ga0302240, IMG submission 193538) | Enriched activated sludge microbial communities from anaerobic digester in WTTP, New Holstein, Wisconsin, United States - AAG_UR_His | ecosystem: Engineered > Bioreactor > Anaerobic >... | reverse complement strand
ACGCGCTCGACCCCTTCAATTTCACTCTGACAGCGATACACGAACATAGGGTGTCCCGCCAGTTTCTCGCGCTCCACGCAGAGCACCTGATCCACCTTGACGGTCACGCGCCGTTCATTCTCCTCTTCCATACGGAACCTGACCGGTCGGATGGCCCCGCCATCCTCTTCAAAATAGGCAATCATTTCAACGGGTTTCGCAACGATTTTCACGAGATTCACCTTCTTTCACAGGACCTTTGATGCTTTCAGTATATCGAACATTTGTTCTATTGTCAAACCCTGTTTTTCTCGTGATCCGCTGCCTGGTCCGTTGCCGGTCTTCATCCCATTCGGATCAAATTTGCCTCCAGGCGCGCCGGAAGATCATCCCGGCAGGTAAAGTAAAATACCTGGCGCCGTTTTGAAATGGTTTCCAGCAGCGCGTCTAGTCCGCTGCGGCGGACGCGGTCAAAATTGACTGCCACATCATCCAAAAATACAGGCCAGTTTCCCTCGGGATCGAGGGCATCCACCAACCCCAGCTTAAGCGCCAGATAGACCTGCTCCTGAGTGCCGCGGCTGAGTCGTCCATCCACAGGCTTAAGGCCCTCCGGCCCTTCCACCATAAACCTGCCGGGGGATTCCGCCCGCGCCAGAAGCGCGGTATAGCGTTCATTTGTGAGTTTTTTCAAATACACCGTGGACTCGGCGAGAAAATCATAGCGGCGGCGGGATCTGAAGGCTTGGTCTGCCGACGCCACAATCAGGCTTTCTAAAAGCATGCGGTTCCATTCAGAGACACACTTGGACTGACGGCGTTCGAGGCTGAGAATCTCCCGCTCCACATCCTCAATTTCCGCGGCGATCTCCTGGCGCCTCGACTTCAGTTCGAGGGCCAGACGGCGATTCTCAAGGGCGGCCAACTCAAGCCGTGCCTTCATTGCGAAGCTCTGGGCCTCCTCCAGAGGCTGATTTGGCAGCCATGCGCTAAACCGCGTGTAATCCGAATCCGCGTTCAAGCGGGTCCTCAGAATCGCTTCCTTCTCTCTGAGTTCGAGCAGCGCAAGGCTTTCTTCCACTGCGAGCGAACCCTGAAAAGGCAATTCCTGGATAAAACGCGCTTCTTCCCGCTCCATCTCGCGGCGCTGACGCTCCAGAAGTGACGCTTGCCGGTTGTCCTTCAGCCCTCTCCAGGTCAGGATAATAGCTGCCGCTATTCCCGCAAAAGCGAGGTAAGGGATACGCATTACAGCACTCAATCCAAGCATGCCGGACAAAAGGATTGCCGCGGCGCCCAAGAAACCCACTGCGGATTTTTTAGTCCTGTTTTCAGGCTCTACTATTGCCTCCATACACTGCCTGTTTTTTTCATAGACCTCAAAGGCCTCACGATCCGGCAAAATCAAGTCATCTTGCGCCTCGAGTTTTTGAGTGTACCACTGGATCTCCCGAACCAGCGCCAATAAGTCCGGACGCTGATGAATCTGATCCGCACGGCTTTGCCACAAGCGCGCTTCCGATTCCGCGGCCTCAAGTCGGAGCGAGGTCTCCGCGATCTGCTGATCCAGTCCCGCTTCCGCATCCATGGCCGTGACCGCGGCCAAACGCTGCTCCCGTTTGGTTCTCAGTGCCGACAAGATCGCTTTCAGTTCAAAGTTGCCCCGGCCGTTTTCGCGATAAATCGCAGACATTTCCCTGGACAGCTGATCCAGCACTTCAGAAGGCAGCGCCATGCCCGTCGATGCCAAATGCCCCACCAATCTGCTTTCGATCGTCTCCCAATCCTGAGTCCTCAGTTCGCTCAGTTCATCCACGCCTATGGAAAACAAGGACGCGAACACCTCAGGTTCCATGCCATCAAAGGCTGCGCCGTTGCCAATGCTTACCGCTTCCGAATCCGCTTCGGAAATGCGCTGGCCATTCATCCGTTTACCATAGGCGCGCAAAATCCGGACATCGCCGCTCTCTGTTGAGAAACGCGCCTCCACCCGGGCCTGCTCAGAATCCATATGCCGATCCTGGGCAGATCTGAATCCCACCAGCGCAATCTCTGCCGCACGCTTCAGGCTGGATTTACCAGCCTCATTCGGTCCAACGAGAAGATTCAGGCCGGGCTTGAATTCGAAGGTCTTTGACTGCTCATAGCCGCCTATGCCTTCCAGTTTCAGTTCTGTCAGATTCATGCCTGATCACCGCCCATTCGTCTCGACGACTGCATCCAGCGGGGCCAGAGGTCATGAAGGGCATCCTCAAGCAGCTGCGCCTCACTGTCCTCAACACTCAAACCCGTCCTGAAGCCATTGTCGTCTTCGACTCCCGGGCGCTCCACCCTCTCAGTCTCAAAAGTCAGGGCACGCTGAGCGTAAGCGGTCCACAAATTCGCCATAAACTCCGGATCCTCCAGACAAGTGATGAGATGCGCCGCAAAGGTATCCCCCGTCCGTTGAAGCTCCAGAACCCGCTCCGGTACCATCTCCGACCGTATTTCGACTTCAGCAGCATTCACCGCATTTCCAATCCGGTCCCGAAGGGTATCCGGATCATGGCGAACAGCCGTCAGTATTGTGTCGTTCACGCCGCTGATCGAAAGTCTCAGCATCAGACGGCTTCTACGATTAGAAATTGACAGTTCATCAGCGCCGCTGCGACTGCGTACGGGACTGCCATTGTCAAACCGCTCCAAATAGGGTGCCAATCCCGGATTCGTGATTTGCGTCTCCGTTTTCGACTGAACCAGATCGACAAACTGCGCCAATGACAACTCTGGTGTCACAGTGATTTGAATGGTTTTCCACTCCAGGGTCGAAAGTTCAAGAAACCGGCTTGTAACCGCACCATGCCCAAGGGTATGGATCCAGGCGCCATGAGACCCCGCCTCTTTATGGCTCAGTCCAGTCAAGCTGCCGGCATAAAATGCCGCAGTGCCTGACATCTCGATTTTATAGGGCACATGAACATGTCCCAGGCAGATCAAGTCATACCCAAGCCGCGCCAGGTCCGCTTTTGTACACGGAAAATAGAGATCCCCCGGTTCGAGCCCGGGCGGCAGTTCAGCAGTCACTCCCTTGTGAGTACCGCCTACGGTTAACGCGGACCCTTGCACAGAGCCATGAAGCAGGCCGATAGTCAGCACGCCATCCGCCTTAACAGGGTAGGTTCTGACACGATTCTCCACCAACCCTCTTTCTTCATGTCCCGACCCAACCACTCTGTAAGGTGTGCCATTTTGGGCCTTAAGCATGACTTCCCGCACTTTGCCGTCAAACAGATGAACGCCATAGGCTTCCAGTAGCTGATCCAGTGACTGGGCCTCCAAATAGGCTTTTGGATCATGATTTCCTGTCATCCAAGCTATTTCCACTTTGGCGCGTTTCAGATCAGAAAGCGCCTGCTCCAGCATACCTCTGGTTTTTAAGCTGATGCGCCGCTCGCCGTCCAGTAAATCCCCCGCCCACACAAAGAGATCCACCTGCCGGTCGACCGCTGTCTCCACTGCCGCTCTGAGTGCCTCTTCCCGGCACTCATCCAGGAGGCGCTTGCGTTCAGGTCTGTTTAAATAATAGGCGTCATCAAAATGACAATCCCCTAAGTGTAATATTTGAACCATTTCTGCTCCTCCGTTTCGTCGACAAAGTAACTGCTTTCTTAACTTTCAGTTTAGCAAAATTTTTCCGTTTTTGCAGCAGCACCCACATCTCAAATTGTGGTTTAATTCATGGTAAATCCATGGGAACCATTGAATTTACAATACAACCTTATCAGCACCGATAATTTGTTATATAATATTCAAAAGGCCTGTCACTGAAAATGGATAGTTGAGGGGTGAAAGTACATGAGCGAAGCGTTCATGGAACTATTTGACATAAAAGAAGTCTTTGAACAAAATTCAAGACAGCGTATTCTGATGGGAACGTCTAAGCTATCTCCTGATGAGATCGTGGTCATCAACCGCTTTTACCGGGATGACACCTTTGATGAGAGCCTTTATTTACTCTTGAAGCGCTCGCTTAAAAATCTGGTACATATTGAAAATACCGTTTCTGAACTGGTCGTGGTAACCGCTTACCCGGAGGGTGCGCCGCTCACTGCATTGATTGAGTCTCCGCGGCTTCTCCCAAGCGACAGGATGAAACTGGCTGAATTCTATCTGGATCAGGCCGCTGCCTATGAGGGGCTGCCGCCAGCAATCCAGTCATTGCTCATAGACCTTAATCAGTTTGTCGTTCAGGATACAGGACTTGAACCTAAAGAATTGATTGTCCTTGACCGTGGTTTCAATCCGGAACTTGAACCATCGGCAGTCACTAAAAAGCTTTCTGGTGTTCTCAACCAGATTTTGAAACCAAAGGTCGCGGCGTACGAGGAGTTTGAATCAGACGGGATCCAAAACCTGATCACCGGACTGGCCGTGGGTGCCATTGCTTCCATTTCAGCCGCAAGAGGCACTTTTGCAGGGCTCATGGCTTCAAGCGAACGCGTTGCCGGGACCATTCACACGACCACTCCAGAGAATGCCGACTCAGACGCCGGAGGATCAATCGCCGGGGCAGGGGTTACCGGAGAAGCGGAGAGCAGTATCAGCTTGCATCCAAAAAATAGCCGTTCAGAGACAGATTACAACGCCACCAGCGGTATTGGCGCGGGCGCGGCAGTTTTAGGCGCTGCAGCTGCCGGCACGGCTGCTTTAGGGGCATCTGCAGGAGGTGTCAGGACCGCACCACTGAGATCATCAGGTCAAGGCCCAGGCAATTCAAGCGAGGATTCTCGTACCGGTGCTATTGGTATAGAACTTGACAATCTCTTTATCTCCGAAGAACCTGCCAGGCGCTCGAGCCCGCCCAAGAAAAAACCAGTCAAGAAAAGGCAGTTCAAATGGATTGCCTGGCTGCTGCTCATTGCAGTCGCCTGTCTGGTCCTCTTTGGAATCTTCAACATCCTGACGGGATTGTTTGTGAGAAAGGCTCCGGTCGCACGTTTTGAGACCCAGATGGATAACGGTACCTATCATTTTATCAATAAAAGCAGCGTTTCAGGCTCTGACAATAAACTGACCCAGATATCATGGCGAATCGAAAAGGATGGCACAGAGCTGCTCTCTTCTGACGAATTTGATTTGACGGTGTCCTTTAAGAACGCAGGCAAGTACAAAGTGACGCTTATGGTTAAAGACCGCTACCGTTGGAGCAACGCCTACAGTCAAGTTATGGAGCACGAACTTTCTGAGGGTGCAGCAATACCATCGGCAGAAGGCGAACAGGTGACGGTCACTGGAGCAGACGACCCTCTGAGCGGCATTCAGACCTCAAATGTCAGCGCTAATGTCAGCTATGACGAAAAAATTTCCAGAACCGGAACCGCCTCACTCAAACTGGATATGACCGACTCGGATCAAGCACAGCTGTCCCTGGATGGGTTGAATGTCAATCGTTCAACAGCGCTTTCCTTCTGGATGAAATCCAGCGAGACAGACCGCGTCGTCCTCACAGTCTTTGGCTATAACGACAACGGGTTAAAATTCACCAAAAAGCTGACTTTAATGCCACAGTCGACTTCAAACTGGGAAATGGTTACAATTCAATCCAACTACGACGGAATCACCGCCATGAAGCTCCAATTCAGCGCGCCGGGAAGCATTATATGGCTGGATAATTTCGAACTCGCAGCATTTAAGTAACTATTATGTTGAACCGGAGCCGCGTCAAGTTATTATGCTTGACACTGCTCCGGTTTTGTTTTATTCTGATATCGAAGCAGTTATTAATTTGCGCCTCCGGGCGAAAGGAGTGTTGTTTTATGACGCAGCGAGTGACTTTTGAGGATATTGCGATCTGACAATAACGCGCAGAGCGGGACAGCTGCTCTGGTCCACCAACCTTTCGTCTAAGTTTTTTTCTAAAGGCAGCACAAAGCATGATGAGGCTACCCTCTTTTTGTCGTGTCTGTCTGAAGAATGACTTATCCTATGCCGAACGGGGTCAGCCCGTTCATTTTTATTTTTTGGATATTGGAGGTTTTATATTGAATCAATCATCAATGACGTTCTTCATGGATGAACGTCTTAAAAGTCAATGGATCCGAACTTACGGAGATACCTTGGAGCCAGCAAGAGTTATCGCATCCTACGGCCATGCCTGGCGTGTTGTCAGCGCCAAAGGAGAACTGCAGGCAGATTTGACCGGGAGATTTCGCCACAACGCGCTTTCCCCTTCTGATTACCCTGTGACCGGGGATTACGTTGGCCTAAAATTTTCTGAAGATCAGACGCTCGCTTTAATTGACGGTTTAATTGAACGCCGCAGCGCTCTGGTGCGAAAAGCTGCTGGTACCGCTTTCGTGGAACAGGTCGTCGCAGCCAATTTTGATTATGTCCTGATCGCCCTGCCCGTAACCCCTGATATGAGGCTTAATACTATTGAAAGGTACTTAAGCGCCGCCTGGGACAGCGGCGGTGTGCCGGTGATTTTGCTGACTAAGCGGGATTTATGTCCGCAGTGGGAAACGGTCGTGAAAGATCTTCAAACCAGACTCCACGGCGTCAGCGTCATAGCCATCAGCGCACTGATGAACGAGGGACTTGAAGGGCTTTCCCCATGGCTCCACCCAGGCGCGACACTTGCGCTTGTAGGGGCATCCGGCGTCGGCAAGTCATCTTTGGTAAATGCATTGACCCACCAAAAAACAATGAAAGTCAAAGAAGTTCGTGATGGCGACGGTAAGGGACGACATACCACAACCCACCGGGAACTCATTCAGCTGCCAGGCGGAGCCTATCTGCTGGATACCCCGGGAATGAGAGAATTTGGACTCTGGCGGACTGACAGTGGCGTCGAGACTACCTTTGAAGAGATTGAGTCACTGGCGGCAAACTGTCGCTTCAAGGACTGTCGTCATATCGATGAGCCAGGGTGCGCCGTTCTCGAAGCGATTGAACTTCAAGTGCTGGAGCAAAGAGAACTGGACCACTACCAGAAGCTTCAGCGCGAAGCTAAATATATCGAAAGCAAAACGAATCCTGAGCTTAGAAATGAAATGCGAAACAAGTGGAAGATCATCCACAAACAGCTGCGCCAGGATCCTTACCTGAGACGCAAGAAATAAGCTGACAAACTCACAAAAAAAGCTAAAGGCACGTTCCCAGTTACTAACGGAGCGTGCCTTTAACTGTACATTTCAATTTCCAAAACACGATGTTCCTTTACAATTAAATTTTTTCCACTCGAGTGTTGATACTTATGCTCACCGACTTACCTAGAGGGTTGATGTAGCGCCAACCACTGCAAACTGCATTAACTTCGCTTAATCTTACTTTAATTCTTAAAACGCATTGCTGTCAACATCATGGTCATTCAAAAACCTTTGTTGCTTTATTGCTATTCAATTGTTAACTGCTTTATTGCTTTTGAAACAAACTTTCATATTCCGGTATTGCCAATACAAAATCAACTTAATGGTACTGGTAGTGCTGGTATTGATGTGTTGATTATTGATGTGTTGCGGGTCATTCTTTTGCTGTACAGCGGTATTACGTGCTAAAAAAGTTAATTCAGGTACCTTTATTGATTATAAATGGTGTTGATTTTAAAACTTTGATTCATAATGATGTTGACGGTGTTGAGGTATTACAGATCTTAAAGTGTTGCTGATGGTGATTGTATTACAGGTGTTGCTTGTATTGCAGGCATTGCTTGTATTGCAGGCATTGCTTGTATTGCAGGCATTGCTTGTATTGCAGGTGTTGCTTGTAATACAGGTGTTGCTTGTAATACAGGTGTTGCTTGTAATACAGGTGTTGCTTGTAATGCAGGTGTTGCTTGTAATACAGGTGCTTGCTTGTGTTGATGTGCGTTTCGCAGAGTCACTCGTCACATCAACATGCCGTTTAGGCTGCCGAATCGCCAACCAAACTTAATGGTTAGAGCGTCGGGACGGAAAAGACGAATGGCCACTCGAAATCAAACTCAATACTTCTGCATTTGTATTTGGTGGAACCACCCCTTTCCTTACTCGGTGAGCTTCAAAAATACGAAAAAATTAAGATGATTCAATTGACCTATTGGTGAACTTAACGCCTTTACGGGATTAAAGTACACTAGCAAGTAACTGATCTCTTAACTTTTTGTATGGCCTCATTATATCACAATATTCTGAATTTGTCACCATATCATTTAGTATTATGTCCCCAAATCCCTTTCCATAAATCTCCTGCCCTCCCCCGGCGAAATCTCCATCCTCCGGAAGCCTTGACGCCGGCTGTCTCGCTATGACGGAAAAATCGGACCGGGCTTAAACCGGGATTTGACGGTCTTTACAGGGGATCGACCGAGGATGAATGGATAAGGATATCGGAAAAAAATCAAAGAAAAAACCGGCGGGGGCGTCCCTGCCGGTGTGTTATATTCTTCTGAAAATTACGAACCGGGCAGCCGTAAAATCTATTCCTAATATGCCCAAAATCGTCTGATTTAAACGAGTATTCTGCGGTTTTTTGCTCTTAGAAATACCCTGTTTTTTCCAATGTTCGCGTTTCGCATGTAAATGATTACCACATTTTCAAAATGCTAATTTGCCATAACATCCCGAAATATAAGTTGCCAATATTCAGTTCAGATCATGCGCTATACAATCTTATCCCTTGTCTTAGAATCTCTATCTCATCTTCATCAAACCATTTTAGCACCGTTTTTTGAGCCATAATTTCCGCTAAATTTCTTGCCTCATCATAGCTGATACGCTTCCCATAAAATTCATGATCATACTTTATTTGAATAAAACAATCACACGATTCATAGTCAATAAGTTCTTTATATTTTCTGTTTAAATCATAAAAAATATTTTCTTTATGATTTTGACCGTTATTGTTTATCAGAGAAAGAAGCTCATCAGGCGTTAGATCATCACGGCAAAGTGACACAGGTTTTCCATTTGTATGTTCAGCGCTTAGACTATGCTCAATTTCAAACATAACATTCTCATATGCTATTCGCGCACGCTCATATACAGGACAATCTATTTGATCAAAAGGAAGATACTCAACTTCCAATAATTCTTTTACATCACAATCACCAAAATCATTTCTTTTATTTGGCATGATCGCCTTGTATATACTAGTAAAGCCGCACGCCTTTAATAAGCCCCATGCTTTAATTGAACCTACATCGCCTGCTTCATCATCATCATAAGCAATAACAACTTCAATTTCTTTGCCTACTTTCTTCTCAATAATGTTGACCTGATTTTTAGAAAGAGATGATCCCAAGGTAGCTACAGCTTGATGCCCTGCAGCTAGTGCTTTAAGTGCGTCTTTTTCGCCTTCAACAACGAACAAAGGTTTTTCAGGATCCCAGTCAAATAGAGACGCACCGTATAGTAAGTTTGACTTTTGCAAACCTATAGTGTTCAATGTTTTTTCTTCCCCACACACATTTGACCAATAAATATCATTTAGTCTGCCTTTAGCACCGATAATCTCGCCATCATTACCATAGAAAGGATATATTATTCTGCCCCCCCATTTATAAACTGAAGCGTCTCGATTAAGGTATTTTATGCCAGCTGCTCTATATATTCGAATCAAGGATTCTTCATTGGTCTCTGGAGTGTAATCTATGGCTTCATTATAAATTCGCGTAGCGAGCTCTTTACCATATTTTATATTTTTCTTAGCTGATAAATCCAAGTCATGATTGTAAGCTCCAAACTTCTTCTCTGAGAATAGTTGTTCATATACAAAACTTACAGTATTCTTAAACTTCAAATTCTCAATTAGCATTATATATTCCCAAATATCCATCTGAATCATACATCTCGGACAAAACATCGCCGGCTTCCTTGTTCTTTCCATTATTGCCCATCCAGCACTTCTATAACGACCACAATTTGGGCAATCCGTTTCGAACTTTATCTCAGTTCTATGCGGTACATGATTACATTCAGTAATAGTGTCAAGGACTAATCCTAAATTATTATTATCCCAACTGAGATCTATCTTCATCTTCTTTACTTTCTGTTGTAAAATTTTAGAATACGCTAATGCAGCGTTTGCAGTGTTACTGTCAATACTGTTCGTATCCTCTTTTAGAATTACCCACTTACCAGGATAGTATTTTATATCACCAACCTCAAATGTCTCACTGCTTTTGGCATCTAATATCATCATTCTAACAATCGTGTGTTTGCTAACTTTCAGACCAATACTTTCAAGTTCGTTTTGAATCCAATTTAGTGTAACCATATTTCTATTAAGAATTTTTGGCATAATTGACCTCCAAGGTTTAACATGGAAAAACAGGTATGGTGGCAAAAGTTAGGAATCGATTACCGTATCGCTTATATAGCAGAACCATTAAAAAAAATCAAATTTTACTAAGCCAACTTATGACACGACCCAAGAGCAAAATTATATTCTGAACCACAAATTATTTTAACTAATTCAAATGCCTTTACCGATTATTATGTATATGTATTCAGTTAGTTAAAACTGCAATGATTGAAAGCAAAGTTTGGATGTTTAGAAATAAAGTTGGATTAGATGGAATTACAATGGAATAGAGAAAATCAGGACAGGATATAGGCGTTTTTTGATGCAAATACTATAAACAATCTATAGTTATAGCACCATTAACTTTGTATTATCATTGACAATATTCAAATAGGTTTTCTAAAGACAGGTCGTTTTCTCAAAATCGTTCACGCTATTATAATCGAGATGCTTATAAGTATATTTTTCCCATATGCAGTATTTATATACGGCGTTGTTCCGCTATTTTCTTAATTCATTTTCATATTTGGTTTATTACTTATTACTTTTATCGGATGAAATCAGCTAAAATTAATGGTTCATCGCGAAATACCACCTATAAACAAAATAGTGTTAACATAATAATATTTGGATATGTTTTAGATATATCTTTGATATGTCTTCGATATGTCTTCGATATGTCTTCGATATCTTTTGGTTCTTTCAAAGACATGTCTTAATTGAATCTAAAAGCAACCTCATTCATGCCGAAGTGACATTGTACAATTGATCAAACAGATAACTATTTACCTTTTTATTTCACATTTCAACATAGATCACATTAATACCATTTTCAAGGCCTGGTGCCATATGAGAGAGAATTTTAGGGAGATTAACTAACCATTCAACCAAGTTTAAAATTAGAATTTAAGCTTATAAAGATAGGACCCAATGTTCGAGCTGTTTCCACAACTTGAACATTGGGTCCTTTCAGTCAAAGGGATTATTTAATTAATCTCATATCAGATCATGCTAAAGGAACCGGACCGAAGATGTTTATATAATCATCTGATGAAACATTATCTTCACACCAATTTTTAGCTTCTATAGCTGATATTGGTTTTATGCGAGTTGTCAATTCTGGTTCCTTTCCTTTTTGTTTCGATTCATATTCTGTAGACTCAAATTCTAGGCCTGAACTAGTCTCTACTAAAAAATAAGATCCTCTACAAGTTTTATAGAGTTCTTCTCCGAAAAATTCTATATCATCCTCGCTAAAATTGTTTTGCCACTTTGCCAGTAAAGTAGCTGAGTCGGTATCATAAAGCTTGCCATAAACAATTTGCTTCACAAAAGCACCTCCTTAATTTGATAATTATCTATATACAATCATCATCAAGGAAATCAAGCCCAAAAGGTTACATTTAGATTACATGACATTAGATGCTGAACAAATTAACATTTGCGACAAAGTCGTTACGGCACCATTATTTCGAATTTGATTCTCACAGAAAACAATGATCAAATAACTGATTAGTCAGAGGTAGGACAACGGTGATATATACTTGAGGAACACATTAATCTCCTGTCCAGAATCATATATCAGCGTCATAGAGGTTAGGATTAGCGTCCTTGCTCTAAAAAGTGAAGCTACTTGTTTAAACTCACCCAGTCACAAGAAAGAAAACAAGTGACAGTTATCCAGGGCTTTAGCCTCCTGCTGAACTAAGCGTATACTATCGAAAATCATAATTAGTATCACCGATTCCTTTCCCTTAAAATATTCTTATCCGTCATGTAATGGCGTATTTGAGTATTTCTGAATTCAGTCCCACTAGTTCATATGACAAACTCAATTCGAGTATTAGAACCATTTAAAGTGAACTTTCGAATTTTACTCTACGCTATATTCCGTAATTGAAATTGCCCCAATTGGTGTATGATGTCAAATTTAAAAAGAATTATACGATTCTCTTTGCATATTTTCCTTTTTATTACATATCGCCGGACTTTTCGAAATAATACTTAATGTACCCAGTGTAGACGCTGCTGAGATTGATTACGGCGTGCACGACATCACTAGTCAGAGAAAAACGCGCAAGCGCGTTTAGTCCTGACGGGAGGAAGTCCCCTTGATTCAGATAGCAATCAGCCACCCGGGATAAGCAGTCC
>Ga0302240_1002438_pt1 | contig 12411 bp, 8 predicted proteins | sample AAG_UR_His_MG_FD_193538 | JGI IMG/M metagenome (GOLD analysis project Ga0302240, IMG submission 193538) | Enriched activated sludge microbial communities from anaerobic digester in WTTP, New Holstein, Wisconsin, United States - AAG_UR_His | ecosystem: Engineered > Bioreactor > Anaerobic >... | reverse complement strand
TTTTAGGAACAAATGATAATTATTATTTAAACTTTGAAACCAACGGCACAACAAGAGCATTCATAAATACCAGTGGTCAACTAGCCTTGTTAGGCACTGCAAATACAACTCAACTCGTGGTTCGTGCTAATGCTTCACAAACAAATCCTCTTATTCAATTACAAGCATCAGGTGGTACTGAATTAGCCAGAATTCATACAAATGCCACTACAAATCTATTTGCCGGATATTTATCAGGTAGTGTTACAACAGGTGATTACAATTCATTTTTTGGAAGCCGATCCGGATCTAATACTACATCAGGCAGTTACAATACATTTTTTGGAAGTTTAGCTGGTGTGTTTAATTCCACCGGTTCCCAAAACAGTATATTAGGGTATGGAACATTATACGCCAATACAACCGGATCATACAACTCAGCCTTTGGTACAGGCAGTATGCACGATAATACAACAGGTGGAAATAATTCAGCTTTTGGATATAGGAGTTTATATAGTAATACAATAGGCGTAGAAAATGTGGCTATTGGGTCCCAAGCATCACGATTTCAAACCACAGTAAGCTATACGGTTGCTGTTGGATCAGAAGCCCTCTATAACAGCAATGCCACCGGCACCATAGGTATTGGTTATCGCGCTGGATATCGCAACACGACCGGTCAGGGCAATTTGGCCATTGGTTATAGAGCTTTATACCCCAATCAAACAGGTGATTATAATACCGTTGTTGGGCATGAGTCTTTGGGTACAATCGTTGCAGCCAATAGTTCAAGCAATAATTCTGCTTTTGGATTTAGGGCTTTGTACGCTAATACAACCGGATCATACAATTCAGCCTTTGGTACAACCAGCATGAACGCTAATACAACAGGCGAAAATAATTCGGCTTTTGGATATAGGAGTTTATATAGTAATACTTATGGTACTAATAATGTTGCTATTGGATATAGGTCGCTTTACTCTCTTGATGGAGGAAATGGAAACACGGTAATTGGATCCGAAGCTTTATTTAACGGAGTTACTGAAGATATTGCATATAATACCGCGATTGGTTATCGTAGTATGTATAATGCTACATATTCCGAGCAATCAACCGCGGTAGGAAGTTATTCTTTATATAATAATACTACTGGAGGTGTAACTGGCGTTGGTTCTTACGCTCTATATAATAACACTAGTGGTTATGATAATAGCGCGTTAGGAGATAGTGCATTGTATTCTAATACAACCGGTAAAAACAATGTAGCGATGGGTTATCGGGCATTATATAACAATCAAACATCTGATTATAATACTGCTTTGGGATCTTATTCATTGTATAGCAATGCCGGAGTTGATTACAGTGGGCTTACCGCTGTGGGCTACCAATCAGGCTATTCTGCAAGCGGAACTACAGAATTAACCGCAGTAGGATATCAATCATTACGCAATCACACTAGTGGCTATGGTAATACTGCGATTGGTTATCAGGCTTCATACACTAACACAACAGCAAGTTATTCAACAGCTGTTGGTACACGGGCTCTGTATAACAATAGTTCTGATGATTCTACAGCCGTTGGGTACAATGCACTTTATAGTTCAAACAATGATGGAAATACAGCTGTTGGAAGCAGTGCGTTATATTCTAATGTTTCAGGTATGTATAATACTGCTTTAGGATACCAAGCAGGTTACCTTAATAAAGGCACTTTAAATACCATAATTGGAGCCTATGCCATGACTGCTTCCAGTTCAGGAGGATATAATGTAGCCATAGGTTATGGATCCATGCAAAGTTATACAGGTACTAACGGGCAGAATACAGCTGTTGGATATAGTTCAATGTCTAGCTTAACTACTGGTTATAATAATACAGGCATTGGCGAATCTGTGTTCCCGGACTTAACAACAGGTTATTATAATACTGCCGTCGGTCGAAATGCCGGCGATAATATAACCACAGGTCGCTTAAATACCTTTTTAGGTTACAACGCTCGAGCTTCGACTGGCGCTATCACAAATTCAGTAGCTATTGGCTACAATACTGTAGTAAATGCGAACAACAAAATGCGTTTTGGAGATACTTCAGTGGAAACATATGAAGGTCAAGTAGATTGGACTTTTCCTTCTGATTTAAGAATTAAAACTAATATAGTTGATAACCCGATGGGTTTATCATTTATCAATAAATTAAGACCTGTCAAGTTTGAAAGTATATATGATCTCGGTTATACACGTGATGGATTTATTGCTCAAGAAGTCCGTGACGCAGCTTTGTCCATGGGATATTCATTCAGTGGAGTCGAAGATAGAGCATTTGTAGAAAGCGGAGGAGTTGAATTACTAACCATGTCCTACTCACCTTTTGATCCCATTTTCGTCAATTCAATTCAAGAACTCTACGCCTCATCTTCCCCGCTCTTCACTGGCTTGGACATTGATCCCAACTTTACAGCTCTTGGTGAATCATTCCTTTCCATAGACACAGATGGCAACCTTGCCTACAAAGGAGCCACAATCAAATCACAAAATGAGGCTTCAACTTCAACCCAAGCTTACAGTTCTTATACCTTAAGCTTCATGGGTAGCGCTTGGGATATAGATAACGATCAAGAAGTTAAACCTTCATTTAGTTTGGTTAACAATACAATATCAGCAACATCTTCTGAATTTACTCTATCTTATTCAACCAGCACTGCCTTTAATCAAAAACTCCTTACAATCACCAACTCCGGAGACATAAAAGTCACAGGTGATTTACATGTTGGACGTCGTTTATACTTGGGATCCAAATCAACTGGCGAATCCTCAACTTCAACATATATTTTTGTGGATGATACTTTGGCTCCTACTTCAACCTACATCTCCACCAATGCTGACGGTTGGCAAAGTGAAGATTCTTACGATTATGCCGAAAGATATGAATCCGATGAGGAATTGGTTCCTGGCGATATCGTAACCGCAGATCCAACCGGAATAAACAAGGTGAAACGCGCTTCTTCAGCAGATCAAGCCCTTTTAGGTATCGTTTCCACCAAACCAGGCTTTGTTACCGGACGTCATTATGATGGTTATTATCCCATTGCCTTGGCAGGACGTGTTCCAACACGTGTATCCACCGCAAATGGAAGCATTCAAGTTGGCGATTATCTAACAGCTTCCAATATTCCAGGTGTGGCAGTAAAAGCAACTTCTGCTGGTAATGTCATTGGTATTGCTCTTGAGTCTTACAACAATCTTGAAGAAGGCATGATTTCGGTGTTTGTTAAACCTTCCTTCAGCTTGGGTAGCATTGAAAGAACCGGAGATTCAGCAGGAACCATAATCAATAATACAACCATTATCCAATCAGAGCCGAGTGTTATGGAGATTGAGGGCTTGGCATTAATTAAGGCCGGCGCAACCGAAGTTCATATTTCTTATGGAACAATCATGCATTATCCAATGATTTATGCAACTCCTCACGCGTCATTAAACGGATCATGGTGGATCACTAATCGCACTGATCAGGGTTTTGATATAGTAATTACAGATCCTCAAACTCACGACATAGAATTTACTTGGTTGGTTCGTCCAATGCGTCCCGGAACAATTCGTTTTGTATCCGACAATACTTATCAAGATGTGGACGATCTAACTGGTCAACCAATTGGCCCATATCCTGAAGATGTCGGAACTCCAACTTCAACCGCTCTGGATTTTACAACAACCACAGCAACAGGCGCTTCAGATTATGATTCGGATTCAAACGCTGATACACAAACAACTGATACGGTAGTGTCAATCAACGATCCTGCTGATAATGAAGATAGCGCAGAATCAGAAACGTAAAAATATAAAATAAAAAATAATAACAAAAGAAGATTTTTCTTACGGCATTGGAAAATTCTTCAAAAAAACGCGATGACCTGTCAACATCGTGTTTTTTATATGAGATAAAGTTACTTAAATCAAGCAATACATATTATTACTAATTTAAAACCCCTCTCTTATTCTAAAGAGAGGGGCAAGAGAGAAGTTATCCCGAGCTTCCCGCCGAACCCGCGTTTCCGCTTTCACCACCAGATCCGCTTGATCCTGATGAGCCTCCGGTTCCGGCATCGGTTTCATTATCCATATCAAGAGGCACTGCAATTAGCTCGCCTTTGATTGGATCAATGATATAAAGAATAGGTGAAGCGCCATGTGAGATCTTGGTAAAAACTCCATACGGCATTCGGCAAGCGCCTTCGGACGCAAATTGAGGAGGGCATTCCGCGCCATAATTGCCCCAGCTCATGTTTTTAATATAAGGCTCATAGCCTCCAAGCTCCAAAATATCTGTCCAAGTGTTGCCATCGTATGCGCGGATCATTGTTCCTTGCAGAATAGCATCCCCACTTTTATTCAACAGTGGCGCGTCAATCATGTACATTACTTCATTGGGAGCGAAAATAGCACTTGCTGTCAAAAGTGGCATCTCTGAAAATTGTTTAATTGTATTACCGTCTTTGGTAACTTCATAAACAATTCTCGCGCCCACATCGCCAATTAAAATCGAGCCATCACCCCGTACAGCTAATGGTATGCGGATACCACTCGCTGGCGCTAGTTTAGTATGTGTAAAACACCAGTTAGTAGTGATTTGACCAGGGGTTACGTAATTATCCGCAATCGGTAAAGTTGCAATTAGGTCTATTTCCGGAATTGAACTTATTGTAATCTTAACTAGTTTTGGCGCTTCAGAGGGTAGCGCCATGGGTGCATTTTTTACGTATCCGGGCAACACACTCACAATCAAGTATCCTTCCGGATGACACATAATCGCCGAGGGAACTCCGGGCTCCGGCAGTTGATCGGTTAATACCTCACGGGAGCCATCAGCAAATAACTCATAGACTTTATTACTAGCATTGCTGACAAAAAAATGCCGACCAAGACATTCGGTCATATCAACCGAGAGCCCACCGTAGGATTGCAGTTGTTCGCCATTAACAATCGTGGCAAAGGTATTAAAACAATCCAGAGTAAATTCGGTTGTCCAATCCGGAAAATGTTCAATGGTTTCAATCGATGCATCTGGTTTTATAATGATAGTGATTGGAGCTATAGTATTTTTTTTGTTAGCATCAGCGTAGGGTGGAATTGGTAACCACATTTCCGTAAAATCTGGTGTGATTGAGCCAAAGTTAATTACCGGCACTGTGTTTGGTTGGCTCGTTTCATTTTCGGCATCCGAAATAACATCTTCAGTTGAGTCATTTTCCGCATCTAAACTTGCATCAAGATCAGCATCCAACCCCGCATCCAAATCCATGGCACGCATCACCATCCCTGGTTTTACCGCAAAGCCTTGGATTTGCCCAGCGTTTTTTGCTAATACAATGCTACCTTGATTAGCCCTCCCAACGATTCCTTTTTTCCATTTATTCGTTTCTGCAAAACCTCCACTTCCTGCGTCTCCCCCATCTGTTTCCACAGAACCTCCGCTTCCAGCACTTCCTCCATTTCCGTTTACTCCATTTGTGCTTTTATCCTCCTTATCACTTCCACAAGAGATAAAAAGCACGCCTAAACTTAAACTCGCTATCACGGTTATCCAAAAACCAAGCATCTTTTTCATTGCATCCATCCTTTCTTTGATTGTAAAGGAGCCTTCGATTGTCATTATCACCCTGTTTTGCTCTGAACCCAAGATTCATTTTCTTCAAAAAAATGATTCTTAGTCAAGGTCCGGTAATAGGTGATTTATTTTCAAAGTGCCACTATTTTATCTTTTTGTCAATCATTTAAATAGTTAATAATTATTAAAATTTTAGTTTTTAATAAGATTAGTTATTCTTTTTTATAAATTTTTATAACTCTTCTTAGATTTCTTCTCTTAAGAGAAGAAGATTATAGAAAAATTAAGCTAAACAATCTACATTATCACTAATTTAAATTCCCCTCTTGTTCAAAGAGGGGATGAAAGAAATTGAGGAGATGAAAAAAGTTATTCCGAGCTTTCAGCCGAGTCACCTGCGTCAGTAGATTCCGAATCTCCGCCTTTACCACCAGCCCCGCTTGACCCTGATGAGCCTCCGGCTCCTGAATCGACCTCATCCATATCAAGGGGAATAGCTGAAAGTTCTCCTTTAATGGGATCTGTGATAAGTAAAACCGGCTCTGTTCCTGCCGCTAGCTTGAAATAAATACCAACTGGTTGAAAACAGAATCCGCTGGGATCTTCTACGCAAGGAGTACCTCTAGAGAAGTTTTGCATAGCATGCAAAAAAGTGTCATAGCCTGTAATTTCAGTAACATCACTCCACTTTCCATTGGTAAAAGCACGAATCATCGTTCCTTTATAGACCTTGGAGTGAATTTGATTTGTCATCGGAGGTATAATTGTATAGATTACTTCGTTCGGTGCAAGTAATCCTCCAATTGTTAGTTCTTCCATTTTTGCGAATTCAGTTACGGAACCATCCGCTTCAATATTGTATATTCTTTGAGTACCCATTTCTCCAACGATTATCCTTCCATCAGGATGCAAGGTTAAAAAAATGTTCATTCCTGGAGGAATGTAATCAGGAGAAATACCCGGGAAAGCTCCACATAAACCAAACATGTCATTTGTTGCGTAATCATCCGGTACAGGCATATCAGCAATCAACTGGGTCGTGCCATCAAGATCAATTTTATAAATCGCTGATGGTGTTTTGACTTCGAATTTCTCATTTAGTACGTAAGTAGTAAGTGCGCTAACGATCAAATATCCTTGAGGATGACATAAAATCGCTGACAGAGGTTTCTGCAAGTCTGTCAAAGCAGTTCTGGTTCCATCAGGATACAGCTCCCAAACCTTGGTTGAGCCGTTGGTAACAAGGAACCAGCGATTCAGGCATACGGTCGTGTCCATACTAAAGCCTCCATAAGCCTTCATGCTTTGACCATTTATTTGGGTAGGGTAAGGCGTATAGCAGGACATGTCTACATCTTTACTAGGCCAAGTTTCAAAATGTTGGATCATTTCCGTTTTCCAATCACCGTCAACAATCATTGTGTATGGAGGGATGGGAGTTCCATCATTTTGCTGGTAAGCCAAAATTGGCAGGATCATTCTATTAAATTTTCCATCGCCTAGTTCTGCTCCGTTGATAATAGGAGCTGTTTGAGGATGTTCATCATCTTCAGTTGATTCTTTTGCATCTGGGGGTAAATCAAACGTTTTGATGGCAAGAGAATCCGTTGCAATCCCTTGAAGGTTTCCAGCTTTCTTCGCTAGTGCAATTAATTCTTTAGCCTTCCCAACTACTCCTTTTTTCCATCCATTTTTAGAAGTTCCAGCTTCTCCGGCCCCTCCTTCATTTCCGCCTGATTCACTTATATTTCCATCTCCGCCCGTACCACTATCTTCACTAATACCACCCGAGCCTCCGGTGGCAGTTGTGCCGGCCGAGCCTCCCCCTTTTGTCTCATCACTACTGCAACTTATAGGCAGAACCAATCCTAAAATAGTCGCCATCAAGTATAATAAAGAGTATTGTGCCTTTTTCATGATCTCCTCCTTAAAAAGGTCGTTTGTTTTCGAGGTACGAATCTTAGTATCCGCTATCTTGCTTTTACCATAATGAAGCGAAAAAGTCCAGAGCTTGGTAGTAAAATTATCAATAATCAATTAAAAATTTTATGAGCCGGATCTATTATTTGATATGAGTAATAAAAAAAAGATCTAATTTACATCACCATATTCACTATATTATAGAAAGCCTCAAAACCATAAACCATTTTCGTTATGATCACCAAGACGGATCATAAATAATGATAAGTAGTTTTTTAGTTGCGAATAATATAAGATTGATGTAATTTTATCTTTTGATAAATAGTTATCATTTTTGGTTATCAATAATTAGTGGTCGGTTATTTATTATTGAATGATTAGTTAATTAATGTATGTCACTTCAGATCGCTATCGTCGGTTTGCCAAACGTGGGCAAATCAACCCTGTTCAGCGCTATTACCAAAAAAGCCGTGGATTGCGCTAATTTTCCATTTTGTACTATTGATCCAAATGTTGGAGTTGTGGAAGTTCCTGATTCTCGTCTTAAACCTTTAGCCGAAATTTCTAAATCCGGACGCATAGTTTATACGACCATTGAATTTGTGGATGTCGCTGGCCTTGTTCGTGGCGCAGCCGAAGGGCAGGGCTTGGGCAACGCTTTTCTTGCCAACATTCGCGACACGGACGCCATTGTTCAAGTGCTTCGTGTTTTTGAAAATGATGACATTATTCATGTTGATGGAAACATAGATCCTGTTCGTGATATGGAAACCATCAACATTGAGTTAGCTTTGGCCGATCTTGCTGTTGTTGAAAAACGTTTTGAATCAGCAAGCAAACAATTAAAATCAGGCACAAACAAAGAATTACAAATTTTACTTCCAGCTTTAGAACGAGCCAAAACATCTCTCAAAAAAGGGGAACCGCTTCGTGATCTAGAATGGACTGAAGATGAATTGAAAGCCATGAAATCCCTCTCTCTCCTCACTTTAAAACCCATGATCTACGCCTTGAACGTCTCCGAAGACCAGCTTCAATCATCTTCTTGGAAATCCAAGTTTCAAGTTCCAAGCTACAAGTTTGAGTTAGTTCCTATTTGCGTTAAAATGGAATCCGAGTTTTTAGATATGAGTGAAGAAGAAAAGAAAGAATATTTAGAATCCGTTGGTCAAACCGAATCAGGTCTTGATCGTCTCATCGTTTCCGCATATAAATCTTTGGATCTCATTACTTTTTTAACTTCCGGTGAACTCGAAACTCGTGCTTGGACAGTTCGTCGCGGAGCAACAGGACCTCAAGCCTCCGCGGTTATCCATACAGATTTTGAAAAAGGCTATATTCGCGCCGAAGTTGCTACATACGAAGATTTTATAGCCAATGGAGGTTGGAACGGAGCCAAGGAAAAAGGCAAAGTCCGTATCGAAGGCAAAGAATACATCGTGCAAGATGGCGATGTGGTGTATTTTAGAATAGCCAACTAATCCAATCCAGCATCCGATCTTAATTAGCTTTAATTTTTCAATCCTAAATTCACTACAATCATTGTCGCTTGAAGATCCTCTTTGAACGATAAAAATCCATGCAAATTATTTACGAGAGTCAAGAAGTAATGTCCGTAGAATCGGCTTTTTGTTAACAAGGAAAAAAATATAATTGAGATAAAGGCTGTTGAAACTTTAGAAGGCAAACACATGGTTCAAGCGTTTAATTATCTTGAAATTTATAATATTAAATTCAAGATTATTAATAAATTTTAATGCAAAAAGCTTACAATTTAAGCGTCTTTACAACAATAAATTGAATAAACTTAACCATCCAATAAAACTGTTTAACCATAATCAAAGCTAAGATTGTAAATCAGGGTTAATCAAGGTTGGCATGTGTGCTATAATAAACTCAAGTTACTATGAGATCTATTTTTTATCGTTTGTTCATTGTATTGATTGTAGGATCGATATTAACGGGTCAAGGTTGCACCAAGGGTGTTGACAAAGCTACTAGCGAAGCGGCTAAGCCCAAAAAGCTCGAGGTTTGGGCTGTATTAGATGATCGTTCTGCTTATGCTCCGCTTATAGAGGCGTATCAGAAAGATCATCCTCATATTGCCATCAATTATAAACGTTTTCGTCTTGAGGAATATGAAGATCTTTTATTAAATGCCATGGCCGAAGATCGTGGTCCTGATATTTTTCTTGTTCACAATACTTGGCTTGGCAAATACGAATCCAAAATAGAACCAATGCCTCCCTACACTAAAATGGTTTATACAATTGTTGAAGGAGGCATGACCAATCGTAAAGAAACTCTAATTCTACAAAATGAAAAAAGCATCACTCTTCGCGAAGTCAGAGAAAGATATCCGGAATCAATTTCGCAAGATATTATTCGTCGTGTAAATACCGCTCCGGCAACCGAACGCGCTCTTATTGAAGAAAAAGTCATGGGCTTGCCCATGTCGGTTGATACTTTGGCCATGTTTGTCAATAAAGATATGCTTAATGCGGCTGGTATTCCTACCATTCCCAAAACTTGGGATGTGTTTCAAGCCACCATCAATCGTTTATCTTCCGTGGATACAAATAATAATATTTTACAATCAGGCGCCGCTTTAGGGACATCCAATAATGTTGAGCGCGCTACGGACATCCTCACGATTCTCATGATGCAAAACGGCACTCAAATGGCCAATGACGAAGGTTATCCGGTTTTTGCCCGTATGCCCGAGGCATTGGCTTCGGTTCGCGATGAGCTTCCTGCCATCCAGGCTTTACATTTTTATACTGATTTCGCCGATCCAACTAAAAATATTTATTCATGGAATGATAGCATGCCCAATTCTTTGGATGCTTTTATCGAAGGTCGTGTGGCTTATTTTTTTGGATATTCCTATCATATCCCGCTTATCAAAGCGCGAGCTCCCAAGCTCAATCTTGCCATAGCTCGCTTGCCTCAAATCGAGGGCAATCCCGAGGCTAATTTTGCCAACTATTGGGTTTGGACCGTAGCTAAAAAATCCAAAGAAACCGAAACCGCTTGGAACTTTCTTAACTATCTCACCAAACAGGAAAACGAAAAGCAATATCTTGACCGAGCTAAACGCCCACCCGCCAACAAAGCTTTAATCGAAGATTATTTGGATGATGAACAAATGGGGGTTTTTGCTTCACAAATTTTGACTTCACGAACTTGGTATAGGGGTTATGATCCTGGCACAATGGAACAAGCCCTTTTAACTTTGATTGATGATTTTCGTATTGTTGGAGAAAGAGATTGGCAAAAAGTTTTACAAACAGCCCAACAAAAAATTGATCAAACATTAAGAGCTCCAAGGAATCCATAAATATTTTTTAATTTATTATGCAATTAAATCGTGCATTAGTATTATTCAGCATTTTACCGTCTTCCTTTAGAAGTCAAGACATTATGATCAAATCAGCTATTGGCATAGTTTTTATCATGCTCGCTTGGACAATTGTAACTTATGTGGCTTCTTCATTAGGATATACAAAAATTTAATTGATATGAAATTAATCAAATTATTTATTTTGTTTACGATATCAATTGCTTCGTTTGTTTTTATTGATCAAAATCACGTTAATGCAGTAACTACTTGTGAAGTCATAACTACAAGCTCCCCATGTAAGTCAGAGGGGCTTACAGAAGTTCCTGATGGAGAAACGGCTAAATGTCCTGAAGGGTTTAATTTTGAAGGTTGTAGTAATAAACCCCAAAAAGGATCTGGTGTTGTTTTGTGTTGTCATAATCCAGCGTTGGTATCTTCAGGAAAAGAATGCGAACCTCAAAAAAAAGAAGATGATAAATATTATCTTTGCATGACAAAAGAGGCTTGTTCCAATGTTTCTGGGACAGAGGTAGCCGAAAAAAGTACACCTTCTGTATGTACCGGAGGAGGTTCTCATAAAGAAATATGTTGTCAAACTCCAGCAAGAAAAGGTGAAACCGTGAAAGACGATACTTCCAAGCCAGTTCCTCAAACCGGATCAACTGAATGGAATTATGGCGGAGAATCTGGGGGTCTGAAACTTGTTTCTTGCACAAAATCCGGTGATTGCGAAATTAAAGATATTGTTCAGCAGGGAATATATTTTGCTGATTTCTTGATCGGATTATCCGGAGCTTTGTTTCTAATTGCTTTTATTTGGGGAGGTACAATGTATCTTTTGTCTTTTGGTCGTGATGCTTGGGTTACTAAAGGCCGAGACGCCATGGTTAAATCAGCTATCGGTATAGTTTTCATTATGCTTGCTTGGACAATTGTAACTTATGTAGCAGATTCTTTAGGTTATACACCTATAAAAAGTGGAGGAGGTAATACTCCAAAACAAGATAAAGGAGGAGGTAATACTCCAGATCAAGGCGCTGGAGCAGGTACAGGAACTGGTAAATGTAAGTGTTCTGGGACAATTAGCGCTGGCATGCTACTACCAAATGCAACTTTTGATTCCTATTGCTCAAACGTAGCGAGTTATTGTTCATCTTGTGGCAACGGCAAAGCCACTTGTACTGTAGAGTTAGATATACCCAAAGAATCATGTGAGAGTAATAATTTTACGGCCATGGCAGAGAGTTTTGGGGTTCCAAAAGAGGCTTTGAGTCTTGTAAATTTGTCTGGTAGTTGTAAATATAACGAATAAATTAATTATGTTTCATCTAAAAAATACAGCTTATATTATATATTTATTTAGCATTAAAGATGTAGGTAATTGTTTTCTCTTAAGATCACTATATGATAGTATTTTCGATTTTTGTATTGCTAGGAATCAAGACATTATGATCAAATCAGCTATTGGCATAGTTTTTATCATGCTCGCTTGGACAATTGTAACTTATGTGGCTTCTTCATTAGGATATACAAAAATTTAATTGATATGAAATTAATCAAATTAT
>Ga0302240_1002437_pt1 | contig 12419 bp, 9 predicted proteins | sample AAG_UR_His_MG_FD_193538 | JGI IMG/M metagenome (GOLD analysis project Ga0302240, IMG submission 193538) | Enriched activated sludge microbial communities from anaerobic digester in WTTP, New Holstein, Wisconsin, United States - AAG_UR_His | ecosystem: Engineered > Bioreactor > Anaerobic >... | reverse complement strand
ATGCCCACCAGCGCAAGGATGCACGGAATGGTCAAAACTCTCTGGATTCCCGCCCTGTCTCTGCTTGCCGGACAGATCCCTGTTGCGATGGTCCAGGCCGAGGATTTTCGCGTCGAGACCGATGTTTTTCTGGGCGGTGAAAGGGAGCCGGTAGCCCAGAATGTGACGCTGTTCAGCGGCGGTCTGGTCTACGATTTCCCGCTCATCGGCCCTCAAGAAATCACCGTCTTCGACAGTGGGCGAGGCCGTTTCGTGCTGCTGGACGTCCCCCGCAAAACCAAGGCCACCCTGACGACGCAAGAGTTGTTGCAGACGACGGCGGCCATCAAGGTCCAGGCGCAGGAACTGGACGGCGTGTTCGCGTTTGCCGCGGACCCTCAATTCCAAGTCGAGGCCGGCGGTCAGGAAGGCTGGCTGACCCTGTCCAGCAGCCTGTTGTCGTATCGCGCCAAAGGGATCAAGCCCAGGCTCACCGCCACGGCGGATACGTACCGGGAATTCGCGGATTGGTACGCGCGGCTGAACGCCACCCGGCCCGGCAATTTGCCGCCCTTCCCCCGATTGGAGCTGAACCGCTCGTTGGCCGAACGGCAGCAGGTTCCGGAAGAAGTCGAGTTGACCGTGGAGCCCAAAAATCGCTGGGCCGGAAGGAAACTTGTCGTCCGCAGCCACCACATCTTCAACTGGCGTCTCTCGAATACCGATCGCAAACGCATCGAAACGGCCGGCACGTACATGGCCGATTTCCAAGCGTTGAGCTTTCAGGAGTACCGCCTGCCGCTGTTGATGGCGAGCATGCCAGGCGGCCAATGACGGGGTGTCAGGCGAACGCTGGGAAGATCGCTATCCGGCCCGTGATTTGGGCGGCGTAAAGCGGATCTTTTCCACGAGCTTGACGATGTTGCCGTCGGCATCCGTGTAACCGGAAACGGCCGTGATGGCCCGGATGACGTACTCGTAGTGCAACTGCGGGTCGCAGTCCAATTCGACCTCGGCGGTCGACTGCACGCTGCCCGGTCCGCGCTCGTCGCCGATCACGCTGATGATGTAATTGTGCAAGCCGTCGAAGCTCAGGCCGAAGTCGTTGTCGTTCAGCCGGATTTTGTTCAGCTGGCCCCCGGTGGTCGCCGTCAGCCGGACTTTCATGGGCGGCAAGGTGTCCGGGGGCCGACCTTCGGTCTTGGCGGCCAGCGGCATCTTGATGTCGAAATCGCCTTCGGCCGCGACGATCTTGAACGACATGATGAAGAAGGTCAGCAGCTGAAACACGATGTCGATCATCGGCGTCATCTGCATTTCGACCTTGGCTTCCGGACCTTTTTTCTCGATTTGCATGATGGAACGGTCCCGTGTTTGTTGCCGATCATCACACGGAGTGTGATGGCTACTTTCTAGTAACCCCGATCTTCCTTGGCTCGCAGGACGAATTTCTCGAACCGGGCCAGCTGGCAAGTCTTGATCACGTCCTGCACGGTGATCGTTTTCGCATCCATGTCGCCGCGCACGATGACCGTCGCCACCGCAGGCGACTTGCCGCGCATCGTCAACACGCTGGCCTCGCGATCCAAGAACGGCTTCAGTCCCTCGACGGACACCTCCTGGCCCCCGATGATCACCGTGTCTTCCTGGGTCACGTGCAAGGTGATGGGGGATTCGAGGGGCATGGCCGCGGGCTTGGCCAATTCGCTGGCCGGCAGCTGAATCCGCTGGTTCTGATCGCCTTCGGCGAAGTTCAACAGCATCATGAAGAAGGCGATGAGCTGGAACGTCATGTCGATCATCGGCGTCATGTCCAGCTCGGTGATTTCGGTCTTGACTTTGGAGAGCTTCATCAGCGGTCACTCCACAGCTTGGAACGGTTCCAATGCCAGCAGCCCGGCATTTCCAAAACAGCCGGACTGCTTTGGTTGCAGCTGCGCGTCCTCACGGTTTCGCCGTGCCGCCGACGCCCTGGAACCGCTTCATCAGGTTCTCACTGATGATGCCGGCCTCCAGCAGCAGCTTGCTTTGCCGGTTTTTCAGGAGGTTAAAGGCCAAAATGGCCGGGATCGCCAGCCAGAGACCGATGAGCGTGGTAACCAGGGCCATCGAAATACCTTGGGCCAACTCGGAGGGCTTGGGCGTGGTGCTGCTGCGGGCGATGACCTGGAACGAGGCGACCATCCCATCGACCGTCCCCAGCAGGCCGAACATTGGGGCGATGGTTCCGATCAAGGCCAAGATGCTCAAACGCTGGTCCATCTTGAGACTCTCCTCCTGTCCGGTTTCCTGCATGGCGGCCAGGGCGTTGTCATAGCCGGTCGAGAGCTTGGCCAACCCCGAGGCCAGCACCTGCCCCAAAATCGACTCGTCGGCCTTGGCCAACTCGTAGGCCTCCTGGTACTGTTTTTCATTCAGATGGCCCTCGAACGTCTCGACCAGGTGCAGGGGGCAGATGTTGTCCCGCCGCGTCACGAGGAGGTTCATCACAAAAAAGGCTACGAGCGTGAACGAGATGGCCAAGAAGATGACCACGTACCGCAATCCCAGCGCTTTGTAGAACCAGACCAGGTAGCTCTCCTGCATCGCCGCTTCTTCATCTGCCGCGGCGGTGTCCTCTTCCGATGGTCCCACTGCCGGCGCCGCCTCGTCGGCCGCCATGACGGGCCTCGCGGAGGTCAAGTAGTCGGTGGCGAAGACACCCAACACCAGCAAAACCATCAACCAGAACACGACACTCGCCCGGTAGCCGTTCAGAACACCTTGCCGCATAACTCCCTCCGAAATACTGGCTTGGGGAGGACCCCCGCTGGAACCGCCCTGTGGATCGGAAAACGCTCAATGTTTAGATTCTAATAACCCTGCACGCCAGGGGTAAAGGACCGCTCGAAAAATCTCCCTCCAACCGCCGAAGACCGTTGGGATCTAGTTCATGGTCGCCCAGCGACTGCCCGGGTAGCGGCTGCGCAACGTGTTTCCTGCCTCGACCGCCCGGTCGGACTTGTTCACCGCCGCCCACAGTTTAGTCAAGTGATACAAAGCCTCCGCGTGCGACTCGCCGTCCGTGAAGAACAGCACATCCGTGTGCAGGTAGGCCATCAAGGCTTCCTGTGTCTTGCCGGCTTTCAAGTAACACGCCCCCAGCGCGTTGTAGGCTCGGCCGAACAGCGAGGCGTCGTTGGGATCGTGCTTGGCGATCAAGTCCTCGATGATGGTAATGCCTTCCTCGTGCCGGCCGATGGCAGCCAGGCAGACGGCGCGGCCGACCGTGGCCTGCATTTTCTGCTCGACCGCCTCCGGCGTATTCAGTCCCGAACTCAGGATCTGGTCGTAGGCTGCCAACGCTTCCTCGTGTTTGCCTTCGGCCGACTGGGCGCGCGCCTGCAGGACGGCCGCCCGCATCTTGTACTCCGGCCAGTCCGCCTTGGCGAGCGCCCCATAGTATTTGGACGCCTCGGCGTATTCGTTCAGCGCAAAACTCAAGTCGCCCAGCAGTTGGGCCGCTTCGAAGAAATGGTAGGTTCCGGGGTTCGCGCGGATGAACCCGAACAACCCGTCCCTGGCGACTCGTCGGTCGCCCCCGGCCGTCAGCGCCAATTTGGCGTTGCAGAAAGCGGCGTAGTATCCGGCCTCCTGCTTGACCGCGTCAATTTGGATCTCTGCCAGATTCAGCTTCTTCAGCGAGGCCAGCGCGTTCTCGTACTGGCCGGCAAGCGCCTGGTCGCGGGCGGTTCCCACGTCCGCCGGCTCGTCTCCAAAAGAGAGCTTTTGGATGTCTCGAACCTCGATGTCTCGCGCCACGCCCGTCGTCTCGATCTTCACGGTGGTCGGGCTGATGCCGACGATCGTGCCGCGGACCGGCGTGCCTGTCTTGCCAAAAATCTGATCTTGCTGAGCCGGCGCCGGTGTGGCGACGAGCACGCTGAGGGCCAGGGCCAGAAGGGCCAAGCAACGTTTCATCGATAATCACTCCTGACAGATGTCGAAGGTCTTGGATTGTCCACTGGTTCCTCACGCGGCCCGGTGGCCGCTACCCAACCTACGAAAATGCTGCGTATTGGACTCTAACTCTGCGGTTTGCCCGGCGCCGCCGGCGTGGCGGGCGGTTTGAGCGGCGGCGGTGCCGGCTTTGCGGCGGCGTCGCCGGCTTCGTTCCCGCCCGGTGCGGCCGCCCCCGGCAGCTGCAACTGCGGAAGGCCCAAGGGCCTCTCGCCCAAAGCCTTCTGGATTTCCTTCAGCAGGGCGTCGTAACGAGGTTTCCACTCCTCCCACTCCGGGCCGGACCCGAACAACTGCTGCGTCTGCAGTATGTTGTCTTTGCCTTTCTTCAAGTTCTCCTGCTGATCGCTCTTCAGGCTGGGGATGCGTGCCAGGTGGAACCGGCAGAGCGCCAAATTGTAGCGGGCTTCGTGAAACACGCCGCGGTACTGCGGGTACTTGGCCGCCGTCTGAAACAGCCGGCCCCAACCCCAAATGATGCTCTTGGGCGGCGCGCCGGCCTTCTCCTGCGAGCCGCCCATGGCCCTCAGGTACAACGCCCTTTTATCTTCCTCCTTGGCCAACATGGCCCAGTCCTGGTACAGCTTCGACGCCTCGACCTGGATGTTCAGCATCGTGTTGTTGGCCGTGAGCACCTCGATATAGATGTCTTTCGCCTTGGTGAATTGGTACACACGGCGGTACGCCTCGGCCATTTTCAGCTGGATCTGCGTTTTCAGCTTGGGATCGTCAAACTTGACCTTCTCCAGGATGGTCTGGTAGGTTTCCAGCGCTTCCTCCGAGTACTTCTTGGCTTCGGCGGTGAGCACGGGCTTCGTCTGCGTGCTCGCGTCAAAGCCTGCTGCGATCCCGGAGAACGTGTTGGCCACCCAGTACAGCACGCTGAACTCGGTGGCGGTCGTGCGAATCTGCGTCAGGAAGGTCTCGAAGCCCTTGGACAGCGCCGTTTTGGCTTCGCGCGTCGCCAGCTTCATCTGTTGCTCCAGATCGCGGGCCAAGCTGACGTAGATCGCGATCAACTGGTCCTGCGGGATCTTCTCCTTCATCGCCGCCATCACTTCCGTGGCCTTCTTGATCACCGCGTCGCTGTCGGCCGCCCCGGTCAGCGAGGAGATGTACGCCCGCAACGCGGTCTTGTAGGTCTCGCCAGCGAAGCCCTCCCGCTGGGTGGCATGATGATCGGCTTTGACCAGCGCCAGCGGGCCCAATTGCGCGTCTTCCAACACGGCCACCGCCTTGTCCGCTTGGCCCGTGTCCACGTAGATCTGGGCCAGCGACAGCGAGGCCGTGGCGGCCGATTCGTCCACCTTGCCGCTGGCCTTCATCCGGGTGACGCCGTCCTCGAGAATCTTCTGCGCTCGGGCCTTGACCTCGTCCAGGGCCTTCTTCTTCGCAGCCAGATCCACGTCGTCCGGCTTGATCTCCTCCCCGGACTCCCATTTGCGGATCTCCTGCATGCCCTTCAAGTACTCGCTCCACATGGCCTGGCCGGTCTTGATCTCGGCCTCGCCGCGTTTGGGCGAATCGGTGGGAATGTCGTTCAAGTACTTCTCGGCCGCGTCCAGATCGCCGGCCTTGATCATCAGCGGCACGAGCGTGTTCAGGGCGTCGATCGCTTCGGGCTGGTCGGACCATTTCTGCGTGATGTACTTGGCAATGCCCGTGACCCGGCCCGACTCGAAATTCTTGTTGTCCGACTCGTTCTCCGTGTACAGTTTCAGGTAGGCCGCCATCGCGATCTTGGCGCACTGGCGCGCGCCGGCGCTGTCCGGATAACGCCGGGCGACGAATTCGCCCAGCAAACCGGCGTGATAGTAGTCGTTGGCCGAGAAGTGCAGAAAGCAGAGGAAGTAGCGGACGACGTTCAGATCGTCGGTTGATGTTTTCGCATCCGCCAACTGCAGGGCCTTTTGGAAGCACCCCATCGCGTCCTTGACCGCCGTCTTCAGCGTTCCCTGCGCCTCGTCCAACTGCCGCTGCAAATCCGCCTTGGTCTTGGCGTCCGACTCGGCGGCGATCCTGGCTGGGAAAGTCTGGACGACCAGGTTTGCCGCCTGCAGGGCGTCGAGCACCTCCCGCCCCGCCTGCTTGGCTTCGTCAAAGGTCTTGAGTTCCTTCTGGGAGCTTTCCGCCGCCAGCTCGGGTCCGCCGAACTTGGCGACCAGCTCGCGGGCTTTCTGCTGCAAGTCGCCGGGTTGCTTGGAGACGAACAACGCGTGCTTGCGGGCTTCGCTCTGCAGACGCTTGGCTTGCGCGTCGCCGCCTTTCGCCTTCTTCGCCGCGTCGGTCTGCGCCCATTGCGCCTCGGCCAGGGCCAAACGCAACTCGAGCCACTCCGGCGTCCTGGATTCCGCCGGCCGGGCGTTGTCGATCCACGGCTCCAGCCACTTGACCGCCTCCTGGTACAGCGGCGGCTTGCTCGCCAGCCACGCCTGGGCCGCCAACTGCATGGTCTTCGCCTTCAGCGCGCGGAACTCCTCCGGATTGTCGGGTTGTTCCAGCAACTCGCCGAAGAAGCTCAACGCCTCCTTCAGCTTGCCCAATTTCTGCATGCAGCGCCCCTGGTACATGCGGGCATACAAGCCGGCCAAACGCGTGCGGTACTTGCCGTAGATCTCGCCGTACTGCGCCGCGGCCTCGGTCAGCATCGTCGTGTGGTCTTGTGATCCCTTGGCCACGGTCTCCGCCATCTCCTCGCGGACGGCGGCGGCCAACAGTTGCACCTGTAGATAGTCGGCACGCAACTGATCCAGCAATTCGGCGGCTTTCGCGTCCTTCGGGTCGACCACCTTCATCTTCAAGAGGCGTTCCCGGAGATCGTTCTGCGCCCTGGTGAACACCTTGTACGCTTCGTCGTACTGCTGCTTGGCCGCCGCGTGCTGCGCCGCCTTGTCCGCCTTGGGCTGCTTGGCCTGCTCCATCTTGATGCGGGCCCGCTCGACCAGCAGATTCCCCAACTGACTGTTCGCCGAGTTCACCAAGGTGTGTTCCGGATGCTGGCCGACAAAGCGGTTGAGCGCGTCGCGGGCTTCGTCCAACTGCTTCTCACGCAAGGCCACGTCGCGCTGCAGTCGCGACGCTTCGATCAACGTCGAGCCCAAGTCGTACAGCATGGTCTCCTTGAGTTCGACCGGCGCCAGCCTGCTGGTCCTCATCATGTTCAGATAGTCGACCGCCGTGTCGTAGTATCCGCGTTCCCGCAAGCCCTGGAGGAACTGCCGAGCGGGTTCGCCGCCGGATGACGGCACGGACGCCAGCGCGGTCAGCCACGCCGCCGCACCAGCCCAGAACCACGCCCTACCAACATGCCGCTTTGTCATCACCAACTCTCCACCACCGGTTCCAGTTCTGGCGAACCCTCCTCCATCCGGATACGAGTCTTAGATTATCGTCTTGCGCGGACTGCCGCAAGATGCGGGAACGTCCGAGCCAAAGAAGCCCAGGTTTTCGAAAAAGCCCGCCTTCTGGATCCCTCCCAAGGCGAACCGGCCCCAAGAAGTCCGGCTTTTTGAAGAAGCCCGGCTTCTGGCTCCCCCCCAGGCTCTTCCGACTCCAGCCTTACTTGGAACCATATTCCCGCCACTGATCGGCCATGATTCCGCGCGTGCCGGAGCGTGCGGAAGCCGCCCCACGCTCGCGGACCAGGCCGGACAGGCCCTCCAGCAATTCCACCAGACGCCGAAATCGCGGCTGCTGCGCCAACGCCGCCGTGGCGCGATCGGCTCGAGCCAGCACATGATCCAGCCTGCCCGGCTTGGGGTCGTACCGGTAGCGGTCCGGCGCGACCAGGCTGTAATTGAACGACTGTTTCAACACTTCCGCCGCCTCGGCCGCGACCGCCGCCGCCTGCAGGGACAGGGCCGCGCCCTCCAGCGCCGTAGCGAACTGCAAGCGGCTCACTCGTTGCGGCCCCACCTGCGACGCCTTCCCGCCGGCCGGATCGGTCCATTGCACGCGGACGCTGGCCACGTCATCCTCTTCGTTGGGATACAGCCAGACCTCGAATAACGCCGATGCCCCCTGACCGACGTGCAGATCGGCTTGCGTCGCCGCCGGCAACAGTCCTCCTACCGTCGTCGATTCATGGCCGATCAAGCGGTAAGCCGCCACGGCCTTCGGATTGAACTCGACCCGCATCCTGACCTCGGTGGCCGCCAGCGACGAATCGCCGCTCAGCGCCTCGACCAACGCCCAGCACAACGCGTCCGCCGTACGCGGACGCCGGACCGTGCCGCCGACCGACTCGGCAAACGCCTCCCAGCCCGCGCTCGCATCATCCTCGCGAGCCACGTCGCAGACCTCGAAACGGAAGTCGCCTTTGGCCGCCTCCGCGAACATCCGCCGGATGCCGTCTGCATCCCTGCCGGTCACCAGCGGCGGGCTGGCCGTAACCAGCACGAACCGCCGTGGCGGACTCGCCGAGGATTCCGACTCGATCGCCACCGAAATCGCTTGCTGCAGGGCCGCGCCCAGATTCGCCCCACCCCCGGCGCCTACCTGTTCCAGCACCCGCTGCGTTTGATCCAGCGCGGCTCGATCGTCGCCGCGGACCTCGCGGACAATCTCGGCTACTTCGTCGCCGAACACCATCAGCGACAGGCGGTCCTCCGGCCCCAGATAGCGCACACAATCCGCCACGGCGCGCCGGACCAGATCGAGCCCTCCAGCGACGGACATGCCGGCGGAGGCGTCGATCGCCAGAACCAGATGCACCGCGGGGAGACTGCGGTGGCGCGCCATGCCGGCTTGAACACCAACCTGCAGCAGTCCGGCGGCAAAGGGATTGAATGCGGAAGGCCCGGCCCCTGTGCAAATGACCAACCTGCCCGGCTCCGCCTCGACCAGCGGTTGAGGCTGGACGGCCGAGAGGAAATGCTCCACGCGCACCTGGTCCGCCGCCGGCGCGCGGCCTGCAGCCGCCAGACGCAGGGCCTGGTCGAAGCTGTCCGTCTGCGCCACCAGCGGCACATCCAGCGACCGCGCCTCCGCGTCGAACGACGTGAGCACGGGCGGCTGGACGGCGTAGGCGTACAGAAACTCGCGGTCAAAGCCGCGTACCAGCGGCGCTTCCCTGCCTTGCGCGATCGGCGCGGATAACGCCGTCAACTCCGGCGGCGGCGAGCCGTTGCTCGGCGCATAGCCCAGCGCGCCCCACCGTTTCAGCAGCCAGTTGTCCCAGGGATTCCAAACGGTGTGAAGATCGGCGGCCAACTGGCCGGCCGGACCGAGCCGCGGCCGATCGAACGTGGTCAACAGGGCCATCGTTTCGTCGCTGAATCCCCCCAACGTCCGCGTCCGAGGGGCCGGTGTGTCCGGAACGATGGCGACGGCGGATTCGATCGGGATGACCAGGTCCAGCGGCCCCTGGTCGATCACCATCAGTGCCAGCGGCGGCGGCTCGACCAGACGCACCGACGACACCATGCCGCCCACCAGCGCCAGCGTCCCCGCGCCGACCATCAACAACAAACAGGCGGCCAGAGCCCATTGACGCACCAGCGATCGGGTGCGGCGTGAAGGGATGATTCGGCTTCGAGCCAGCACGCCGACCGGGATCGCCAATTCGCGCAGCCGCTCGTCCAGATCCTCGTCGGCGACCAGGCCCGCGAGACGTTCGACAAGTCCAGCCGGCAACGGCACGTCCCGCAATCGGACGTCCAATTCGTCGTCGCTCAGGGCGGCGATGTCGTACAGTCGGGGCAGCAACCCGACGGGCAACGCCACGGCGTTCAGTTGGTTGTCCATGCTGGAATCAAATTCGTCGCTGGCCATCTCGGCTACCGTGACTTCACGTAGGCCCCCAGGTACTCTCGTAACCGCACCCGCGCCCGGCTGACGCGAGACAGCACCGTACCCAGAGGGATGCCCAGCAGGTCGGCGGCCTCTTGGTGGGTCAAATCGCCGACGACCACCAGCAGCAGCGTCTCCCGCAACTCCGGCGGCAGTTGGTTCAAGGCCGCTTGGACTTCGTCGGTGTACTCGTCATGGAAAGGGTCTCGGTCGGAAACGCCAATTTCCGGGGCATGGTCCTCGGCAAACACGCGCGGCGGCGGATGCTTCCGCCAACGGTCGATGATCCGGCGGCGGAGGATGGCCACCAACCAGGCACGGTCCCCGCGCTCGGGGTCGTACCGCGCACGACTCTTCCAGACCGAGCGGAAGGTCTCCTGGACCATGTCCTCCGCTTCGTGCTGGTCGCCGATCATGCGATAGGCCATCCGGTACAAAGCCGGACCGTGATCTTCGACCAATCGGTTGAAGTCCGCCTGATTGAGTGCCAAGACACCCTTGCTCCGAGTACTTCCGGGTTCCAGGTGGTGCTGCCACCCGCCAGGCATCCGAACATTCGCGCCGCGCAAATCCGTTTATTCCCAAGGCCGCAATGGGCTGCTTGCCGCCGAGACGCTAAGCCTTGTCTCCCAGAGACTTGCGACGAACGACGGCGACCGGATGCAAAAAGACCGACAAGCGTCATTTTATCCTACCCCCGCCACCACAGCCTTGGCAAGCAAGCCCGCCGAATTTGCCCGGATCGCCATCTGGCGACCGGCCATCACGAAGCCAGAGCCGAGGAAAATATGCCAGGGGCGGCTGCGAATCGGACTCCGGGCTGCTTGCCGAACGCAGGCCCGCTGGAAATAGCTCGGTGCTGCCGGTACGAACCATTGCAGGGAATGGCGCGACCCACTTGGCTTGTCTCTTCCGCAATCTGATTTGCTACAATGCAAGGAAAACGAGACGAAACGATGCCACTGGATTTTCAAGGAAGTTCGAACGACCGGCGAATCCGCCGGAAACCGCCGCCGGATTACCTGTCGCGCCGCACCCAATACCGGATTTTTGCGCTCGTGGGTAGCCTGTTCTTGATTCTGTTGTTGATGGAGCAGGCCCGCAAGCCGGAAAACTGGCGGTGGATCTGGACGGTCGGCGGCGGGCAAGTTCCCGCCGAGGAAGACGTCGACACGCGGCTACGCGCCCCTTCCGATGCCATCGCCGGCGGCGCGGGAGCCAGCCCGTTGCTGATCCCCGGCGAGGACGGCGGGGCGACGGGCGCGAAGGCTCCCGATACCGGAACTGCCACGCCCTCGCGGGAAACTGTGGCGCCCTTGCGTCACGCCCGGCACGATCTATGGTCGCGGCTGCTCGAGTCGCTGGGTGATGAAAACCGAGTCTTGTTCCTGACCGGCCTGAAAGCGGGACGTGACGAGGAGCCACTCCCGCCGGACACCCAGGCCAAGTGGCCGCCGATCGAGGAGCAACTGCAAGCCGGTTGGCAGGACTATGTGAACAAAGCCTTCCTGGCGGTGAGCCAAGACAGCGGCTCGCTGACGGATGAAGAAAAGCGGAGTTGGCTGGAAGTGATCGACTGCCTCAAACGCGAGTGGCAGGAGGGCTTGCAAGGAGCCTTCCAAGGACTTGGCCGAGGTGACAAGTTGAGCGCCGAGCAGCAGGCGGCGGTTTCCAGCTTGCAGGAGACCCTGGACGCGGTTTTTCTCGACGCGGTCCGCGACAACACCGTGTTCCGAACGGCCGAGAAAGATGCCTGGTTTCGATTGTTCGAGCAACTCCAACGCCGCGATCTGGCCGACTTGCGCCGCGCTTCGATTGGCTACGTCGGTTTCCTGCAATTGTACAAACAGCCGAGCGAGTATCGGGGGAAGCTGGTCACCGTCTCCGGGGTCGTGCGGATGGGGTACTATCGGGAAGCGCCGAAGAATTTCTACGGCATTGACGGCTATTACGTGTTCTGGCTCAAGCCGGCTGGCGCCAAGTCGCCCATCGTCATCTACTGCTTGGAAATTCCCGCAGGATTTCCCGACGTGGCGAAGCTGGAACGCGAAAGGGAGAGGCCGCAGTTGAATGAGGAAGCGGAATTCACGGGTTTCTTCTTCAAACGCTGGGCCTATCGGGCTCAGGATGACACGCGACTTGCGCCGTTGATCCTGGCCAAGACCCCTCGCTGGGAGCCTCGACCGGACGCGAACAGGGCTGCGGACCAGCCTCCCAGCGTCTGGTTCTGGACCGCGCTGCTGGGCGGCACGGGCGTTTTTGGGATCGGGCTGGCGTTGGTGTTCTTCTGGCTGACCCGGCGCGCCCCACCCCCGGAGTTTCCGCTGCACATGGAATTCCTCGAACGAAGTGAGGAGATGCCATGAAGAAGAAGGGGCCAGGGGTCAGGGGTCAGGGGCCGGTGATCGGAAAGCTGTTTGCCGTGACGGCAAGCTGGATCTTGGCGTTCGTCTGGTGTCCGGCGGCGTCAAGTTCTGCCGAGTCGCCAGCCGCGGCGCAGCCGAGCGATTCCCAACCGCCCGCTGTGGCCACGGCGCCGCCCGATGCGAATCCGTCCGAGACGCCGCCACCCAAGCCCGATTCTGCCGAGGCGGAAGAACAGCCGGGAACCGTGCTGCCTTGGAATCGGCCGGCGGCCGATGCGGTGCGGC
>Ga0302240_1002429_pt1 | contig 12443 bp, 9 predicted proteins | sample AAG_UR_His_MG_FD_193538 | JGI IMG/M metagenome (GOLD analysis project Ga0302240, IMG submission 193538) | Enriched activated sludge microbial communities from anaerobic digester in WTTP, New Holstein, Wisconsin, United States - AAG_UR_His | ecosystem: Engineered > Bioreactor > Anaerobic >... | reverse complement strand
TCCGGCCCCAGCGACGGCCCCGTGACCAACAACACGTCGTCGCCAAACAAACGGATCAAATCCTGGCAGCACAGCAAGGTGTTCTCCTGCGCCCCGCCGACGATCATCCGAGTTATGACGTGTGCGATCTTCATGGGGAACCAATGTTGCGGTTTGCGGGTAAGTAATCGGTGATCGGTAATCGGTGATCAGTTTCCGGTGGCCAGTTACCGGTCACCGATCACCCCCCTTCACCACCCATAGTCCACACTCACCAGAAACAGCCCTTGCGGCGGCGCCGTCATGCCGGCGAGTTTCCGGTTCCGCGCGGCCAGCACATCAGCGATCCAGGCTGGCGATTGCCGCCCGCGTCCGACTTCCACCAAACTGCCCACGATGTTGCGGACCATATTGTACAAGAACCCGTCCGCCTCGACCTCCACGACAATTCGATCCAGGAAGTCGCCGGCCCGCCGCTGGACCGTCAATTCGTAAATCGTCCGCACGCTGCTGGCTCGCGGCGCGCCGGCGGCCTCGAAGCTGGAGAAGTCGTGCCGGCCCAGCAGCACTGCGGCCGCGGCCTGCATCGCCTGGACATCCAGCCGGTGAGGAAAGTACCAAGCGTACGCACGCTCAAACACATCACGCATCGGACCGTCCTGGACCACGTAGCGATATCGCTTGCGGATCGCGTCGCGAATTGCGTGGAAACCGTCCGGCGCTTCCCGAACTTCGCGGATCACCATGTCCTTCGGCAGATTGGCGTCGAGCGCCTTGCGGAGCACCTCCGCCGGCAAATGCGTTTGGCTACTGAAACTGACGACCTGGCCCAACGCATGGACGCCCGCATCCGTGCGCCCGCTGGCGACGGCCCGAATCGGCTCGCCGGTCACCTGCCGCAACGCCGCCTCCAACTCCGCCTGAATCGTCCGCGCGTTGGCCTGCACTTGCCAGCCCGCGTAGGCGGTGCCGTCGTACGACAGAATCAGTCGAAATGTGCGCATCACGGCGGGACAATATACCCACACGCACGCCAATCGTCCAACGGGGGCGAGGGCACGGCATGCACAAGACCGCGCAGGAGACCCGCGGTCGGCGGCTTCGGCGAGGTCAGGAAACCTGCGCCACACCTGGAGAACGAATGGTGAAAACGGAATCGTGAATACTGAATGAGGAATACTCGTGGACGCCCCGGGCCGTTTCCGTTCTGCATTCCGTATTCACGATTCAGTCTTCAGTATTGCAGAAACTCCCACAGGCGCCCCGTGATCGGATTCCTTCTCGAGAACCTCGCGGATATCATACACGTACACGCGCGGACATGGCGTCGAAATCCGTTTACAAGGGTACGATTGACATGCGGTTTGGATGCGGAATCGTTCTCGGTGTGTTCGCCGTTCTGGCGGCGGGTTGTTCGAGGCCCGCCAGCGATGCGGTCGGGTCCTCGGAAACGGGTCAGGTTGAAAACGTTCAAACCGACAGCGCCTCTGAGGCCCCGCCGGAGCCTCGGCAGATCAACATCATCTACCCCCTGGCCGGCGCGCTGTTTCCGCCGGAGATCGCCGCACCGACATTTCGCTGGGAAGACGATGAGTCAAGTTGCGACGGGTGGCGGATCGAGATCCGGTTCCAGGACGGCCCGCCGATGGAATTCCGCAGCGATGCGCCCCAGTGGACGCCGGAGGATGAGGACTGGGAGGCGATCAAGGGCCGCTCGCGCTCCGCCGAGGCGGTGGTCACCGTGGCGGGCGTCGGCCGCGCCGCGCCAGACCGGTTTGTGTCCAGGGGCAGTACTTCTCTCCGCACGTCGAACGACGAAGTGGGGGCGCCGATTTTCTATCGCGAGGTGAATCTGCCCTTCCGCGACGCAGTCAAGGATCCGTCCCGCATCCGCTGGCGGTTTGGCGAGATCTCCGCCCGCCAACCGCCGCCCGTGGTCCTGGAAAAACTGCCGGTCTGCGGGAACTGCCATTCGTTCTCCGCAGACGGCCGGGTCCTGGGCATGGATGTCGATTACGCGAACGATAAAGGCTCGTACGTCATCACCGACGTGGCCCAGGACATGATCCTGGACCGGGAGCACGTCATCACGTGGGGAGATTACAAGAAGGAAGACCGGCAGCCCACGTTCGGCCTGTTGTCCCAGGTTTCGCCCGATGGCCGTTACGTGGCGAGCACGGTCAAGGACCGCTCGGTGTTCGTCGCCACGGACGATCTGGCGTTCAGCCAACTGTTCTTTCCCATCAAAGGGATCGTGGCCATCTACGACCGCCAGACCAAGGAGTTCCACGCGCTGCCGGGGGCGGACGACCCGCGGTTGGTCCAAAGCAATCCGGTCTGGAGCCCGGACGGTAAGTACCTGGTTTTCGCCCGGAGCGAGGCGTATCAGCTGAAGAACCTCCGCAATGACTCGCGCGTCCTGCTGACCCAGGCGGAGTGCCGGGAGTTTCTGAAGGACGGCAAGATTTTTCGTTTTGATCTGTACCGGATTCCCTTCAATGGCGGCCGGGGCGGCACGCCGGAGCCGCTGGTCGGAGCTTCCGGCAACGGCCTGAGCAACTACTTCCCCAGGTTTTCGCCGGACGGCAAGTGGATCGTATTCTGCCGGGCCAAGAGTTTCATGCTGCTGCAGCCGGACAGCGAGCTGTACCTGATTCCGGCTGAAGGCGGCGAGGCTCGCCGGCTGCGGTGCAACACGTCGCGCATGAATTCCTGGCACAGTTGGTCGCCCAACGGCAAGTGGCTCGTGTTTTCCTCCAAGGCGTTTTCGCCCTACACGCAGCTGTTTCTGACGCACATTGACGCTGCGGGCGAGAGCAGCGTCCCCGTGCGGCTGGACCGCTTCGTGGCCTCCGACCGGGCCGCCAACATCCCGGAGTTTGTCAACGTCCAATCCGGCGCGATCAGCCAGATTGCCGCGGCTTTTCTGGACGACAGCAATTACTTCCGCGCCGCTTACGCTTTGCTGAAATGGGGTCGCGATCCGGTCGCCGCCACCCCCCTGCTCCGCCAATCGCTGAAAATCAACCCCAAGAACATCATGGCATTACTGGAGTTAGCGACCATCTTGACCGAACGGGGACAACTAGACGAGGCGAAGGCCCACATCGCGGCCGTATTGGACCAGGACCCGGACGACGTCGACGCCCATCACTGTCTGGCGGTGGCGTTGGCCAAGCAAGGGAAAACCCAGGAAGCGGCTGATCATTGCCGGCGGGCGCTGAAAGGATCGCCCAATTCTCCGATCGCCCACCTGAATCTGGGGCGGATTCTCCTGGAGATTGGCCAATTCGACGAGGCCGTGGAGCATCTGGCCGAAGCCCTCCGCCTTGATCCGGCGGACGCGACCGCAAACTATTATTGGGGATACGTCCTGCAGCGCCAAGCTCAATTGCAGGAAGCGGCCCGGTACTATCGGCGCGCACTGGAACTCGACATTGAATTCGTCCCAGCCATGCTGGGGCTGACGTCCTTATGCATTGCCGATATTCACGCTAGCCCGGCGGAGATTAAACAGGCGCTGGCGATGGCCCAAAAAGCCTGCGAACTGACTGGACGCAAGGACTTACAGGCACTGCGAATGCTGGCCGGCATGTGTGCCCTTGCGGGGCAATTCCGCGAGGCTGCGGGGACGGCCCGGACAGCGCTGGAACTCGCCCGCGGGGCTCAAGATACACTCGCAGTCCGTGAAATCGAGTCCATGTTGGAGTTGTACGAGAAGCTCTTGGCGCGGCAGCGCAAAGAGCGCAGATTGTGAGCCGCGCGGCGCCCCTGCCGCAGGTTCAGCGTTCCGACCGTCAGGAGAGCGCACTGTTGGACAAGATTTTTCCCAACTCTGTAGACGGCTGTATGATCGGGCGATACAATACCGTCAAGTACATTGGGTTTTGGGCCAAGAGCATGGAGTATCCCCGGCGCAGCGGCGTCCCGACCGACCTGCTCACGCCGTACCGGATTCGCCCATCTCTTAGGCCCTACGTTCCGGGGGTGTCTGAGCCCGGGAGCGAGGCGTGCAATCTTTCATCTTTTCGGAGGGACAAACCATGCGTCGGTGGAAAAGACTCGCCTTTACATTAGTGGAATTGTTGGTAGTGATTGCCATCATTGGGATCCTGGTCGCCTTGCTGTTGCCGGCGATCCAAGCCGCGCGGGAGGCGGCGCGGCGCACGCAGTGTGCCAACAAAATGAAGCAGTTGGGCGTGGCCCTGCACAACTACCTCGACACGCACAAGGTCTTTCCGCCGGCGCAGGTCGCTAACCGAGACTGCGCCAACGCCGCGACGTTGGTGCCGCAGGGCTACACGGCCATGAACCTGAACGGTTTGGTTTTGCTGCTTCCCTTCCTGGAGCACCAGGCGCTGTACGATCAGGCGGATTTTCTGTCGGCGTTTGGGACGGGTGTTCACGCTTCGATCACCCCGGTGCCGCCTCTGGCCGGCGGCGGGGTCAGCGCTGCCAATGCGGCTTTTGTCGCGCAAAACGCCCCGCCGCCCTTTGTCTGCCCCAGCGATGCCGACGAGGCCTACCGCCGCCGGACCAACTATGATTTCATCGTGTACCGGGCTTGGGACAGGTGCAGCCAATGGGGTTCGAACGGTCCCACGACGCGCACCATGTTTGAAGATAACAGCTTCTGCAGCACCCAGCACATCACCGACGGCACGAGCAACGTGGTGGCGATGACGGAGTCATTCCGGAGTTGCTGCTGCAACGGCTCGAACGCGGAATGGGCGCAACGGGGCTACACTCAAGTCGGCCTGTCGCTGTCGCGGAACCCGCCGAATTATACCTACTACAACGTGACTTGGGGAACGCCTCCCTATGAGTGCAGCGTGCAGTACGCGGGCAAAAGGCTGGGAGATTGGATGAATACCGGGAGTTTTCACCCGGGCGGACTGCACATTCTGCTGGGTGACGCTTCCGTGCGCTTCATGTCCGAGACTTCCGATGCCACGCTGCGCAACAGGCTGAGCGTGATCGCCGATGGCGAGCCGATCGGGACGTTTTAAGGCCGGGGTTGGCGAGACTGGGCGTGAAAATGGAGGACTGGCCGTTTTCGGCCGAACGTCTTGGAGACCGATACGGCGAAAAGACTTCGCCGAAAGGACGCTGTCCCGTTGTGCTGTCCCCGTTGGACGGCGAGCCGCGCAGGCAGCGTCGGTGCTTGCAGAACAGAACCGTGTTCGTTTTTTTCTTTCGTGTGGGAGACCAATAGGGATGCGCACCGCGAAGAAGGCTGTCGGCCTGGCGTTTGTCATGGGTATGCTGTCGTGGATTGTCGGCTGCGGGGGCAAAGGCGACCTCGGTTTTATGAGCAACGCCGTTCCCACCACCGGACGCGTGACCGTGGAGGGCAAACCGCTTCCCGGCGCCAACATCCGCTTCATTCCGACCATCCAGAGCACGGGAGGGCGTGAGGCGTCGGCGATGACGGACGAAAGCGGCGCGTACGAAATGTCGACGCTGGCTCCCGGCGTGCCGCCCGACCAATCGAAGGGCGTGATTCCCGGGGAATACATCGTGGTGCTCAGCCGGGTGGCCATGCCGGATGGCGGCCCGCCGCCGGCGGACATCATCGACGAGAACGATGCCATCGCCAAAGGGCTGAAGCAGTACGTGCCGGCGCCGTACACCAATCCGGAAACGTCTCCGTTGAAGATCACGGTCGCTTCGCCGAAGACCGAGAAGAACTTCGATTTGTGACGGAAGTCCAGTCGCGGCGAGCGATCGGAGTTTTGGAGTGCGGCGCCTTGTCGCCGCTTTGGCACGGGTGCCGCTACTGCTCGCCGGGCTGGGGTCCAGATTCGCTGCCTCGCCCAAACGCCGTCACACCGAGGCCCCCGCTGCCGCGCTGAGTGCGGGTCCAAAGCGGCGACAAGGCGCCGCACTCCAAGACTTACCGGCGCGCGGCGGGTTCGATGCGGATGTCGTCGAAGGAGATTTCGCCCGTTCCCCCGAACAGGCTGAGACGGAGGATGGCCTGCCGCGACTGGACGGGGACGCGGATCTCCTTGTCCAGCTTCCGCCAGTCGGCAGAGCCCAGGAACATCCCCAGGAAGGACATGCCGACTTCCTTGCGGTTCTCGTCGTAGAACGTCACCACCGCGGCCGGGCCTTCCTTGCTCAACGCCCAGCCCCGCTTGGCGTCGCGGTACTTGACCCAGGCCGAGGCGTTGATGGCGGGCACCGTGCGCCCGTCGGCCGCAAAGCCTTGCATGATGTGCGCCATGCGGCCCGGCGTCTGGTTGCGGATGGTGATGAAGTTCTGGCCCTCGGGCGCGTCCCGGCCGGTCTCCCAGGTGACCAGCCGCTGATAGTACCAGCCGGGCAGATACCCGTTGGCGCCGGGCGGCTGCTCGAAGTTGCCGTTGACGACGCCGGGCAGAGTTTGGCCGTCCTGGGCTTGACGCTCTTGATCGGCCTGTCCGGTCATGGGGACGAACAGCGTGGGCTGCAGCTTTTCGGCTGCGAGTTTGCCGTCCTTCTTGCGCAGCAGGTACAGCGTCTGCTGGTACGTTTCGCCGACGGGCACGACCATCAGGCCGCCTTCGCGCAGTTGGTCGACCAGCGGCTGGGGCACTTTTTCCGGGCTGCAGGTGACGATGATCTTGTCGAACGGCGCGTGTTCCGGCCAGCCTTGAAAGCCGTCGCCGACGCGGACGAAGACGTTGTCGTAGCCCAGGCGTTTCAACGTGCGTTCGGCCCGCAGACCCAGCGACTCGACGATCTCGATCGTGTACACTTCCTTGACCAGCGGGCTGAGCACCGCCGCCTGGTAGCCGCTGCCGGTGCCGATCTCCAGCACGCGGTCCTCCGGCTGCGGATCCAGTTGCTCGGTCATGAACGCGACGATGAACGGCGAGGAGATCGTCTGGCCTTCGCCGATCGGCAGGCCCATGTCATAGTAGGCGCTGGCCCGCTGGTCGCGCGGCACGAACTCGTGCCGCGGCGTGGTCCGCATGGACTTCAGCACCCGCGGGTCCTTGACGCCGTCGGGCACGATGATCTGCTCGACCAGGTAGCGGCGGGCCTGCTCGAACTGCGCCGCCGTTTGCGCGCCGGCCGGCCGCGACACGAGAGCAGAAATAAGAACGGCTGCAAGAAGGCACAGGTGACGAGTCATGCTCATCTCTCCGCTGAGGCGACAGAAAGATCGGAAGAGCTGGCAGAAAGATGGGGTGACAGAAAGACGGGGAATCGAGACGAGGAAATGCCAAGTTGTCGGGGGACATGCTGGGGGATTGTTGCGGCGAAAGCAGATTCACGCCGGAACTGCGCGGACTTGTTCCGGCCGGTGACTTCGACCAGTTCGGCTTCGACGGTGAACACCCCGCTGCTGTCCGTCCATTGGCGGGCAGTCAGCGGAGCGGCGGGCAGGAACAGTGTCACGAGAATTGCCAAGGTCACGATGCGATCCATGGTTTACCCCCCCTCCCCTGCTCTCTACTGCACACGCAGCCCTTTGGGCAGGGATTCTCCAAATGCTCGCCCCTGTTCTTCGCGGTCCAGCGTGCCGACTTCCTGGACCAGGTGGACCAGGTGCGGCGGCGCGCTGACGCTCTGCATCCAATCTACCACTTCGCGACGCAGTTTGTCCTCCAAATCCCGGTAACGATCGCCGGTGCGACGCGCAAGCTGCATGGCGGAAAACGCCTCCAGGTCGCCCGGATCGCGGGTGCCCAGCAGTTTTTCCAGCCAGCGCGTGGCGGTTTCCGCCGGGACGACCGTGTTCAGCGGGCCGTACAGCGGCTGGCGAGCCCCGCAGCGGCCCAGCGCCCAGACCATCGCCGCCCGCGCCGGTTGCATGGATTTCTTCGACATCAAGTCGATCAGCTTGTCGCCCAATTCCGTCTTGTCGCCCACCGGCAGCAGTTCCAACCCGCCCAACAACCGCCACATCTCGATCGACTGCTGAGGCGTGAAGCCGACGTCGGTGCTGCCTTTACCGGCCGTCGTGCGGCGGTGCAGCGAACGGACCGCCGCCAGCAGAGGATCTGCAATGGCCCGTTGCTGGCCGGACGACAATCCGCCCGCGATCCGCCGCCACAGGATCCACGACTCGGTGCGGGCGCCTGCCGTCGAGTGTACCAGCTTGCCTTGGACGATCCGCCACGTTTCCGACACGCGCCAGTCGTCCACCGCCAGACCGTAACCCGGACGCAGAGCGAAGCCCAGCAAGTTCAGCCAGCGGGCTTCGTGTTCGGCGCTCTTCCGCCGGCCCGGCTGGTGGTCCATCAACTTCTCCCAGATCCGTCGCAGCAGCGACATGGGCCATTCGTTGCGGTCCAGATCCAGGGCGGCGGCCAGATGCTTGACCAGAGCATTCGGTTTGTCCTGGCCGTCCGCTCCAAACGTCGCTGCAATGACTTTCGCACAGCGGTCCCACGTCTCCTCCTCGACCACGCCCTCCGCTTCCCCGGCGGTTTCGTGGGTCTCTTGGTCCGTCTGGGTCGCCGAACGGACGTCGAACTGCAGTCGCCAGCGGCGGTCCGAGCCGGCTTCGCTGCACCACAAATCCAAGGTGCCGATCTCGGTCAGCCGCGCGTGCAAGTGGACGGCCAGCGTGCCGGCCTGCTTCTTGCCCCGCGTCCGCAGCACCGTGCGGATCGGCGGCAGCGGCTTCATCTGCTCGCGATCCACGGACAACAGTTCGCCCGGCGCATCCGTCAGCCGGACGCTGGACACGTACAGTGGGAACTCCGCAGGCTGGTGTACCAGCAGTTCGAAACGGCGCTGGATCAGGTCGATCGCCTGTCCGGGTTCCGCGTTGCCGGGCACAAGGCAGACGGCCGAGGGCGGATCGCTTTCCACGCCGATGTAGTAGGTGCGAGCCAACCCGGCCGCGATCCGCACCCCCCTGCCCCGCCGCACCGTGCCGTAGTAAGCGGCGCCGTACGCCACGGCCAAATCCAGGCGTTCGTTGTCCAGCACGATGGGCGACCAGTTGGGGTCGCCGGCGCGGAACCAGGACTCGATCACCTCCAACAGCCGCTGGCGGATCAGCGGCGAGTTGAATACGCCGCCGTTGAACAGCACGATGTCCGGCCGAGCCGGATCCGGCCCCCCTGCCCTGCCCTGCCCTGCGGCCGCATCTTCGTCGCCCGCATGGCGATGCGCCGTCAGGAACGCGGCCAGGTACCGCGTGACCGCGGGATCGGGCGCGTAGGGCAAACCGAATTCGCGGAATCCCGATTGGACCTTGCGCGGTTTGTCGTCCAATCCGGCAAACGGAAAAAAACCGTCCAACACCATGCGCCGGACTTCGTCGCGGTCGACGTCCACGCGCACGCCGCCACCGATCAGTTTTGCGCCGCCGCCGGGCAAGTTGAACGTCACCTGCGGCGGGCAGCCGTCGGTCAGCACGTCTTCTTTGACTCGCCGGCAGACGCGGACCAACACCGCCCACTGGTGCGGCTGCAAATTGCCGCCGAGTCGTTCTTCCAGGTGTTTGGCCAAGGTCAGATCCTGGTTGTCGCCGCCCAGGATCAGATGATCGCCCACCGCCACGCGGTGAAACTGGACCTTGTCACCTTCGCCGCGGCGGACGCGGATCAAGGTGAAATCGGTCGTCCCGCCGCCGATGTCGCAGACCAGGATCTTCTGGCCCGGCTCGACGCGCCGCTCCCAGTCCGCATGATGCTTGTCAATCCAGGCATAGAAAGCCGCCTGAGGCTCTTCGATCAGCACCACGCGCGGCAAGCCGGCCGCGGCGGCCGCCTGCACGGTCAACTCGCGGGCCACCTCGTCGAACGATGCCGGCAGCGTGAGCACGACGTCCTGGTCCTGCAACGGATCGTTCTTGAACTGCGCGTTCCACGCGTCGCGCGTATGCCGCAAGTAGCGGGCGCTGGCTTCGACGGGACTGAGCCGTTGGATGTCCGACGCGCCTTGCCACGGCAGCAGGTCGGCGGTGCGATCGACGCCCGAATGGCAGAGCCACGATTTGGCGGAGGCGATCAGCCGCGACGGCGCGCGGCTCCCCTGCTCGCGGGCAAAGGCGCCCACCGCATGCGCCGGTGATTCTCGGCACCAAGGCAACCGCAGTCCAGCCGCCGTCGTCTCGTCCACGACCGGCTGGTAGTGAAACGAGGGGAGCGTGTCCAACGCCTCGACCTGTCCCACGTCGACCAATTGCGGAATGCGAAACGTCTGCACGCGCCAGGGTTCGCGGCTGGTGTCGACGTAACCCACGGCCGAATTGGTCGTGCCCAGATCGATGCCGACAATAAAGCGGCTGGGCTGAGCAAGGTCGTCAGGGGACGCTGCACCGGTTCGCATGCTGGCACCAAACCTCAAGTGGCCACGAGCACGGAGCGTCAACCGTTCGGTTCTACGCCCAGCGCCCGCAACTGGGCGGCCAGACGTTCCGCCCGCTGGCGCTCACGTTCCAACTGTTCGAACACTTCGACGTAGGTCACAAATGGCCTCCCGTCCGGCCCAATCACCTGAAGGTCGCCCGACGACAAGTCAAAACGCACGCCCAGTCTCGGACTCGTCCATCCGTCTACCTGAGGAATCTCGGCCAGACCCCGGCCTCGGCGAATCCAGCCCGTCAGATCGCTCTTGTGCGGATCGAACACGTAGTACTCTTCCACATCAAAGCGGTCATAGAACTGGAATTTCCCGACTACCTCGCTGGTACGGACATGGGGCGACAGCACCTCGAACACCACCTGCGGCGCGACGTCGTCCTCTTCCCATTGCTGGTATGAGCCGCGGTATCCCTTGGGCCGCCCGAACACCACCATCACGTCCGGCGCAGCCCGAGTTGCGTTGTCCCCTTCGATCGGGTACCAGAGCAAGTCGCCGGCGACAAACACGGCGGGATCGTCCCGGAACAGGGCGTCCAGGCCGCCTTGAAGTGTCACCATCCACTGGAACTGCAAAGTATTGTCGGACATGGGCTGCCCATCGCTGTCGGGGTACTTGATCTCCGGTTTTCGACGGACGAGCGTTTGCGTGCTCATACGGGTCCAAGCCTCCAACAAGCCGAATCGGCTCAACAAGTCATAATACGGCTCCGGGGGCAACGAAACAAGCCCGGCGCAGGGCGCCGGCGGCGCGCCAAGAGCGGGCCAGTCGAACTCCGCACGTACACATACTCGCACACGTACTCGTACACTCGTGTCTCTTCCTACCCAAAATCAGGGGATTAGCGTGTACGAGTAGGTGTGCGAGTACGTGGAGGTGTACGAGCACGTGTGCGGACTGCCTGCCCTCATTCACCGGAGATGCTTTTCTGCCAACGCACGAGCATCCGAACACAATCAGCAAGCAGCCCCTTGCCTTCCTCCGCCGCGCGTCTCAGTTGCGAATTTCGCACGGCGATGACATCCAGATTGGCCGCAGCCTGTAGCGCGGCGGTGCGAGCGTGCCCCATGACCCGAGACGACTTCCGGCGGCGAGCCGACCTGGTTCGGGAAATCCCGTTGGAAGTCGTCTTGACCTCCTGGGGCGCCGCGCGTGACCGCCACGACAAGTCCCAGTGGCGCACCCCGCGTGGCCCGCTTTCGGTCGCCGGCGCGAAATTCTTTAACTGGCACCTGTTCATCTCGACAGCGGGAGTCCGTTCCGGCGCGCCTTGGCTGTGCCATCTCCTGGCACGCGGCTACCGGATCTATTGCGGCTTCGACACCGACGAAGCAGGCGAAACGGCCAGTCGCCAAATGATGGGCCGCCATCCTTCGATCCAACGCCTGCGTCCCCCAGGACACGACTGGAACGACGTCCTCACCGCCACGAGCAAATAACCCACCGTTACCCGCTCGCCGCCACCTCTTCCAGCCACTCACCAGTCGCCCCTCATCCATCACCCCCGACTGCGCGCCGTGTGGCTACCAGGAACGAAGCACAGCCGGGTCCACTGATCCGAGCGGCGTCGGCCTTCTCCTACGCTCCGACGAAAAGCCTCGTCGCGTCGTATTTCGACCAGCGGGTCGATCGCGAACCGATTTATTTTACAGCACCTGCTCGCCGGAGTCATTACCAGGTACGATGGGGCCGAGCGGCGATCGGCCGTCGCAGCTATCGATGGCGCGTGACGCGTGCCGGAAAGCCTGTGTTTCTCGGGACACGGCTTGGACATTTCTGGAGGACGACGAGTCCGTGGTTGCCGGCGTCTGGCCGTTGTCGTCGCGGAACCGGACGGGCGGCGGGGGGGACTTTTTCGGGCCGGTCGATCGCTAGACCCAAGGCCCTCGGAGCTTCGGTTGGGGGTAGCTTGATGTTCCGGGGGGATTGCGGTAGTACCCCTTCTCGCCTCAGAAACGTGAATTTTGTTTTCCATTTTATCGGTTCTTGGATGCTGCCGCAATCTGGGTGGTCATGTGCGCCGCGAAGCGCCGTCAGGGTGACGCAAAAGCGGTCACCAGGGGGCAACTGCGTGTAGACCAAAAGAGGGCAGTCTTCCGGTGAGCGCAGACTGCGATATTCGTGCTTCGCAGGCCGAGGCGAGCGCCCACTAC
>Ga0302240_1002425_pt1 | contig 12463 bp, 10 predicted proteins | sample AAG_UR_His_MG_FD_193538 | JGI IMG/M metagenome (GOLD analysis project Ga0302240, IMG submission 193538) | Enriched activated sludge microbial communities from anaerobic digester in WTTP, New Holstein, Wisconsin, United States - AAG_UR_His | ecosystem: Engineered > Bioreactor > Anaerobic >... | reverse complement strand
GCACTTATCGGAGAAGCGACTCCTATAATAGAAAAAGAATTAAAAGGCGCAGCACCGATGTATAAAGCAGAGACAATTGAAAATGCAATAAAAAAGCTTCATAACACGGCAAAAAAAGGCGATATTGTTTTGTTTTCTCCGGCATGCGCATCCTTTGACCAGTTTAAAAACTTTGAACACAGAGGCAAAGTTTTCAAAAAAATAGTCTCGTCAGTCAAATAAGATGAAAAGTTTTTTTTTAACTATAAAAAAATACATCAGAAACCCTTTAAATGAGCTGACAATGTTTAACAGATATGACATTGTGCTTGTTTTAGTCGTATCTGTGCTCATTTTCGTAGGAATTATAGAAAGTCTCTCAATTACACCTGTAAGAATGGCAGACATTTCGCTTCAGCTTTTTTTCAAACATATGGTTTCAATATTTTTGGGTCTGATATGTTTTATATTTACGGCGTTTGTACTTGATTATAAGATATATAAAGAAGAAAAAATAAACTATATGATGATTTTTATCATAGTAATGATGCTCATCGCCGTAATAGCGGTAGGAAAAACAGCTAAGGGTGCGACAAGATGGATAGATCTTGGAATCGTCAATATACAGCCCTCTGAGTTTGCAAAAATAGTTTTTGCGATAACAGCAGCTAAATTCCTGTCAAAGAAACAACAGCCTGACGAATCATTCTTTATAACAAAATTTATTCCGGTAACATTCTGTTTCGGATTGTTTGCCGCGCTTATAGTTCTCCAAAAAGATCTCGGTACCGTAGTTTTTCTCGGAATAATATATGTCGTACTCCTTATTATATCCGAAGCGCCTTTAAAATTTATAACAATTCCGGCAACATTACTGGCCGCGGCCGCAATTCCACTTGTATGCCTTTATCAATACCGAATGAACAGAATTCTTGATTATGTTGCTTCTTTATCCGACTGGACAAAATCATCATATAACGTTAAAAGCGCCATTATAGCACTTGGATCAGGCGGCCCTTTCGGGAAAGGATTCGGTAAAAGCGAAATGAAATTGCTTCATCTTCCGGAAGCCCACACAGATTTTGTGTTCCCTATAATCGGAGAAGAACACGGCTTCATAGGAGTTATGATAATAATATTTCTTTTTATTGCCATACTTTTGAGAGCTTCAAGAATAAGCAGACTGTGTGATGAAGATTTCGGAAAAAATCTCGCTTTTATAATAGGCGTTATGTTTTCTTTTCAGGCAATTATAAATATCGGAATGTCCATAGGAGTTCTGCCGGCTAAAGGAATGCCTCTTCCTTTTATATCATACGGCGGCTCTTCAATGCTTTACAGCTTGACAACTATCGGCATATTATTTAATATTTCAAGAAAAAACAAATATGGACAATATTTTAATAATCACTAGCGGCACAGGCGGACACGTATATCCCGGAATAGCTCTTGCTTATGAGCTGAAAAATGCCGGATATAATCCCGTTTTTATAGTAAATGACGTTGCTAATTCCGTTTCACTGAACATAGTTAAAAATTCTGGATACGATTACAAACTTTTAAACTTCTATGCTCCGCCCAGAAAAATTTCCGTTAAAATGTTTTTGTTCCCTTTAAATATGGCAAAAAGCATATTCTCGGCTCTTTCTATAATATCAGAAACGCGTCCGAAAGCGGCGGTAGGGATGGGAGCATATCTTGCCGTGCCTGTTTTATTGGCTGCAAAATTTAAAAAAATACCTTCAATGATACATGAACAAAATTCAATACCGGGCCTTGCAAATAAACTGCTGTCTAAAATCGCAGATAAAACTGCAATAAGTTTTAAGCAGTCGGCAAAGTATTTTTGCCCTTCAAAAACAGTTTACACGTCAAATCCTGTAAGAAAAGATATCTTTTCAATACCGCGTTCTTATGCAGCCGAAAAGCTCGGACTGAATCCTTCCGTATTTACGGTTTTCATATTCGGAGGAAGCCTCGGCGCAGACAAATTAAACGAAACCGCTTTTAATACAGCGGCCAAACTTTATGAAAAATATAACGATAAAATACAATTTATCCATATAACCGGAACAAAATATTTTGAAGATCTTAATAAAAAATATTCTAAAATTTCTTACAAAAAATTTATAGCACCTTACATGCATGATATCGGAAACGCTTATGCATGTTCCGATTTTGTGATATGCAGGGCGGGAGCCGGCACGGTAAAAGAAGTTGAAATGTACGGTCTTAAAGCCGTCTTTGTCCCTTATCCGTACGCTACTGACAATCACCAGTATTTCAACGCAAAAAATTCTTCCGCGCCGCAATCTGTGATTATTGAAGAAAAAAATCTTAAAGAAACGGATTTATATAAAATCATAGAAGAAAATTTGAATACAGCCGCAATTGATACTGAACGCGCCGTTAAACCTGATATTTTTCCGCAGGAAAAACTCTTTGATACTCTTATAAACGTCATTAATAAAAAATAATTAAAATTACATAAGGGAGCAAGATGAATATTTTAATCTCAAACGACGACGGCATAAAAGGCAAAGGACTTAAACCTCTTATAAAAGAAATGTCGAAACTCGGGAATGTTTACGTTATAGTTCCGGAACATGAAATGTCCGGAATGAGCCAATCAATAACTCTTGACGATTACAGACAAATAAAAGATTACGGCAACAATATTTACAGTCTTATTGACGGAACTCCTACCGACTGCGTAAAATTCGGTCTTTACTCCTTTTTAAAAGATAAAATAGACCTTGTAATATCGGGCATCAATACTCATCCGAATCTCGGACAGGACGTAGTATATTCAGGAACCGTCGCATGCGCAAGAGAAGGGGCATATCTTGGAATCCCGTCGATGGCGGTATCAGTCGTAAACGAAAAAAAACCGTGTTTTGAAAAATCAGCCGAAATAGTTTTGGAAATAGCTAAACAATTTTCAAAAACGGCAAAAAAAGGAAGACCTGCTCCGTGTTTAAATGTAAATATTCCGCCTGACGCGAAAGGAATAAAAGTCGTATCTCTGGGAATACGCTCTTATGATGAATCCATAGTGTCAAAACAAGTCGGGAAAAAAATTTATTATAAGCTTGCGGGAAGATTCATATGCGGCATAAAAAACAAAGGCACGGATATTGAAGTAGTTGAAAAAGGATTTGTTTCTATTACTCCTCTTTTGCTTGACCAGACTCATCACAAAAATATGAAAAAATATAAATATATGGAAGAACGCTTTGAAAAATAAATTTGAACTCGTATCGGATTTTAAACCTTCCGGCGAACAGCCTCAGGCAATTGATAAATTATACGAAAACATCACAAAAGGCAAAAAATCTCAGGTTCTGCTCGGCGTAACGGGATCCGGAAAAACTTTCGTAATGGCAAATCTGATTACGAAACTTCAAAGGCCGGCTCTTATAATATCTCCTAATAAAATTCTTGCGGCGCAGTTATATTCGGAGTTCAAATCTTTTTTTCCTAAAAACGCCGTCGAATATTTTATTTCATATTATGATTATTACCAGCCGGAAGCATATATACCTTCAACAGACACTTATATTGAAAAAGATTCTTCGATAAACGATCATATAGACAGACTGCGTTTGAAAGCTACCACATCAATTCTTGAGAGGAACGATGTGATTGTAGTTGCTTCCGTATCAAGCATTTATAATCTCGGTTCTCCTGACGAATACCAAAACATGTGCGTAGGTTTTAAAATCGGCGAAAAAATGAGCATTGATAATCTTACAAGAAAACTTGTCGCCATACATTACGAAAGAAACGAAATAGAGTTTTTAAGAGGCAGATTCAGAATAAAGGGAGACACTGTAGAGATTTTCCCCGCCTATCTTGAAACAGCAGTAAGAATAAATTTTTTCGGCAATGAAATAGATTCAATAAAAGAATTTAATCCGTTAACCGGAGAAATATACAATAAAAAAGAAAAATGTTTTATATATCCCGCAAAACATTTCGTAACGGCCGGCGATAAAATTGAAAACGCGTTAAAAGCGATAGAAGCCGAATTAAATATACAGACAGCCGCTTTAAAAGCAAAAGGAAATCTCCTTGAAGCCCAAAGACTTATGCAGAGAACGAAATATGACATGGAAATGCTCAGAGAAACGGGATTTTGCAGCGGAGTTGAAAATTATTCAAGACATCTGTCCGGCAGACCTGAAGGATCAAGACCGACTACTCTTATAGATTATTTTCGCTCAAACGAACAGACAAAAGATTTTCTTCTTGTGGCAGACGAATCTCACATTACTCTTCCTCAGATACGGGGAATGTATGAAGGAGACAGAAGCAGAAAGCAGACTCTTGTTGATTTCGGATTCAGACTTCCGTCGGCTCTTGATAACAGACCTTTGAAATTCGATGAATTTGAATCAATAATAAACCAGTCGGTAATGGTTTCTGCGACTCCAGGCAAATACGAACTTGAAAAATCAAGACACGATATCGTGGAACTTGTCATAAGACCTACCGGTCTTGTAGACCCTGTAATAATAATAAAACCGGTAGAAGGGCAGATTCCTGACATGATAAAAGAGATAGAAAAAACAATCTCGAAAAAATACAGAGTGCTTGTAACCACTTTAACAAAGCGAATGTCGGAAGATCTTACGACATATCTTAAAGAAAAAGGGTTCCGTGTAGAATACATGCATTCCGAAATCGAATCTCTTAAAAGAATAGAAATCATAAGAGATTTAAGACTCGGAAAATTTGACGTGCTTGTCGGCATCAACCTTCTAAGAGAAGGTCTTGATCTGCCTGAAGTTGCTCTTGTAGTTATTCTTGACGCAGACAAAGAAGGCTTTTTAAGATCGGAACAGACTCTTATACAGACTTGCGGAAGAACGGCAAGAAATGTTGACGGCAGAGTTATTTTTTACGCCGATAAAATGACTAATTCCATGAGCAGAGCCATAAATGAAATGGAAAGAAGAAGAAAAAAACAGATTGCATACAATAAAGAACACAATATAACGCCTAAAACAATCATAAAAGCCGTTACCGAGCTTGAAGAATTTCAGATTAAGGCAAAAAATGAAAGTCTTGAACTTTATACCGCCGAATTAAGCGAAGAATACATATCGCACAATAAAATAGAAGACATATTGAAATCTCTTGAAAAGCAGATGAAAGAAGCCGCCGAAATCCTTGACTTTGAAACTGCCGCCCTTCTGCGCGACAAAATAACAGAAATAAAGTCTATGCGGGCTTCCGGTTTAAAAAAAAGAAAACGCTGACTGAACTTTTTAACGAAAAAATATTTTGATAGAATTATTTTGAAATATATTCAAGGAGACGGCTATGCACGAACACGGAATAGGCAGGGAATTGTGGACTGTTATTGAAAAACATATACAAATGAACAATTTAAAAAAAATTACAAAGATAAGCATTGTAATCGGTAAAGCAAGCGGAATTGAAAAAGAACTGCTCGTCCACACTATGAAGGATCATATAATACCCGAAACTATAGCAAAAGGATGTGAACTTGAATTCACGGAAGAAACTTTAACTGCTTTATGCAACGTGTGCCAAGAAAAAATAGAAGTCCACACAATGGAAGCAGCCTGCTGTCCGAAATGCGGGTCGGGAGACATATCAATAATAGCCGGCAATGATGTTTTTGTTAAGAGCATCGAAGGTGAATAAAAAAAATTCGTTTTTAATTGAAATATCGGGAATAGTACAGGGAATCGGATTTAGACCCCAAATATATAATCTTGCCGAGAAACACAAACTTTCCGGATATGTTCTAAATACCGGTTCCGGAGTTAAAATAGCGGCTGAGGGTTTAAAACAAGATACCGACGGTTTTATTTGCGAATTAAAAAAACTGCCGTTTTTAAAATTCAAAATCAAAAAAACTTCTTTCAGAAATTACAAAACTTTCGAAATCAAAAAAAGTTTAAAATCTAAAAATATAATATCCGATTTCCCGGCAGACGCGGCTATATGCCCGCAATGCAGACAAGAAGTCCTTTCGCCGGCTGACAGAAGATATCATTATCCTTTCACAAACTGCACACAATGCGGGCCGCGTTATTCAATAGTGAAAAAACTTCCTTACGACAGAAAAAACACCGTCATGAAAGTTTTTAAAATGTGTAAAGCATGCTCCGAAGAATATAAAAAACCGTCTGACAGGCGTTTTCACGCGCAGCCTGACGCATGTCCCGAATGCGGACCAAAAGTAAAATTAACCGTAACAAAAACAGGAAAAACCTATTATGAAAAAGATGCTCTTCAATATGCTGCAAAAATGCTGGACGGCGGAAAAATTATCGCTCTAAAAAGCATCGGCGGCTATCATCTGGCCTGCGGCGCTTATAACGCAAAAGCTGTGCTCAGACTGAGGAAAATTAAAAACAGAGATCAAAAACCGTTTGCCGTAATGGCAAAAGACATTGAAACTGCAGAAAAAACAGCCTTTATAAACAAATTTGAAGAAAAAGAACTTAATTCAAAAGCAGCTCCGATAGTATTGCTTGAAAAAAAAGACAAAATCAATAAAATTTTTAACGAATGTATATCTAAAAACAATAAATATATAGGCATTATGATGCCTTATACTCCCATGCACTGCATAATTTTTGATCTCATTAAAACAGATATGCTTATTATGACTTCGGCAAATAAAAATGATAAACCCATAATACATACCGAAGATAAAATAAATTCCGAATTTTCAAAAGAAATTGACGCTGTTTTAAGTAATGACCGCGAAATTTTAAATCCGGTTGACGATTCAATAGTGTCATTTTTTGATAATGAGAAAAAAATAATAATACGCAGAAGCAGAGGTTTTGTACCTGAGCCGGTTAATCTTGAAATATCAAAAGATATTTTTGCCGCGGGAGCCGATTTAAAAAATTCATTCTGCATTACGAGAAAAAACTCAGCCTATCTTTCACCGTACTGCGGAGACATGATAGATTATGAAAATATCGAATTTATGTCAAATACATTTAATAAAATGAAAGAATTTCTTGATATAAAACCCAAAAAAACAGCTTGTGATATGCATCCCGGTTATAATACAACGGTTTATTCAGCACAAAAATTTAAAAATATAAAAAATTTTCAGCATCATTACGCCCATATTGCCTCCGTAATTGCGGAGAATCAATTAAAGGACAGCGTGCTGGGCTTTTCTTATGACGGAACAGGTTTCGGTTATGACGGCAATATCTGGGGCAGCGAATGTGTATTATTTAAAAACAATACCGTAAAAAGACTTTGCCATTTTGAATATTTTGATATGCCAGGAGGAGACGCTGCAACAAAACAAATATGGCGTCTTGCTTTGTCTCTTCTAAACAAACATAATAAAATCTCAGCAGTTTCAAATTTAATAAAAAAAGAAAAACTATATAACCAGATTTTATCTCTTTTAAATTCAGAGATAAAAAACACGCAGGTATGCAGCGCCGGAAGATATCTGGACGCTATGGCGGCAATATGCGGGATTTCAAATTTTTGCGAATATGAAGGGCAGACGGCAGCTCTTCTTGAATCTTTAGTTAAAAAAAACAAATACGGATTTTATCCTTTTGATTTTATTCATAAAAAAAATAATACTTCCGAGATACAATTTTCTAAAACAATTGAATATCTTCTTAAGGATTTAAAAAGCAAAGTTTCTCTTGAACAAGTAAGCGGTAAAATACATGAAACAATATGCCGTATCATATTAAAACAGGCTTCATTTTTTTGCAAAAAATTTACCGTAAATCAAATCGCTTTAAGCGGCGGAGTATTTCAAAATAAATATATTCTTTCAAGAACAATAAAACTGCTTGAAAAAGAAAATTTTAAAGTCTTCTATAATAAACTTGTTCCTATCAACGACGGCGGAATATCTTTAGGCCAGGCTTATATGCTCAATAAAAAAACGGCCGCGTTATAATAACGCAGCCGCTCTTGAAAAACTCAATTTTTATTTTTTTAACGGCTGCCACCATTTTTTATTGTCAACATACCATTTTATTGTTTTGACTATCGCGTCCTCAAACACATACGCAGGCTGCCAGCCTAATTCTTCTTTTATTTTTGAAGCGTCTATCGCGTATCTTCTGTCATGACCAAGTCTGTCCTGTACATATTTTATAAGACTTTCGTCTTTGCCGAGGTTTTTTAATATTGTATCTGTTATATATCTGTTCGTTTTTTCATTGTTGCCGCCGACATTATAAACGGCGCCGGGGTTTGCTTTATGAAGAACAGTGTCTATTGCGGAGCAGTGGTCTTCAACAAAAAGCCAGTCTCTGACGTTTAAGCCGTCTCCGTACAAAGGAACCTGCTTATTATCCATAAGATTTGTTATAAAAAGAGGTATAAGCTTTTCCGGGAACTGATAAGGCCCGTAATTATTTGAACATCTTGTAATGTTTACGTTAAGCCCGAAAGTGCGATGATAAGCAAGAACAAGCAGATCAGCCGCCGCTTTGCTTGAAGAATACGGGCTGCTCGGATCAAGAGGCGTTTCTTCCGTAAAATAGCCTGTGCTGCCGAGTGAACCGTAAACTTCGTCGGTAGAGATCTGAATCATTTTTATTTTGTACTTTTTTGCGCATTCCAAAAGATTCTGCGTGCCCAAAACATTTGTTTTTACAAAAACACCCGGATCGGTTATGCTTCTGTCAACGTGCGATTCGGCGGCAAAATTTATTATTACGTCAACTCCACCTGAAACTATCTTGTCTGTAAGCTTCGCGTCGCAGATATCACCTTTTATAAATTCGTAATTTTTATTATCTTTTACGTCGTCAAGGCTTGAAAGATTGCCGGCATAAGTAAGCAAATCGAGATTTACTATTTTATAATCATATTTATTCAGCATATATCTGACGAAATTGCTTCCGATAAAACCTGCTCCGCCGGTTATTAAAATTTTCATATATTACCTCTTATCAATCAAATTATATTTCCGAATCTGAATAAACAGCATATCTTTTATACAGTCTGCCTGACATCATTTCGGCTGTTCTTTGAGTCATTATATTGTCATCAAGTATCCATGACAGCTCGCAATTTCGATATCCGCCTAAAACAGAGTTTTTCAATGCTTCGCCCGCCATATACGCTTCAATGCCTTTATTCCTGTACTCTTTTTTTACTCCCATTATCATAAGGCGCAAATCTTTTATCTTGTTTCTATAATATAAAAATTTAAATATTCCGAAAGGAAAAAGTTTTCCGTTAAGTTTTTTTAACACCTCGTTATAATCGGGAACGGCTATAAGCATTCCTGCGGGTTTTTGTCCGTCATAGGCTAAAATTATGATTTTTTCATCTACAAGACCGACTAAATTTTTTGCTATTGCTTCAAACTCTTCATCAGTCCAAGGAACAAATCCCCAGTTTTTTTCCCATGCCTGATTATAAATTTCTCTGACATCCGCCAAATCTTTTTTAAAATTCTTTTTTTCAAATGTTTTAAGAGTTATGGTAGGATTTCTTTTTTTAACTATATTTAAAGCTTTATTGAGCCTTTCCATTCTGCCGTCAAGAGCGACCGGTATCTCATATGCATACAATTCTTTTATTTTTCTAAGCCCGGATTTTTCGGCAAGTTCTATATAATAATCATGAGTATACGGCATCATTATTTTTGCCGGACTGTCAAAACCTTCATACAGAAAACCGACTTCGTCATTTGTCGACGGATTCATCGGCCCCATCATTTTTTTTATGTTATTTTTTGCCAAAAATTCACGCGCGCACTCAAACAGCCGTTTTGCCGCTTCGGCATTATTTATACATTCAAAAAATCCGAAAAAACCTATTTCATTTTCCTGAAACTTAATATAATTATAGTCTATTACGGCTGCTACTCTTCCGGCGAGTTTGCCTTTATCGTCATACGCCAAAAAAAGAGCCTTTTTGGCATGCTGCCAAAAAGGATTTTTATCTGACAGAATCATTTTCATATCTCTGTCAAGCTGAGGAATCCAATAAGGATTGCCTTTATAAATTTCGTAAGGACATTTTAAAAACTCGTCTATTTTCCCGTTTGTTATCTCACATATCGTAAACATCTATTTAGACCAAAGGTTTTTGAACCAGTTTTTTGTGGCATCGGCGAATTCTTTTCTTGAAAATGTAAATTTCCATGATTTTTTGGCGGACGTTTTTGATTTTCTCGTATTGCCGCCCGGTATAAGTCCGACCTGCTTTGAAACCTTTTCAAATTTATCAAGTATAAATTCAAGATGAGCGTCGGTATGCGTTGCCATATAGCTTGTTCTTATAATAGCTTCCGGAACTGCAGGGCTTACAACAGGAGAAGTAAAAACTCCTTCGTCAAAAAGCATTCTGCACATCTGGAAAGCTTTCATATCATCGCCTACAGTTATAGGTATAATAGGAGATTCAGATGTGCCGGTGTCAAGACCCATAGACTGGAATCCTTCTTTCATTTTTCTTGTATTTTTCCAAAGAGTCTCTCTGCGTTCAGGCTCCTGCTGAAGAATATCAAGAGCTACATCTATCGCTCCTACGCATGCCGGAGGCAAACTAGCAGTAAATATAAGAGATCTTGCCGTATGTTTGATATATTCTATAACTACGCTGTTGCTTGCTATAAAACCGCCGATTGATGCAAGAGATTTAGACGCCGTAGCCATAACTACGTCAACATCGTTTTGAAGTCCGAAATGTTCTCCTGTTCCAGTTCCTTTTTTCCCCAAAACACCTAACGAATGAGCTTCGTCTACAAATATTCTTACTCCGTACTTTTTTGCAAGTTTTACGATTTCAGGGAGATTCGTTATATCGCCTTCCATACTGAATACTCCGTCAACAACTATTATTGAAGATTTATCACTATTTTTGATAAGCTGTCTTTCAAGATCAGACATGTCGTTATGTCTGAACCTTACCATTTCGCCAAGAGAAAGACGGCATCCGTCTATTATGGAAGCATGATCAAGTTTATCAGTTATAACAATATCGCTTTTGCCAACAAGTGAAGATATCGCTCCTATGTTTGAATGATGTCCTGTTGTGAATAAAATTGCAGCCTCTTTACCTACAAATTTTGCAAATTTTCTTTCAACTTTTTCATGCAAATCGTTAGTCCCGTTTAAAAATCTTGAACCTGTACAGGAAGTTCCGTATTTTTTTGCGGCTTTTATAGAACCTTCTATTACCTTAGGGTGGTCCGCAAGTCCCAAGTAATTGTTTGAACATACTACAACTATTTTTCTTCCGCCTATTATGACTTCCGGCCCCTGTGCAGATTCAACTTTTTTAAAGTAAGGATATACGCCTTGGGCTTTAATATCCTTTGTTGCCGTAAAATCATAACACTTCTTAAAAATATCGTTCATTTACTGTAACTCCTAAAGTATATTAATTAAAACCATTTATTCCGTAGGTACCAATTGTATGTTATTTTTGAGCCGTTTTCAAGATTTTCAAATGTAAAATCAAGGTCTTTTACAGTTTGAGAATTGTCGCAAACCCATGCTTTTTGAAGCATTTCTGTTATTTTTTGTTGATTTAAAACCTGAGGTTTTTTTGTCATTGCGCCTGTAATTTCGCAAATATTTCCGGCAATTTTAAAAATAAAATCAAACAAAGGCAAAGTAACGGTTTTTATGCCGTTTGAAACGGCAATCGTATCGGCCACGTCTTTCCATGAATATTCTTTGCCGTCCGACAAATAATATATCTTATTGTCACTTATAGGTGTATTTATTGATTTTACAATTATTTTGGCTATATCTTTTACAAAAACAAGCTGTATAATATGTTTTTGAAGCGTTTTTGGAGCAAGATGTTTATTGACAAGGCTAAAAAACGTAAATATATCTTTATCTCTGGGACCGTAAACTGCGGCAGGTCTCAAAATTGTATACGGAATTTTACCTTCTAACTTCTTTACCTCTTTTTCTGCCAGCAATTTACTTTTACCATAATCTGAAACCGGACTTTCAGAGTCGCTGACAAGTCTGGCGCGTCCTTCCGGCGCCGGGCCCATTGCTGCCTGCGATGAAATAAATATAAATTTTTTTAATGCCTGATTTGATTCAAGAATGGAATCTATTATGTTTTTTGTAATATCAACATTGATTTTTTTATAGACAGACCAGTCAAAAGCTCTTACCGCTCCGGCACAATGAATAACGACATCCGAAGAAGCAACGGCCTCTTTCATAAAAACTTTATCGTAAAGTTCTCCGTATTTTATGATTAAATTTTGGTTTGAAATCCATTTAAGATCTGAATTTTTGCGGACAACGCAAACCACTTCATAGTTGTTTAAAAGAAGTTCCTCAACTATGTGGCTTCCTACAAAACCGTTGGCGCCTGTAAGCAATACTTTCATTTTTAAAATAAAAAATGGCGACGGGTGGAATTGAACCACCGACCAAAGGCTTATGAGTCCTCTGCTCTACCCCTGAGCTACGTCGCCAAACTTGTATAATTTTATTTTTTTTCACAACGAAAATCA
>Ga0302240_1002400_pt1 | contig 12552 bp, 8 predicted proteins | sample AAG_UR_His_MG_FD_193538 | JGI IMG/M metagenome (GOLD analysis project Ga0302240, IMG submission 193538) | Enriched activated sludge microbial communities from anaerobic digester in WTTP, New Holstein, Wisconsin, United States - AAG_UR_His | ecosystem: Engineered > Bioreactor > Anaerobic >... | reverse complement strand
TGTAGCTGTGTAAGAGGGTTATGCCGTTTTTCTGTGCATCAGCATGGGTCAGGGAACCGGCGGCGTCGGTCATAATGTGCATTTGCGAATCGGATCGGGCATGGCGAAATTCATTGATCTGCTGACTGAGATCGTCATCTTCCCAGTTGATAACGCTGCCGAACTTTGCCGCTGCGGCTTTTATTTTTTCTCTGTTATCCGTGTGCAGGTGGATTTTGTAAAGATCACCGTCGGGAATAACAATAACGCTTTCTTCACTCCCCGTGATATTGGCCAGTTTCTCCCGGGATAAATTGTGCGCTTTAACTACAAAATCAACGCAGTACCCGGCTTGGGCATCTTCTTGAAATTCTTGAGAGATGTGCAGACGATTTTTAAACAGTTCCGTAATCGGCCGGTGATTACGTGCAGCATCAGTTAGCGAAAAGAAAAAACCTTCAAAAAAAATGTACATTCCCAAGGCGCCGGCATCCACCACACCGGCCTTTTTTAATTTCGGCAGCATTGCACAGGTATCGTGGACCGATTTTTCCAAACGATAAATTATGCGATTTATTGATTCCTGATCCAGGGAAGTCGGGCGGGATTCCAGGGATTCTGTCAATGCGTCAAATACGTTCAGCATTGTGCCCGGCTTTGGATCATTAACGGCCTTCCAGGCGCGTCTGCTCCCTTCCAGTGCGCAGTCATAAAGGTTTTCCGCTGAGTCGACTCGGTAAAACAACGAAAAAAATCTGGCGGCGATGTTGCCGGAATTGCCGCGCGCCGATAAAAGAAGCTGGTGGATAACTTTTTCTTTTTCCTGATGGTAATCAAGCAGCGGCGTCAGACTGACAAACAGGTTGCGACCGGTATCGCCGTCGGCAACCGGATAAACATTGATCGAATCAAGCAGATCCGCCCAGGCGGCAACACGCTCTACTCCGGCGGCAAAGGCTTCGGGCAATGCTTCAGCCATTATAGAAACCTAAAGCCCGGCGGATGTCCTCGGGAATCTTGAAAACTGTTTCCATTTCCGGCACCTTTACTGTTACCTGTTCTGTGCGGCCGCGGCAGCAGACTTTGCCGTCGTCTTCCTTTCGAATCTCAAAATCGACAATAAGTTTTACGCGGGCGTCCATAAGCGTTGCCCTGATAATAATATCATCGTTGTGGCGTAAAGGATAAATGTGCTTTGTTGATGTCCGAATTATGGGGAAAATTAATTTATGGGTGTCGTAATAAGAATATAAATCAATGCCGTGCTGGTTGAGGAGTTTGGCCCGGGCAATTTCAAAATAGTTCAGATAGTTGCCGTGCCAGACAATATGCATTGGATCGAGATCGAAAAAAGGAACGCAGTATTTTATTTCTATACTTTTTTTATTTTCATCCATTATTGACATCCTCGCAAAAGTCATAAAAATGGCCATTTACAGACGGCCTCGTAAAAAGGTCGCAGGCAAGGCGCGCGAATACCGGGGAATGAAGCGCACTTATGGTACGCTGCAGTGACACGGGATGAAGCGCAACGCAGCATCCGGCCTTTTTACGAGATCGTCATTTAATCCTGAAAAAATCGGAGTATCTGATTGCAACGCACATCCGTTCTATATCGGTGTCCAGAGGCCGGTCTTCAATAACCGGCTCACTGATCAACCGGATTTTTTCCTGAATTCCAGCCAACAACGGCCTGGCTTTAATGTTATCCCGGATATCACAGGCCTGCGACGCCGCCAGAAGATGTATCGCCAGCACACGTTCCGTTAAAGTGCAAATCCTTTGCGCATCTCTGGCGGCAATGGTTCCCATGCTGACCTTGTCCTGGTTGTGCGATTCGGTGGAGCGTGAAAACGACGCCGCGGGCATTGTTCCCTTCAGCGCTTCCGCCGTCAACGCCGAGGCGGCAATGGACATCGCCTTGAAGGCGTGGCGCAGACCGGTTCCCGCTTCTGATGACCTTACCAGATCCCCCGGTAATCCCCTGTTCAAATGCGGATCGACCAGGAGCATTATCTGCCGTTCGCACATATCCGCGACGGAAGCCAGCGCCGCCTTCAATCCGTCCATGGCAAACGCGATATGACCGCCGTAAAAGTTGCCTCCCATAAGAACCTCGCCTGTCGCCGGGTCAAATATGGGATTGTCATTGGAGCTGTTGGCTTCGATTTCCACCCATTGCTTTATCCAGGAGAGGGCGTCACGCAAAACACCCGCCACCTGCGGGGCGCAGCGCAGAGAATAGGGATCCTGCAGCGTTTCCGGGGCGTCATCTTCCAGATGTTCCGCGGCTGCCTTTGTTTGCAGCAGACGGGTAATCTGCTCTGCGACGTAGGTCTGACCGGGAAAAGGCTTGGCCTCCGCAATGACCGGATGATAGTGGTGGGCATTACCTTTTAAGGCATGGACGGAAAGCGTCGTAGCGTAAATGGCGGCATGTAAAATGCGGTCTGCTCTTTCCACGGTCAGCGCGGCGATGCCGGTCATGGTGGTTGTGCCGTTAACCATGGAAAGCGGCTCTTTGGGCAAGTACTTGTAAGGTTTAAGAGCGGCTTTTTTCAGGGCTTTGCCGGCCGGCATCCTCTCGTCGCGGTAGAAGACTTCGCGTTCACCGGCGAGGCAGGCGCCGATATAAGACATCGGTGTCAAATCTCCGGAAGCGCCGACAGAGCCTTCGCAGGGGACAACCGGTGTTATTCCCTGGTTTAAAAAATCGGCCATTTGCTGTAAGAGCGCGATGGATACTCCGGAATAGCCCCGCGCCAGGCAAATGATCCGGCAAAGCATTGCCGCGCGTGTCTCCTCGATGCCGATAGGTTCTCCTGTGCCGCAGCCATGAAAGCGGAAAATATTTGCACTGTTTTTTAAAGCGACATTCATGGACATCCTGCTGCCGCAGGATTTGCCGTAGCCTGTGTTCACTCCGTAAACAGGAATGCCCCGGCGCAGGGATTCCATTAATATTTTCTGTGTCTTCTCCATCCGCCGCACAAAACTTTTATCTTTGCTTATCCGTACTTCGACACCGTCGCGTGCAACGGCGATAATATTTTCAAAACTGATATTTCCGCCGTCGATTACAACAGCGGACTTGCTACCGGTTTTCTTCATGTTTCGCTCTTCACTTTCTACTTTAATTCCATTTTGCATTTAAAACGACACCGAAACGGTCAGGAGACTGTGTTACAATAAATATTACCTTTTCATGTCCTCCGCTGGAGACTGTGTCGCAATAGCTGATCGTCATTGCGAAACGCCTCTCAGGCGTTGTGGCAATCTAATATTTTCAAGATATTACGAGATTGCTTCGCTCATTGTATTCGCTATGACATTGTGACACAGTCTCCTGGCGGAGGTGTCACGCAGTGACGGAGGTGGAGCGGGAACTATCAAGCCGTATCCGGTTAAAATTACAATTACATCAAAAGCGTCCACCTCCTGCACCCCCGCCGGCGGGGGACATCATGCGGAAAATGCAAGCAACATTTTTTTATTATGTCACAACCTCTAAGATCGGGCGAAACCAACAAAGGCGCCGCTTGAATGAGAGCAAGCAAACTAGTTGCGCCGGCGGGGCCTGTATGTATTGTCCGCTTTTTCTTTTTCCACAACCTTTTTCAGCAGTTTAAACATTCTGTAACTTTGCGGTTCTTCCTCGTAGAACTTATCCCAGGCGTAATGGTACATGCTCTGGAGCTCTTCCGGTGTCATTGACTGTGGCTGAAACACGACTTTATCGCAGGTGTAATCATTCCAGTCATAGGAGAAAATCCTGTCGGCATTATGCAGATCTTCAAAAGTCCGGGTGTGGGGAAACGGGGTGAGTACCGTAAATTCCGCCATATCCAGCTCGACCGCCAGCAGGAAGTCAACCAGACGCTTAATATAATCTTCCGTGTGATAATCAAGGCCCAGAAGAATGCTGCCTTCGACGCCGATGCCGTAATCGTGATAGCGCTTGATACGGTCGCGGATAAAATCGGAGGTATCAAATATCGCCTGATAAACGTACCAGGCGCCGGCCTGCGCCGCCAGGTCCAGTACCTTATCGTCGTTTTCGATGGGATGGCAGCACCATTTCTTTTTCAGTGGTATCATTTCGCGAAAAAGATTCATTTCCCAGTCTTTATTCTGTGCCAGCGAATTGTCGACGATGAATAGTCTGTTATTGTCAATACTCGCCATTTCTTCAATAACTTTATCCAAAGGGCGGGGACGAAACCGGCGGCCACCCAAAAAACTGACGCAGCAGGGATAGCAATTGAAGCGGCAGCCGCGGGAGGCATGCACCAGATCGACCATCTGCACGCCGCGGTAATTGTACATATCCCGGTTCAGGATGCTGCGGCGGGCTGTGCCCACCGCTTCGATCGGTGGAAAATCCTGAAAATAATTATAAACTTTTTGCAGTTTACCGTTTTTGAAATCGGCGAAGACCTGCTCCATCCGGCCTTCCGTTTCGCCGATGAATACCGCATCGGCATGCAGCGCGGTTTCCTCGGCATGCAGCATTGTGGCAATACCGCCGAAGATAACCTTTATCCCCAATCTCCGGTAGGCTTCGGCAATTTCCCAGCCCCGCTTTATCTGCGCCGTCAGCATGGCGGAAATTCCGACAAAATCGGCGTCGGCTTCAATATTCAGCGGCTGTACATTCTCGTCCACAAATTCTACTTCCACATCTTCAGGAAGCGTTGCGGCAAAGACAACGGGGCCGTGCGGCGGCAGGGTGAAATGCGTTTGACGCTCCAGCTTTTTCCATTGGGGATATATAAGTTTAAATTTCATTTAAATTTGTCCTGTATTATCGCCTTGGCAATAATCTGTTTCATCGTTTCATTGCTGCCGGCAAAAATACGGGTGATGCGAATGTCGCGCCAGGCGCGGGCAATCGGATATTCTTCACAATAGCCATAGCCGCCGAAGAATTGCAGACACCGGTCGACTACACGACAAGCCATTTCGGTGATCCAGAGCTTGGCCATGGTGATTTCAACGACGGAAGATTTTTTCTGAAAGTGCTCTGCTATCATTTTATCGACAAAAGCCCGGCCGATTTTTACTTCGGAAGCCAGCTCCGCCAGAACAAATTGCGTGTTTTGAAATCCCATCAGGGGTTTGCCGAACATGTGCCTCTCTTTGCAGTAGCGGATCGTTTCTTTCAGGGCGAATTCCGCTGTTGCCTGTGCGCCGATAACGGCCACCAGACGTTCCTGCTGGAGATTGGTCATCAATTTTTTAAATCCTGTTCCTTTTTTGCCCAGACGGTTTTCCTTGGGAATGCGGCAATCGGAAAAAAACAGTTCCGATGTGTCCTGGCTGTGCCAGCCTATTTTTCTCAGCCTTTTCCCCTTTTCAAAACCGGGAGTACCTGCTTCTACGAGAAAGAGATCAATGGCTTTGTGTGCATTGGTCTCTTTAGGGTCTCGGGCCACTATGATTGCCAGGTCGCAGTTGATGCCGATGCTGATAAAAGTCTTTTGTCCGTTCAGAATGAATGATGATCCATCGTCCACTGCTGTTGTTCTAATTCCCGCCACATCGCTGCCGGCGGCCGGCTCCGTTATGGCGATGGCCGTCAGCATGTCGCCCGAAATGCAGGGGGGCAGATATTTTTTCTTTTGTTCTTCCGTGGCGAATTGCACAAGGTAGGGGACGGCGATATCGCTGTGTATTCGCGCGGAAAGCCCCTGAAAATTGGCGTAGCCCATTTCCTCGATCAAGATGGCGGAGTACAGAAAGTCGGCGCCTAATCCGCCGTATTCGGGGGGCACCGATGTGCATAAAAATCCGTTCTCGCCCATTTTCTTCCAGGCCCAACGGGGAACGATGCCGTTTTGCTCCCATTCATCTACGTGGGGGATAATTTCCTTTTCCAAAAATTTGCGGAATGCATCGCGGAAAATACGATGCTCTTCCTTGTAAGGTACGATTTCCATTGTCTTGTTATCCTTCTATATAAAATATTTATTGTCTGCTGATTATGATCAGCAATATTCTTTAAGCATCGGGGCATTTGCCCAATACCAGATATACGTATGTGCCGCCGAACGAAATGCCGGCGAGAAGCGCATTATTAATCTCAATTTTCTCTTCGCGCCGGCGGACAAATTTAAGTTGCGCCAGAGGAGTGTAAAGTCCGCAGGTCGGCGGCATCGCGCCTTTTGCGCAAGAAAGCGCCAGGGCGCAGGTTCTTACGCCGCCGCTGGAAAAACTCTCTCCCAGAGCGCCTTTCAGGGCAGTAATCCAGGGCCCGCTTTTATTTTCGGCAAATACTTCAGCATAAGCTTCGGCTTCAATCCGATCCAGTGTTATAGAACCGTTGGCGGCGGCGGAGATTGCTTCAATATCCTGCGGGGTTATTCCGGCATTGGTCAGCGCCCGGCTGATAGTCTTTTTTACACCTGCAGAATTTTCCGGCCAGCCGGTAGGCGTTGCCGGGGACGAGCCCTGTCCGAAGCCTTTAATTACACAGTAAGGTTCACGCCCGCGGGCGAGCGCGCTTTCCATACTCTCGATGCAGATAATGCCGCAGCCTTCGCCGGCAACCATACCGTTGCGGTCGCGGTCAAAGGGCTTGGATTCCTCAATATTTTCATCCAAAGGCGAAAGAGCGTGGAATCGGGTCAGCGCTTCATAATAAAATTTCGATAAAATGTCCACACCGCCGGTCAGAATAAAATCCGCCGCTCCCCGCCGTATCTCTGATACGGCATAAGCGATGGCCGTTTCCGCCGAAACGGCAAAGTGAGTTATTGTGGTATTGACGCCGCGGAATCCCAGTTCAATGGAAGTATGTCCGGCCGGTGCATTCATAACCGTGTTCGGAACCAAAATGGGATTGACCAGGGCAGGGCCGTCTTTCAGTAGTGTTTCGGCAAATTGAACGGTTACATCGGTGGCGCCGAAAGATGTGCCCAGTATAATGCCGATGCGGTCGCGGTTGTCGGGATTGACCGTAATTCCGGCATCTTCGAGCGCCAGACGGGCGGCGGCTGCGGTCAATTGGGAAATTTTGTCCATCCGCCGGATGTTTTTAATCGAGATAAAATTGCGCGGCTGAAAATCGGTAATTTCCGCGCCGCAATGCGAGCTGAACGCGGATGCGTCAAAGGATTGGACGGGGGACACAGCGCAGTCACCGGCGAAAATCCGGCGGCCAAATTCTTCCTTGCCGATTCCCAGGGGCGTTACCATACCGATGCCGGTGATCACAATTCTTTGGGCGTTGTCCGTCCGCTCTTGCTCATTCATTGCGGATACCATTTTTATCACATTTGCCGAATATTACCGTCGTATTGTTGCCGCCAAAGGCAAAGGAATTGGAAAGCACAACACGCAGGTCGGCTTTCCGCGCACCTTCGGTCACATAGTCGAGATCGCAGGCCGGATCGGGCTCGCGAAAATTAATTGTCGGCGGAATAAAACCATGCTCCAGCGCCAGAACGGAAACGATGCCTTCCAGAGCGCCCGCCGCACCCAGCGTGTGCGCGGTCATGGCTTTGGTCGAACTCACCGGGATGGAATAGGCGCGTTTGCCGAAAACTTCCTTGATCGCCCTGGTTTCCATGGCATCATTAACGGGAGTCGCCGTGCCGTGGGCATTGATGTAATCGACATCTTCGCTGGTCAGACCGCTGTCTCGAAGCGCCGCCTGCATGGAACGGATGGCGCCGGAAGCATTTTCATCAGGGGCCGTCATATGGAAAGAATCGCAGGTAACGCCGTAGCCCAGAATTTCCCCGTGGATTTTAGCGCCGCGGGCCAAAGCTTTCTCCAGCGGTTCCAGTATCATAATCGCCGCCGCTTCGCCCAGGGATAAGCCCGCGCGATTCTGATCGAAGGGATGGCAAACTCCCGGATCAAGCGATTTCAGGGCATTAAAAGCGGCGTAGGTAATGCGGCACATGGGCTCCACGCCGCCGGCGATCACCATCTTGGCCTGCCCGTTTTGAATTAAATCCCGCGCGTAGCCCAGGGCCGTGCCCCCCGCCGAACAGGCCGTCATGAATGTTGCTTTAGGACCCGACAAATCCAAATTGGAAGCGATGCGGTCGGCTGATGATGCGCAATAAACGGTGGAAAGTTTGGAAAAACGCGCATGTCTGCCGTTTTTATTTAATAAATCTCTGTAAAAAGATTCTGCTTCGCGAAGTCCACCGGAACCGCCGCCGATAACAACCCCTGCATCTTCGGCCAACTGCTGCGGCAAAGGATAAAGACCGGCATCGGTGAGTGCCTCGAGAGTGGCGGCAAAAGAGAGCATATCCGCCCGGGACATTCGTTTGAGGGAAAAATGGTGCGAGATGAAATTCCTCGGAGAGAAATTTTTGATTTGACCGCCGTTCTGACAGCGAAAACCATCAGTCTCAAAGAGATCCAGCGGCCCAATGCCGCAGACACCCGCCGAGAGGGCGGAAACGAAATCGGGAATATTGTGGGCAACAGCGTTTATTGTTCCTAAACCGGTAATTACAATACGTCTTTTTGTTTGCATGTATAACTTGAAAAATTTATCCTTTATGACCTTTTTCAGGCGGCAGAAACTTTAAATCCGACCGGGCGAAAAGTCAAACGATTATTGCTCGACGGACTCGTAAAAAGGCCGGATGCTGCGTTGCGCTTCATCCTTCGTCACTGCGGCATACGCAAAGTATGCCTCATTCCTCACGATTTGCGCGCCTTGCCTGCGGCCTTTTTACGAGTCCGTCGGTAAATGGCCACTTTTATTAGTTTTTATGAGACCATCATCACTATTGGATCGAGCCGCTCCGCCGGGATTTAAGGCCAAAACGCTTCCAAAGGACAATTCCAAGCGATAACCACTTGAGCAAAGGGCTGTATTTTTAACATTTTTTTAATGAAATTAATTGCCAGATTGAAACTTCATTTGTTCTATGTTAAGAAAATAGACCTGACCCCAGTCATTATGCTATTGGGTTGAGCATCTCCGCCGGGATTCATGGCAACAACGCTTCCAATCACCGCTTCAAAGAGATAACCATTTGGGCAAAGGACTGTATTTTTAACATTTTTTTAATGAAATTAATTGCCAGATTGAGATTTCCTTTGTCGTATGTCAAGAAAACAGACCTGATAATCATCTAAAAGGCACCTCCAGAGTATAGCAGAGAAAGAAGCATACATCTGCTATACTCTGGTTAAGAGACCAATCGAAACCAAGGAGGTGTTGTATGTCATTGTACACGGCTTTTGATTTACATTCAAAGAACAATTATGCGGCTATTGTAGATGCAGTCGGGCAAAAAGTTGCCGGGAAGAAACTGACCAATGATCCTGGCGTGATCTTGAATTTTCTGGAACCGTATCGAGAAGAAGTTCAGGGGATCGTTGTGGAATCGACGTTCAACTGGTATTGGCTGGTGGATATCCTGATGGATAGCGGATATAAGGTTCATTTGGCCAACACGACAGCGATTCAGAAATACAACGGGCTCAAGCATAGCGGAGATAAAGAGGATGCTTTTTGGCTGGCGGAGCTGCTGCGCCTGAATGTACTGCCGCAGGGATATATTTATCCGAAATCGGAACGGCCGATCCGTGATTTATTACGCAAACGAGCCCATCTGGTTCAATTGAGGACATCCTTGATTTTGAGTTTGCAGAACATAGTGGAGAGGAACTGTGGACGACAAATCAGAGCCAATGACATCAAGAGAATACGGGAGGATCGGGTAACGCCCTATTTTGAAGGGAACGATGACCTGTCATTAACGGGGAAAGTCAGTAAAGAGGCTATCGACTTTTTTACCACTAAGATATTACAGATCGAAAGATTTGTGGAGGACAAATTGGAAATGCGACAACCCTACCGATATTTGTTGTCTGTTCCCGGTATAGGAAAGATACTGGGGTTGACCATTATGCTGGAGACGGGGCCGGTGGAGCGATTTACAAAAGTGGGCAATTATGTTTCCTATTGCCGTAAAGTTTCCACCAGATGGACCAGCAATGACAAAACCAAAGGCAAGGGCAATAAGAAGAACGGCAATAAATACTTGGCCTGGGCATTTTCGGAAGCCGCTGAATTCGCCCGACGGTATAATGAGCAGGCGAAAGCCTACTACAATCGGAAAATGCAGAAAAGCAACTTCATGGTCGCCCACAATGCATTGGCGCATAAACTGGCCAGGGCTGCTTATCACATCATGAAGGATCAGATGCCGTTTATGCCGGATAAATTATTTTCGTCTTAATCCGGCCGGGACACCAAACCAGGAAAGGGGTTGGCAAAACCACGAGACCTGATTGGAAAGGTGTCCCGTCCTTGACAAACGTTATCGACGTCTTTACTGACCACGCCGTGAGCCCCCTACGGGTTGGTTAACAACCATAAGACTTGAGAAACAACAATTGGACACGGCCTGGAACCGAAGATTTTCTGGTTCGCGAATGCGGAAGGAGTCATGTTGGAGTGGATGCTGAAAACAGGAAAAGTGGAAGGCATATACCCGAGGAAGTTGTCCACAGCAAAAGGAGCCGCTGCACGCCGCGAAATAATTGCGATTTATCGGCGCGCAACGTCTCTTTGCTATGGACAACTTGTCAGGATTCGTCCATCCGGCATGACTTTGATCCTGATGGGTGACTGGTGCAGTGAAGGCTGACACCGAAACTTAAAGAAACTACGGCAGCACGTAGAGAAGATCGATGGCGGCATTAGGGCAATGAAGTGGAACCGCGCGAAAAAAACAAATTCGTTGCCGGGGTATATTTTTTTCTCTTGACCGGGGCCTTTTAATGGGTGACCCCAGTCATGCACAAAGTGCCGACGACAGCAGGCTGGACAAAGGCGCATGCTTTGCGGTGAAGGACATCGGAAAGCCGTGTGCGGGAAAACCGCAAGCACGGTTTGATGAGGGAGGATTGGCAAGTCAGCTATGGTGCGGCTATTTAGGCACCGGCAGACGAAAGAGGCGGAAACAGATAAGCCAGCCTAAAGTTGATCATGCCAGTTCTCTACTCTACCCAGTCATGGGTCATGTGTGTGACCCCAGCGCTGTTACGTAACGGCTGTAAATCGTCGGGAATCTTTACATTTTAAGATAAAAGCCTATGTTGATGTAATCTTTGCGATTATTTGTTGATTTCTCTCTTGGTATAGCCATAGAATGTCGGATTTATTTACAAAAGTATATTTCTCAAGATATTTATTGCTAATTATTCTATGATTTCAACTAGTTTTAACTAGCATGTATATTGCAAGTTCCATTATGTACAATTCTTAACTTGAAAAAAATAAAATTAAGGAGGTAGATCGTATGAAAAAGTTTTTAGTTCTAATGATAGCTTTAACGTGCATGATGGGGTTTGCCACAAACTCAATGGCAAACAAATATGCGGACATAGTTTTTGTTGTTGACCAGTCTGGAAGCATGAGCGGGGAATATAATTGGCTGGCGAATAGTATATCGAGTATTAATACTTCCATCACATCGGCAGGCATTACCGTGAATTATGGTCTTGCAGGATTTGTATATGAAGCGGGAACCGCAGACCCTCAAAATGCATGGGCTGCCCTGGGGAGTTCCATAACTGATATTATTAATCAGGCTAACTATGCTAAAAATAATCTCTATGGAAGTCAAGAAAGAAGCTATAACGCAGCCAGTTGGTCATCTGAAAATTTTGGATGGACCGGTAGCGAGTATGCCAAGGTTATGATTTTAATTACAGATGAATACCCCTATGCGTACAGTTCATATTCTTACGGTGGTTTAACTGGCGAAGCAGCAATTGCAAAAAAAATGGAAGATGAAAACATTCTGCTTAATGTTATCACTTTGACTTCATTATATTCATATTGGGATGGAGTCGTCTATGAGAACGGCACATTTTCAGGATTATGGAATCTTGATTATCTAAGAACTGACCCCACGGCATTTACAGCTGAGTTTACAGCTGGGAAAATTAAAGAAATCCAGGAACATCAAGTTCCTGAGCCGGCAATCATGCTTCTGCTCGGATTTGGTCTCACAGGTTTGGCAACACTGAGGAGAAAGTTCAAAGGTTAAAGTATCATTTAGCAAATCAATAACAATGAAAAGCCCGCATGCTGAACAGGCAGTCGGGCTTTTCGTTTTTTTAGAAAAAGAAATAGATTCGAATCTTAGTCTTGGGAATGAATAGGGTCGCATCTTTAATATTGACAAATACTGTCTAGTCCTCGTCATTACGATGTCCTGTGGCCAGAGAAAAGCGTCTCAGAACTGCCACCTGCACTTACGATGGCGAGAACCAGATTGGCAGCCCCCTATTTATAAACCTTAGCAATTTATTGACACGCAAGCCTCTTCTTCTTATACTCAAGTTCAATAAATAAAGTGTTTATCGATATCAAAGTCATTATAGGGACGAGTCATTATAGGGACGTACTTCAAAATATCAATCGAGTTTTGAATTATTGAAGTACGTCCCAATCCCATGCCCGGGATGAATGTCTCAATGAGAATCGGTTTCTAAATATCAGACATGCACAGGATGTGATAGAAAAGTGGCGTATGGAATATAACGAAGAGAGGCCTCGCAGCTCTCTCGGAAATAAGATGCCTT
>Ga0302240_1002382_pt1 | contig 12656 bp, 11 predicted proteins | sample AAG_UR_His_MG_FD_193538 | JGI IMG/M metagenome (GOLD analysis project Ga0302240, IMG submission 193538) | Enriched activated sludge microbial communities from anaerobic digester in WTTP, New Holstein, Wisconsin, United States - AAG_UR_His | ecosystem: Engineered > Bioreactor > Anaerobic >... | reverse complement strand
ATAATCCTGAAGTTCTATAATCTTCTCTATAAAAGGTCTGCTTTCATCTGTACTATGAGAAAGTGCTTCAGGAAGTAGATCATGCACTTTTTTTGCCGAAGCTTTTGCATCAAGACCAGTTGATTTCCAGAGTTCCTTACTCTTTTTCAAAGCTTCTTCAAGTTCATTAATAGTTCCCAGGGAAAGTAATTTATCAATATTATAGAGAAGCTGTTTTCTATTAGAATCTACAGCCAGACGAAAACCGAAAGCATATTCGGCATTATCTTCAAAGAGGGAATTAGCCCAGGCAGGACCTTTTCCTTCTTTTGTAACACAGTATGGAATTGTTGGGAAAGTTCCTCCGTAAATGGAAGAACAACCTGTGGCATTGGCTATTATCATTCTGTCTCCGAAAAGTTGTGTCGCAAGTTTTACATAGGGTGTTTCACCACAGCCGGCACAGGCCCCTGAAAATTCAAAGAGAGGTTGTAAGAACTGGCTTCCCTTCAAAGTATTCGGGTCAATACCATCAACTACATTATCAGGAAGATTATCAAAGAATTCAGCATTCTTCTTCTCCCCTGCAGATCGTTCCTCAGAAAGGGTCTTAAATACCAGGGCTTTTGTTTTGGCAGGACATGTTTCAACACAGTTACCGCAACCCACACAGTCTTCAATATACACTTGAATCTTATATCTAAGATCTCTGTTGTTTTTTGTACTGGACTTAATAGTTTTAAAGGTTTCCGGAGCATCTTTCAGGTTCTCAGGGTCAATCTGTTTTGCTCTGATAGTGGCATGAGGACAAACAAAGGCACACTGATTACACTGAATACAATTCTCTGCTATCCAGTGAGGAACAAATGGTGCTACACCGCGTTTTTCGAGCCTGCTCGTTGCTGTTGGAATAGCTCCATCAAGAGGCATCTTTGACACAGGGATACTGTCACCTTTCAGACGCATAACAGGTTCTATAACATCTTTAGCAAAGGAAATGGCATCATGAGGGATTAAAGTTGGAGTAAGGGCAGTTTTATTTATACTATCAGGTATCTTAACCTGAACAAGAGCATCGGAAGTACGATCCACACAGTCCCAGTTCATCTTTACAACCTCTTCGCCTTTTTTAGCAAAGGTCTTTTTAAGGGCATCCTTCATCAATCCTATTGACTCTTTTTCAGGTAAAACTCCAGAAATCTTAAAAAATGCTGCCTGCATAACTGTACTTATACGGTTACCAAGTCCCACTTCCTGTGCAATTTTCAAAGCATCAATATTATAAAATTTAAGTTTTTTATCTATAATAGCTCTCTGAAGGTCTTCTGTAAGATGGTCAAAAACCTCTTCCGAGCTCCAGGGAGAATTCAGAAGGAAAGTACCACCTTCTCTGATACCTTCTAAAAGATCATAACGGCCTATATAAGCGGGATTATGACAGGCTACAAAATCCACATCTGTCAATAAATAGATAGACTGAATGGGTTCTTTCCCGAATCTGAGATGAGAAACGGTTATTCCTCCGGATTTCTTTGAATCATAAGAGAAATAAGCCTGACCATACATGGGTGTATTATCACAGATTAACTTTATGGAGTTCTTATTTGCACTCACTGTACCATCAGAACCGAGTCCCCAGAATTTACATCTTATTATTCCCTTCTGTTCAGAATTAATTTTTTCTTTTATCTTTATAGATTTATGAGACACATCATCTGTAATACCCACTGTAAAGTTATGAAAACACTCATTATCTAAATGATCATAAACGGCTTTCACCATATTCGGCGTAAATTCTTTTGAAGACAGTCCGTAACGACCGCCTACAATCAAAATCCCGCTGCCGCAGAGTGCTGCTTTTACATCCATATAAAGAGGTTCTCCGATAGAACCGGGCTCTTTTGTTCTGTCCAGAACAGCTATCTTCTTTACAGTAGCAGGTATTGCCTTTTTAAAAGCTTCCACAGAGAAGGGACGATAGAGGCGGACCTTTATAGCTCCGACTTTTTCGCCACGTTCTTTAATAAGATAATTTACTGTTTCTTCAATGGTTTCACAACCACTGCCCATGGCAATAATTATTTTTTCTGCATCCTTTGCGCCCACATAATCAAAGAGATGGTAATGACGGCCAAACTTCTCCCCAACTTTATCCATATATTCCTGAACAATCCCGGGGGTTGCGTCATAATAATTATTGACAGTTTCCCTACCCTGGAAATAAACATCGGGATTCTCTGCACCTGTTTTCGAATAGGGTTTTTCAGGTTTTAATGCTCTTTCACGAAATTCCCTGATATAATCCATGTCAACAAGTCCCTTAATATCTTCATATTCGGGGACATAAATCTTCATTATTTCATGAGAAGTTCTAAAACCATCAAAAAAATTAAGAAAAGGCACTCTTGATTTAAGAGTGGCAAGATGTGATACAATGGCAAGATCAAGGACTTCCTGTACAGATCCTGCTGCTATTAACGCATATCCTGTACCTCTTGTGGCCATAACATCGGAATGATCGCCAAAGATAGACAGGGCCTGACAGGCAAGAGAACGGGCCGACACATGAAATACTGTAGGAAGCATTTCTCCTGCAATTTTAAACATATTGGGCACCATAAGCATAAGGCCCTGAGATGCTGTAAAGGTTGTAGTCATAGCTCCCGCGCTGAGGGCTCCATGAACAGCTCCTGCTGCTCCCCCTTCAGATTGCATCTGAATTACCTTTACAACCTGTTCAAAGATATTCTTTCTTCCCTGGGCAGCCCACTCATCTGCAAGTTCGCCCATTACGGAAGATGGAGTTATAGGGTAAATAGCTGCTACTTCACTGAAGGCATAAGCCACATACGTAGCAGAGGTATTACCATCAAAGGGTTCCATTTTTTGTTTAACCATAAATTTACTCCTTTCATTTGTTTTATAAAATTAATATAAGGTTTTCTCTAAGTTAGGAGTAACTCCTTCTTTAAAGACAAAAATCTAAGAAGGAAAATATCCTACTTAGATTTTATAGCATTATTTTATATATAAATTCTTCCGAAATTTAACCTTCAAAATTGTCTTTACACTAATTGTCCTCTGGATAACCTTATCTTACTTTTCCACTACCATAAGAACATTTCTCGTAAATGTTCTTATGCCAGAGGGCTATATATCAAGAAGAGTAATAGTTCCAATAGAACTATTCGTTACCCGAATCTGCTCTGCCCCTATTCCATCATCTCTTACTCTTTCTACATCACGCTTATGACCTTTATTATCAACAGTATTTAAAAGGTCTTCACCACCAACTAACCTCTGGGAGTCACCTCCCTCTGGCTGCTGCACTTACAGAGTGGGACTAATGTTTTTTATTCCATCCAACAGTTGCTCCCACACCTGTTCCCACTGCACCACCAAGTAAAACTGCTCCCAGGGTAAGCCATCCACCTGCTCCGCAAACTGCAGCAAGAATTCCACCACCTAAAGATCCTGCCAATCCACCGATACCTGCTCCTCCCAAAGCATTAATAAAAGGTTCATAAACATCAGAATCAAAGGCTTTCATATTTTTAAGCTGTTCTCCCAGAAGAAGGGAACTATCAGGTTCATTTCCGCCGAGGACTACCAGGTCGGAAGGTTCTCTTTCTAATTCTTTTGGCTTTACAGCACTCTGGTAGGCTGTTACATTTGTCTTATCTCCTATTATCATATACATAACCCCTTTCATAACTCTAGTAATTATACTATATAACAATTTTTTAATAATTTCAATACCATAAATGTTAATAATTTGTAAACAAATTTGACACTCAACAGTAATTAAGTTAAAATAATTATAAGCTATCAGAAAGCTGACTGCTGATAGCTAATTGCTAAAAGCTATTTCAAAGAAAGGAGATTTATATGGCACACCTTCCTGTAAATGAAGTTCTCACTGTAATATTAGGGGGAGGAAGGGGAACCAGACTTTTCCCTCTTACAAAACTCAGGTCCAAACCGGCAGTTCCCCTGGGAGGTAAATACAGACTTATAGATATTCCAATTTCAAATTGTATTAATTCAGGTATCAGAAAGATTGTTATTTTAAGTCAATTCAATATGGCATCACTCAATAAACACATATATGAAGCTTACAAATTCGACCAGTATTCCAGAGGATTTATAGAACTCCTTGCTGCAGAACAGACTCTGGAGAATTTAGACTGGTTTCAGGGCACAGCAGATGCAGTAAGAAAACAGCTTATCCATCTCAAAAGAAGGCCGGGGAAATATATACTTATTCTTTCAGGTGACCATCTTTATAAAATGAATTACAGAGAATTTCTCCAGACTCATATAGATAAACAGTCTGAATTAACAATAGGAGTTCAACCTGTTAAAGAAGAACAGATAAGTGAATTCGGGATAATGCAGGTAAACTCTGATAGTAAGGTTACAGGTTTTATTGAAAAACCAAAAGAAAAATCCCTTTATGAGCCTTTTAGAGTAAAAAGAGAACTATTTGAAAAACAATTCGGCCCATATGAAGGTAAAGATTTTCTGGCATCTATGGGTATATACATATTTAACAGAGACTTGCTTTTAGATATACTGGAAAAAACAAATCTAATAGATTTCGGAAAAGATATAATTCCCAGATGTATAACAAATGAAAAAGAGGTATATGGACATTATTTCAATGGCTACTGGGAAGATATCGGAACAATAAAGGCTTTTTTTGAAGCAAATCTGGCATTAACAGAACCAAAAGCACATTTCAAACTTTATGATGTAAATTTCCCTGTATACACAAACTCAAGATATCTCCCTGCATCCAAAGTTCATGACTGTATCATAAAAAATTCCATTATATCTGATGGGTGTATAATTTTTAAAGCCAGTATAGAAAGAAGTGTTATAGGTATAAGAAGCTTTATAGAACCGGAGTGCGAAATAAAAAATGCTATAATAATGGGTTCTGATTATTATGATTTCGAAGTAAGAACAGACGGACAATTGCTTGGCATAGGAGAAAATACGGTAATACACAACTGCATTATAGATAAAAACGTATGTGTAGGGAAAAATGTAAAATTAATAAATAAGGATAATGTGCAGGAAGGAGACAGGGAGAATTTTTATATAAGAGATGGCATAATAGTTGTGCCAAAACATGCTGTAATACCACATAATACGATAATTTAGTGAGAAGTAATAATGGTTAACAGGTAAGTCTGAACACGTTACGTGTGAGAAGTATCACTACTTTTTATATTTCACGTCTCACTTGCCTTTTATATTTATTTATGTAATAATATTATTATAAGGATTTTACTGGAGGTGATTTTACGAAAAGAATCTTATTCATAATAGTGTCTTTTCTATTTTGCCTATCTCTTTTTAGCTTTGCAGATGCCTCTAATGCTATTACCATATATATAAATAATAAAATTTATAGTGGAAATTATTATATGTACAGTGATGCAGTTTATGTGGAAGCATATAAATTGTTAACTTTTATAAATATCCCTCATTCAAGTAATGCCACTACTCTTGTAATCACTGATGCTAAATTGCAGGAAAAACTTTACAAAATAGCAGTCTGGATAGATTATAATGATGGAAAAGGAAATATCATCTCTTTTCCGTTAAAAAATTTTGTCGAGCTTATGGGAGGACAATATAAATATTATGTTGATACTAGAACTGTAGATGCCATAACCTTTGCCAGTAGAGCCAATCAACAACCCCAGGTAAAATCGCAAACTCCTCAACCTGACAAGGATAAAACTATCCAGACCAATCATGTTAGCTCCGGTTCTTACCAGGGAGGTATCAACGTTAATCCTTTTAATACAGGTAAAATTCTTCAGGATGCCAAAGATACGGTAAATCAGGTTAATCAGACTCGATAATTTATAGCTATCAGCCATCAGCTCTTAGCCTGTCAGCTCACTGACAGGTAATAAGTAATATATTAAGTTTTATACATCATTACAGACAAGAAATTTAAAATATTTTTGCCCAGTATCTTTTCTTTTATGATAATCTATGTTATATTTTCAAAGTAACCAGTAGCTATTCCTGAATTTATTAACAAGCATAATAAAATAAACTTGGAGATAAACTATATAATTATGGAAGAAATATATTCTCACCTGGATCGATTACAAAGAATGCTTGAAGCTAAATTTAAAATTCCCTTAACTGACCTTATAATTATAAATCAGATGGAACTTCTGGATTTAATTTCTGAAATTCAGGAAAGTATTCCTGAAGAGCTGGCAAGAAGTATAAAGATAAAAGAAGATATCAATAATATGACTGAAAAAACAATAAAACAGGCAGAGGAGATTATAAAAAAAGCACAGATCCTTAAACTGGAAAAGATTGATGAAAGAACAGAGATAAGAGAAAGTTATCAGTCTGCAAAGGAAAGACTTAATAAAGCAAGAGAAATTGAAAACACAGAGATTAAAGAAATACAGGAATATTCCGAAAAGATATTTGATAATATAGAAGAAAAAATAAGAGAAAATTTTAAAAATGTCCAAACAGCAAGGGATATGTTAAAACAAAAAAAGATTTCCTCTCACGGAGAAGGAGAAATGTCTGTGAAAGATTAATAGATCTCAAATTTTCCCAGGATGATCTCTGTTATAACTATAGTACCTTTAAGGCCTTTTACAGAAATATTATATTCAGGAAAAGTAAATATACTTGCATAGCCTATAGATATCTTCACACTGGAACCATAAAGATTTTTCACATCAGACAAATTGTCCCCAATTGCAATACCTTTAGCAGTTTTAGCCATGCAGGGAAAAAAGATGTTTATAAAAGAAACACTGCCATCTCTCAATACTAATAAAATCCCCTGTGAGGTATAATCCATAAAATCATAAACCAGAAATGTTCTCGGGCCAATTATTAAGGTTTCACCTTCAGGTTTCCCGAGAAGATTTATAACATCTGCTCTGGATAAACCAAGTTTAATTCCTGCCAGTTCTTTTTCGATTTTTCCAGTCTCTCCATACACTGAAGATGAGAGAATAAAAAAAAATAAGAAAAATACATAAATTCTTCTCATAGTATCTTCTCCTGAAAATTCTGCCTTTCTTTATCAATAACACTCTTGAGGGTTTTACAGTTAAATTCTATACTCTGAAGACCGGATATGTTCATAAACGTGAGACGTGAGACGTGAGACGAAGTGAACAGTAACTAATAAGTAATGTTAAATATCCATTACTCATTAAGTATCACGCATTACACATCACTCATTACGCGTCACCCGTCACCCATCACTCATCACTCAACACCCATTATACCTCTCACTTCTCACCTCTCACTTCTCACATAAATCTAAAACTATACAAATAGGGGTGTTTTACACCCCTACATATAAAAATTTATCCTGTAAAAACTATTCCTGATTATGAAAAACTGGTACCATCAAACTTATACAGGTTTATATTTATGCTCAAACGAGGTTGATCTCCCTCATCCTCCTGCTGGGCCTGCATAATATCTTTCAATTGTTGAACTTCTTCATCACTCAGAATACCATCGGAATTAACACCTTTATTCTTTCCCAGTAAATTCTTTATTTTATCCATAGCTTCATCAAGGGTAGCTCTGTCTTCTTCAGAGAGATTCTCAAGTTGCTTGTTCTTTGAGAGCTGATGGTTATGAACTTTTTCATAAGCTTGTTTAATATCGGGAGGTATGGAAGAACCATTTGGGAAGGTATAAGAATCATAAAGATTGCCAATCTTATGAGTCTGTTCTTTTACAACATTCTGTACCTTACTGTTGGCAGGAAAGCCGAGTCCATCTATCTTCATAAGAGTCCGGGCATCTTCAATCATATGTTTGGCCTCTGACTCCTGGAAGTTTGACACAAGTTCCATTCTCTTTGCATTTGCTTCAGGGGTAAAACCATCCTTCATAGAATCCATAAATTTATCAAAGAATTCTTCTCTTCTCTGTAAGGCTGCTTCCTTAAGGTCTGATTCCTTCTCTGACTTTTTAGACTTCAGAGCTTTCTCTTTTTTCTCAACCCAGGCTTTATGTTTGGACTTAATTTCCTGTTTTTTCTTATCATACTCAAACTTGAGATTCTTCAAAGTATCAGAGTCAATACCTTTATTTTCGGCTTCTTTTTTATGCCAGTACTCAGCCTGTTTTAACTTGTTTTCATAACCCTCTTCCCCGGGTTTGGCATTGTTTTCAAAATTCTTTAAGTCAGCATCCTGTTTGGCTTTAAGCTCATTTTTTTCGAGTTCCTTCTGATATTCAGCATCCAGTTTGGCAAGTTTTTTCTCCAGTACACTGTCATAATAATCCTGTTTTGCGTCTTCTATTTCCTGCTGTGCTTCTTCTTTGGCTTCAGATATTTTCTTATCTTTCACATCTTTATCAAAAGCACCAAGCTTGTCGGTTTCTTCCTTAATAGCCTCATCATTTAAAAACAGGCAGGACATAAAAGGATTTTCCATTTGTTCTACAGGCTGCTGGGCAAATTCAGCAGGATAGGTAGGTTGACCCATACTCTTTATAGCCTGGGCCATTCCTATACCGGTAGTTATACCTGTAGAGATTGTAGTAAACAAACTGGTAAAACCTAACATAATTTACTCACTGATCTTAAATAAGACCAGTTCTCACCTCCTAAACATTTCATATAATAGATTAAATACTACTTCATCTTAACTATTTCTTCCACCAGGCTATAGCCTTATAAAAAATTCCTCCAGCTTTATCCATAGACATACACCTGGTACGATAAGTAATCTAAAAAGTTTACATAAATTAGAATTAAAAAGTACCCTTATAACAATTATCACGACATTGCTAAAAAAAGTCAAGAGAAATTATAAGTTTTTTTAATTAGTTTTTTAATGTTAGAATGCAGACAACAACTTAATAATTAAACAATTTGCTATTTATAAAGTAATTGAAGGCAAATTTAACGGGATACTGTATGTGTTAAAACAGGTTCTTCTTTTAGTTTCAAATTCAAATATTTTGTCATCAACACTTCATTTCCATTACCCAGATATTCTAATTCATCCATCAGATTCCTGACCAGATGTATTCCTCTTCCCCGTAAAGAAAATATATTAGTTTCATCTCTAGGATCAGGTACATTTCTACTATTAAAACCTTCTCCTTCATCTTTAATACTTATAAGGAGTTTATCTTTATAAAGAGAATAATTTATATAAACCTTTCTGTCACTCTGAGACTTATTTCCATGTTCTATTGCATTCATTCCTAATTCTAAAAAAGCAATTTTTATATCATTAATCTCTTCATCTGACAGATTGGTGCGAATGAAAAGATGAGTTATAAATTCATTAAGTTCTCTGAGATAATTATAACCACTTTCTATAGTAAAATTTATCTTCTCAAGTAGACCCTTCTGTTTCTGTTTTTTATTTTCCAGAAGGTGAAACTTTATACGTTCACAGAGCTCTTCATTATCAAAAGGCTTGATTATATAATCATCTGCCCCTGTTCTTATACCATGTAATTTATTAACATCTCCCTTCAAAGCTGTAAGCATTATAATAGGAATTAAATTGTATTTCCTCTGGCTTTTAAGTACCTTACAAACCTCAAAACCATTTATACCGGGCATCATTATATCCAGAATAATCAGATCAACTGATTTATTATATACTATGTTTAAAGATTCCTCACCGTAAGAGGCAAGTAAAACTTCATAATCTTCACACATAAGAAGATGTTCAAGAATACTTCTAACAAAAGGATCATCATCAACAACTAATATTCTATAAGACATAAAAAGGAACCTCACTTAAATTATTATTAGCTATAAGCTTTTATTCCTTACACTGACTGCTGATAGCTTATATCTTCTAGCTTTAAACATAAAGGTTTATTTTTATTGCAGCTAATAATTTAACAATAATAAAAATTCCTATGTATTTGAATTAAAATATAATTCCATCACTTTTACATAAATCCTGCATAAACTTTAAAAATTAGTTTTCCATGATCGAGCTAAAAACATAGTAAAAACTCTATTAACACCAGTTTTTGAAAGTACTCTAATACATTCTCTAATAGTAGATCCTGTAGTAAAAACATCATCAATAAGAAGAATATTTTTCCCTCTAAGTGAAAAGTCCTTATCTATAATCTCAAAGGCATCTCTAACATTCTCCTCTCTTTTATCATAAGGTAATTTTACCTGACTGTATGTATCTCTTACTCTTTGCAAAAAATCAAATGAATATTCAATAGAACATTTAGAAGATAATACTCTAATTAATATTTCAGCCTGATTAAAACCCCGTACCTGCATTCTCACAGGATGAATAGGAACAGGAAGTATAATATTAATAGAAGAAGGCCGAAAAAAAATTAAAAATTTTCGGCTCATTAATTCCCCCAGTTTCTGTCCGAGTATTATCTTTTTTTCATATTTAAACTTACAAATAGCCTCTCTCAGTACACCTTCATAGTAACCCAGAGAACATCCAAAATTACTGGAATTACACTCAGAGCAAATATCCGGTATATCCATAAATTCCTTCATACAATAACAACAAAAAGGAAGAGAAGAATCATCTATATTATTTATACAGTCCTCACATAACCATTCCTTCTTCCAGACACCACATACAAGACATCGTGGAGGGTAAAAAAGATCTATAAAACCATCAAGTAAATCTTTAAAGAGCATAATACCTGTCCTTTATTTTTTAGACGTAAGACGTGAGACCTTTCACCCTTCACGTCTCACAAGCCCTAATTTTTTCTTAAAAATATCCACAATAACTCCGGCTTCTTCTACTCTGAATAACATTACAAAAAAAATAAGCACAGTAGCACCGGCAATAAAAGCCAGCATAACAAGTAAGAATCTGTTGTATATTACAGATAAATCAAAATGAGATCTCATATAAACATATATAAAGATAATAATAAAGGCCATAAAGATACAGGAAAAAAATGTCTTAACGAGAGAAGTTAATATTTTTTTACTTTCCAGTCCACCGAGTTTCTTATAAAGATATGAGAATAAAACAGTAAAAGCTAATAAGGCCGATATAGACGTAGCCAGTGCTATACCTTTATGTGCCAGATGGGTATAATGCTGAAACATGTAACACGATATAACATTGGCTATAATACCTGTAACAGTGGCTAATATGGCAGGACGGGTCTTTTGAAGGGCAAAACAGCAGGAAAATAAAACCTGTAGACAGGCAAGAAGTGGAAGACCCAGGGAATAGAAAAACATAGCTTCTGAAGTAACAAAAGTAGCAGAATAATCAAAAGCTCCTCTTTCAAAAAGAAGTCTCACTACCGGTATACGGAGACTGATAAGAAAAACAGCAGAAGGAAGCATACCTAAAAGTATCATTCTTATCCCGAGAGAACAGACGGAATTTAATCTCTTTAAATCTCCTCTGGCAGCATGTTCTGACATTAAAGGATAAATAACTATATTCATAGCCAGAGCAAAAAGCTGTACAGGCAAACCAACTATTTTAAAAGAATAGTTAAGAGCAGCAACACTTCCTGAAGAAAGTTGAGATGCAAAGTTAAGAGAAATAATCTCATTTATTCTGCCCATAGATGAACCCATAAGTATGAAAAACATCATAGTTAACATTTGTTTTGAAGAAGCGTCGGAAAAATCTAAAGAGAGTTTTAGCTTAGAAAAATATGGAAAAAAAGCAGGTATCTGAATAAGACAGTTAAAAAACAAAGCCAGCACACATCCCAGAGCAAGAGCACTTACACCCCATGTACTTACCAGTAAAAGAACTGACAGAATTATAATTGTATTAGCAGTAGCTCCAAAGAAAGACGGGGCTGTAAAAGATCTGTATGAATGCAGTATGGCAGTGAAAAATTTAGCAATAAAAAAAAATATCAGACCAGAAAATATACATCTCATAAGACTGACAGAAAGTTTATTTGCCAGGGGAGAAAATCCGGAAGCAATAAATGATATAAGATATGGAGCAAATAAAATTCCCAGTAATGAAAAAACAATGCAGATCACAATACCTGCGGTAAAAATAGTGCTGGCCATTTTCCATGCCTTATGAGGAGTCTCAGAGAGTAAGGATCTGGTAAATATAGGTATAAAAGCAAGATTAAAAGCTACAAGTAACATTTCAAAAAGATCCATAGGTATTATTCTTGCTGCAAGATAAGCATCAACCTGGTAGGACAGGCCAAGTAAAGCAGCAATAACCATCTCTCTGACAAAGCCGAGAATAGTACTTAAAGCCAGGGCCGCCATTATTATACCAGCGGCATTAAAAGCTTTTTCTCTATTTAAAGTGGGTAAGGTACTTTGCGACAATTCTAATAACTACTTTCTTTTAATTAGTGAAAAGTGAAAAGTGAAAAGTGATTATTAATGATTTTAATATAAATTTCTACAAACAACTGTTATTCCCTTGAGTTTTTCGAGATATTCTGTTAGAATTATAAAATAATAAATTATTATTAGATATCAGCAGTCAGCAGACAGCTATCAACTTAAGGGAAAAAAACTGAAAGCTGATGGCTCATAGCTTCATAAAAAGGAGATTTTTTATGGCCAAAATGTGGATAAATCCAAACTTCAAGGAGATTTACCAGAAAAAAGACCCGGAAAAAAAAGAAAAAACTGATAAAAAAGTTATAAAAAAACCACAAAAATCTTTCAAAAGTAAATC
>Ga0302240_1002375_pt1 | contig 12679 bp, 4 predicted proteins | sample AAG_UR_His_MG_FD_193538 | JGI IMG/M metagenome (GOLD analysis project Ga0302240, IMG submission 193538) | Enriched activated sludge microbial communities from anaerobic digester in WTTP, New Holstein, Wisconsin, United States - AAG_UR_His | ecosystem: Engineered > Bioreactor > Anaerobic >... | reverse complement strand
TGGCTCACGCAGATTACGCAGATACCGCTGCTTCCGATTTCAGGAACAAGGATTTCAAGAAGGCTTCAACTCACTTTTCTCTTTGTTTCTTTTCTCCTTATATTAACCCGTCCTTGATGCGCTTATCTATGGTTTTTAGGGCATTCCGTTTATTCCGCAAACTTTGAAGAATTTATATTCAGATGGGTTGCTATCTTGCCAGAGGATTCCCGAAAAGTTAGGAGGACTGATTAACGCCCAATCAACTAAATTATCACTGGTATAAATATTATAACTTAGGCAATTTAATCCAGGTAGCCAGCTAAGCACAGGTCCTGTATCTGTGTTATTAATTTCAATTTCAGGTGGTTGAGGAGTAAGAAAATTACTCATATCTATATCGTCTATAAAAATACCGGAGTTACAAACCAATTTTACAGAAACACTTAAATCTAAATAATCAGTAAAAGGAATCCGGTAATAAGTCCAGTTATTATCTATTGCGATACTGGAATGATATAAGTAGTTTTGTTCTATGGCATAACCAGTACTATTCAAATAAATATTTATGGAGCTTTCCGAATTGGCTTTAGCCCAGAAACCGATACCTTTACCTACTCCACCTGTCATCCAGGAACTTAATAGGCACACTTCCGGCGAAGTATTTGTCCAGGAAGTTAAGCCATTATGTTTTTCAATAGAGGATAATTGCCAGGAAGTGGCTATAAATCCAGTGTTGTTTAAGCTTTCACAGGGCTGGATTTCTTCTCCGCAATTGGCTTGTAAGGATAAAATTATATTACCACCATTGGAAGATATTTGTAAGGGATAATTACCTCCCCCAGTTTCAGTGGGGTGATAACTAATTTCAATAGTATTGTTGTTACCGGTGAAATTGTTTATACCTGAAAAACCCTCAGGATATAGCAAATTTCCATTCAAGATTCCTGTTCCGCTATTGCTTAAATTTAAACTTGCGTTAGCTGTTTGACCAGGTTTTAAAGTTGGGAAAACCAACATTGAAGTATTCCAAGTTAACTGAGGAATATACTTATCTAATTGGATATTGTCTATAAAGAGGAAATTACCATTATTGGAAACTCGTTTGAAAGCAAAGTAGATACTTTGGCTAGCAAATTGAGATAAATCCACAGAGAAAGAGGCATAAGTAGTAGTAACAGCAAAATTATCCAAACTTAATAGACATTGGGTAAAGCTTTGGGGTGTTGGACCAGTAGTAGAAATCATAATCTCCAGGACTTCTCCGGTAATATCGTAGGTAGGATTATTGGAATAGTCCTTAAGATAAAAGTTTAAGGCAGAACCACAATTGGGATTTATTAATACCGGACTGATGAACCAATAAGTGCCAGTTGCTCTTCCTACTGTTATGCATTTGCTTCCCGAAATTCCGTTAGTAGTATTTATACGCCAATTACTACCTGATGAACCATTAAAAAAAGTAGTCCATCCCCCGGAGCTTATGCTGCCATCGTTAAAATCTTTCAGATAAGGGAACTGCACAATAGCATTAGCATCATAAGTAGTAAAACTCCAAATTGGACAGGAACTTGGTTCTCCATAAGCATTGTAGGGTATAATCTGCCAGTAATAAACAGTGCTATATTGTAGTGGCGAAGAAGGTTGCCAGGTAGTAACCAGTCCTAAATCCGGTCCATTTACAATATTGTTAGGAGGGTTATTAGTTCCGAAATAAAGTCGGTAGCCAACAGGTGGATCACCAGGTCCGTTTTGCCAGCTTAATACAGGATTGAGAATAACATTCAGGGTATTGGGTAAAGGATTAAGGCAAATAGCAGGACCTGGCAGAGGAATTATATGCCCTGCCAGTTCTTGCCAGGGAGAAATGAAATCACCAATCCTCAAGCGAATTCTGGCAAATAGAGAGGTTCCGTATACGAGATTAAATAGTTGTTGGCTGGTGTAATTTGCTATCCAACCACTGGAATAATATTCTGCTAAATCCCAATTATCATCACTTCCTGCATGGAATTCACATTCATAAGGAGTAGAACTGCTACTTAGAACATTCCAGAGAAAGAGCGGGCTGTTATTATGGATAGCCATAAGATCCGATTCCCCTTCTATATGCAGATTCCAGAGATTATAAACATCCAGCCGGCCATCTAAAATACTTACTGCGGGTTGAGTATTGAAAAGAACATTTTGTAACTGGAGAGGACTAAAAGATGTTGCAGTAGATAATACTTCAATATTGATAAAGATTAAAGTTCCATCTGCATTTATAGGCGTAGTTCCCATTCCAGCAACTGAAATTAAACCGTTGGAAGTTCTACAGCTAATTTCCCAACCCTCACTACTGCTACCGCTATTATTTATGCTGGTAACATTAATAACTGTAGGATCAAAACTAAAATTGAACTGGAAACTGATACAATTCATACCTGCCAGTCCACCAGCGCTAAGCGGAAGAGAAAAAGAACTTCCTGTTTGCAGGAGATAATTTCCTACAGAGAGAGAAGCACTAATAGGTTGATTTTCTACATAGATACTTCCCCCATTTAAATTCGTAAGCGAGGTTGTATTCATTATGGCAGAAACAAAATTCACTTCTGCCAAACCAGGGCTCTGGGCACTGAATTTCAAGCCCAAAAGGGAGCCCTGTCCATATAAAGGATTAGTGAAAATAGCTCCAATGTGCAAAATACCATTTACTTCATTAACGTTAATCATCCCGTTGGCAGAAAGAGTATTGGTTTTCACTGTTTCCAGAAAAGTTAATTTTTGGGTATCGTAAGCTATGTTCAGTTCGTAACTGATTACTCCATATCCGGATAAAGAAGATGTCTGAACCGGTAAAGTGGTCTCTTCGCCCAAGATGATATTTTGCTCTCCTATATCCAGTTGAATATCTTCAATAGCGGCCATCAACCCCAGACCACTACAAGCCAGGAGCATTAAGATTATTAGTTTTTTCATAATAACAGCTCCTACAGCTTATTTCATTAACATCATCTTTTGAGTTTTACTCCAGGAATTGCCTATCTTCAAACGACTGAAATAGATACCACTACTTACATAATTTCCTAAAGCATCACGGCCATCCCAAACTACACTATGATTTCCGGCATTTAGTTCTTTATTTACAAGGGTGATAACCTTTTGACCCTTTAGGTTGTAAATACTGAGCTCTACTTGGGCATTTTCTTTTAAGCCAAAATTTAGCGTTGTAGAAGGATTGAAAGGATTAGGACGATTCTGTGCCAGGAAATTTATTCCCGCTACCAAATCCTGAACTGCTGTTGGCTGACATTCCAAAGTAATAGTATTTGGGGTTTCATTTATTACCAGATTCAATTCCAGAGTAGTAGAATTAGCAAAAGAAACAGGAATACTGCAGATATTACCATATCCTTCGGAAGGATTTAGGCAAGCCAAAGCAAAATTCCAGATATTGTTATCCGTAAATTGATTCCACAATGCAGAAGAAAAGGGTTCAGAGAATATAGGTTGCCCTGTTTCTGCATTTTGCGGCAGTTCAAAAGATAGATTCAAACTGAACAGGTCTTTAAAATCTGGAGAGGAAAGAACCAGCTCTCCATTATAATAAGCTACATTTACATTTGCCTCAGGTGTAACCCTTGTTTGATCTTCCACAGGGAAACTACTAATTAAGCCCACTACTCTTTGCAATATAAGTGAAGCATCATAAGCATAAATATTACCATCACCTGAAACATCTGCTCTCAGTTTTCGCCATTCAACCCAAGGTCGGGGATCAATTTCAGGAAGAGGATCCATCATCACTGAATACTGCAAAGTTAAAGCAGCATCGTATGCCTGAATCAGATTGTTATCATCTACATCACCATAAATTATATTGCGAATAACAATAGGGGCAAAACAACCTTGAACAGTTAAACCGCCTTCGTTAAAAATAATCTGCGGAATGTTAATATATGTCTCTGTGTTATCCGGAATGCCAGAAAGCGTATGGAAATTCAGTTTGAAAAGAACTCCACTTCCCGTTAAAGGATCAACTCCGCTGGAACCAATATAGAGAACACCATTTCCTTGTGGATTAACAGCTACATACCAATCCGCACAAAGAGTCCCTTCCGTGCTGATGTCAACAAATTCCAAAAGAGCAGGATCATAAGTAACGCTCATATTATAGGAGATAATATTATAAGGTGTGGTATCCGAAATAGAAAGAGGTAGCTGAAAATTGGATAGCACATTCACTGTATTATTTTGTGGCAAGGCAAGAACTACACTGCTGGCAAGAGCTCCCGAACCAAAAATCCGGATAGAGACCTGCGGATTCATCAAGGCATTACTGTTTATGCGTAAAGTATCAGCATAATCGGTTACAGCAAGAGGAGTAAAGCCAATAGGAATGTAACCGGTAGCATTAGGGGCAACAGTTAAACTAAAAGGAGTTGTACTCTTAGCAGGAGCAGATAAAAAGAAAACCGGATTGCCAAGTTCTATGGAAGATATAATCAGGTCTTCCGTTCCTGTATTTCTAACCGGACAATTCCAGATGAGGGTATCTCCCACTGAGGTTGCCTGGAAGTTATACATACTCATTGGAATAGCAATCTGAGAATGTGACGAAGCAATAAGATCATAATATAAAGCTCCCAAATCAGCTATCGTGCCATCAGGGTCTAATGGACTATTGGGATCACCGGCATTAATACAAGGGCTGGTAGGCATTAGATTGTAGTTGTTGTTAGCAGCATCAAAGAATTGCGGATCCAACGAAATATTACTATAAGGATCGCAAGGTGTGCCATTGGCATTCTGTGCCTGTAAGTCAAGCAGGAAAAGCAAACCACCGGGGTTTTCTCCAATTGTTCCATTCGTATCATAAAATAGATTAAATTGCAAACCAGGGTGGTTGGAGTTATAAACTAATTCTGAACCGCCATTGAAGGCAACAATGTTATTCTTGATTGTATATTTATAGGTAATATTTAAACCAGTGCCGCTATTACCCACTATAGTATTGTTTTCAATAGCTATATAACCATAATTATTATAATAATAATCATCTGTCCAAAATACTACCGAGCCACTATTGGCATAAATCTGATTGTTTTTAAATTCACCAGAGCTATACCTAATATATATCAGCTCGGAGCCAGTATTATAGCGGATAATATTATCGGATATATTAGTTAAGTACCATCCATATCGTAAATAAATTAACATATCCGATGCAGTATTATATTCTATAATGTTTTGAGTTAAACTTAAAATCCCGGAATCATAGTATTTATAAAAAGCTCTGTAGCAGCTGTTATGATGGACATAGTTATTATTCAATGCTGCTGAACTATAATAAATATATAGTATATATCCTGTCAATTGATTACTATGAATTTCACAGTGTTCAATTCTAACAGGTTCATCGCTATAGGATAGGAAACAATTCTCGGTCTGGTTATAGACCTCGCAATATTCAATCAGGCAGTTTGAGCCGGAATTATAAGCAAAATAGATAGCCGTCTTATTATGATGGAATATGCTGTAGGAAATATGCACCGGGGCATCTATTAAAATTCCATTATTCCCTTTGGCAAATTCACAGTGTTCCATTTGGATATTGGCATTTCGCAGCCACATATCTCCTCTCACTTCAGAACCCACAGAGGAAAAAACAATGGGATTTTGCACTGTGCCGAGAGCGGTTAAACTGCCATATACATCAAAGCCGATACCGTTTTTAAAGTAGAATTTAACCCCCGGTTGCAAAGTTAAAGAATTTCCACTGTCTACAGAGATCTGCTCGTTAATAATATAAGTGTATTCAGTGGTTATAGTACCGCTTAAGGAACCGCTTAAATACATTATTTGACCCACATATTCCAAGGTCTGTTCAGGTAAAGTAGTGGGCTGGTTGTGCAGGTAATTATAATAGGAAGCATCTAAATAACCGGTTTTGGAATAAATAACATTATAGCATCCAATAACCAGATTAATACTGTAAAAACCATTAGCATTAGTATAAGTGCTATCTGTTACAGCCGCAGGAGTAGTAGGATCGGCAATAAATTTCACTTTAATCCCGGAATGGTCACTGGTATTGTTTAACCGGGCAATACCCTGCACCTGATTACCAAATTGAACTCTGCGGATAATAATTTCACTTTGACCGTATTCATTTAGGGTATAAATGCCATAAGTATGTTGACCGGTAAGAAGATTATCCACCCAGTTCATTGTTTGTCCTCCCAGGCAATTGTTAAAGGTCTGCACAATTTCTCCATCCCGGGTAATAATAATAGAGAAATCAGCTATATCCAAGCCGCAAAGTACTTGAGTAGGATTAACCCAACTTAAGCTAAGGGAAAAATCACGCAATTGCTGGACGGTAAAAGAGCTAACTGGTAAAGGCATATATGGTCTCATTATATAATTAGATTCCATTATTCCGAAAAGACTCCAATCCCAATAATAAGTATCGTCCCAGTATACATTGCCACTATTACTTTCATAATAAATTCGGCTAACTTCTGAATTTCCATTTGGTTCACCAGGTGCCCAATTTGTATAACCGACGGGGGAACCATCTACCCAAGACCAAGTGCCATTATCATTATTATATACATAGCCCAAATGAAATTGTCCTGTAACCTGCCTAATATATTGATTGATAAATTCACTTTCTCCTTCACTGCTAATACAGATATGATGTCCGCCTCTGTTGTTAAAATCATTATGTATATATATCCAATAATCACTCCAATTACTGCGCCAGTATTCATGACCGTTATATATACCCACAAAAGTACAGTCAGAAGTATTAAGAAAAGGAATATAGACCTCTAATGAGAGGTCAACAATTGTATTTTCTGTTACAGAAATTACATTATCAATAGCGTTTATTCTTACATTTGTGTCATTAACTGGGATATCTTGTTCCAGCACTTTTAGGTGATAGGTCTGGTAACTTACTTCAAAGAAATATTCTCCCAGTTCGTTAGTAAGGCAAGTTTGCAATTCTGTGTTGCCATTGTCATTATATAATTTTACGGGAACATTCATCTGGGGTAAATTATTATAAGCCCAAGTAACTGTCCCGCTTAGCGTTGGAGGTGCCTGTTTAGTAGTAAATTGCCAGATGGGACAATTTAAGGCATCTCCTATATTATTAAACGGGATAACTTGCCAGTAATAAGTAGTAGAATAATACAAAGTCCCTGGATTGTATTGTGGCAAACTCAGTTCTTCATTATGCACTATATTTGTAGGCGGATAATCTGTCCCCAGAGATAATTTATAGCCGTTTACAACACCACCTCCATTATTCCAGCTAAGTAAACTATTAATTTCTACATTTTCTGCTAAATTAACCGGAGTAGGATTTACTGCCGGTAAGGGGAGTTCTATCAAAGAAGGAGGATTCCAAGTAAAAGTTAAGCCATTAGCTGGATAAACAGTTTCACTAAGAATACAATAACTGTTATTCGCTGTTCCTGCTGTTGTAGCAGACCAGTCAGTAGTAGTGGTTCTATTACAAAAATCGGCATTACTATTTCCTCTTAAGCCAACCTGAATAGATTGAGCAGTAGCAGCAGTTACAGCAGTGCAGGGTCCGTAAACAAAAATAACCTGATTACTGCTTTCTAAAAGTTGAATTTGGAAACTGAAATCATCATTAGCTGTGGCAGTAGGACTCCTTCTATAGTGCAGCCATTGCACAATAAATATACGGTTGGGAGCAGTCCCTATAGTTTTTGTCATCAGCGAGCCATTATCCCGACTTTTGATATCGCGATTCATTGCTGCTACTACATTGTTTGTCGCGGTTTCACTACTTAGAGCTATATTACTGGTAATAACATCATCACCCATTGCCAAAAAGCCATTAGTAGCCACGCTTATTGTAGTGTAGGAATTGCCATTGTAAGCAAAGGTAAATCCTAACGGAAGAGAAAGAAAACATTCATTGTCATTGAGGTTGGAGCCCAAAACTGTTCCATCCGTAATTTCTGAAAAGCTTGCCAGGGAAGAGCTAAAGCTGTATTCAGCAACGGCAGCATTCAGAATGCCAAACAAACATAGTAAACATAAGGTAAAACCGAATTTGAAAGATAGGTTTTTCATTTTTAATACACTCCTTTATTTTATGTCTTTTTATAACCATCATAATTACCTACATCTATGACTGAACTATTACATTTAAACAATGCTATAATTACTAATTTCTTTTGATTTCAAGTCCTAATTTCTGTCAAGTAAAATCTTTCAACAATAATAAAAAAATCGGATTAAAGCAATCCTCCTCTTCTTCAGATTACCCAAAATGTTATATTATTTGTGATAAAGGGGAATTTGCCCCTCCCTTTTCCTGCAAATGCATTATTGGGGTTAAACATACAGAAACTCATAGTAGTTTTCCGGATTTATAAGGAATAATCCTGCTTGTGGATACAAAGAAGTAAAAGCTGTTGCTTTGAATTTTCGCCGGGGATTCCATTTGATTTCATAAGCAGTAATTTTATCTTCATAGACCTCCAGATAGTCAATTTCGGATTTGTGGATATTACGCCAAAAATAGGATTTGCGCAGAATCCCGGCATTAGAAAGCAGCTTCATTCTTTCGGAAACAATGTAATTTTCCCACAATTTACCTATATCATCTCTAACCGCAATGTCTCTAAAATCGGTTATTAAGCAATTGCGCACACCATTGTCCCAAAAATAGATTTTACGGGAACGCTTAATTTCATTACGCTGATTTGTAGAATAATTTGGTAAGCGGAAAATGATATATGCCTGCTCTAAAAGCTGAATATACTTTTGAATTGTTTTTTGATCCGTAGAAATTAATTGAGCCAGTTCATTATAGGAGACCTCTGAACCAATTTGCAAAGCTAAAGCGTTAAGAAGACGGTCTAAAAGTTCCGGTTTACGGAGGTCTTGAAAAGTGAAAATATCTTTATATAAGTAGCTGCCTACCAGATGATTAAGCAGAGTAGCAGCTTCGGAGGGATGAGTAACAATATCGGGATAAGAACCATAAATTAAGCGGTTAGCTAATTCTTTCCTTTCCTGATATTCTCCAAAATTATCTGCAAGTTCCTGATAAGCAAATGGATATAAGTAAAATTCATATTTTCTGCCGGTGAGTGGTTCCATTATTTGGTTGGATAACTCAAAGGAAGATGAGCCGGTAGCAATAATCTGCACTTCAGGAAAATTATCCACTAAGAGTTTTAACTTTAAGCCAATATTCTGAACCCTTTGAGCTTCATCTATAAGGATATATTTGCTTTTCCCGGCGAATTGTTTCATTGAGCTTATTGTCTCTGCAGCCAGTAGATTACGGTCTTCCAAATCATCACAATTCAAATATAAAACATCTGGCTGAGCTGGGAAAAGACCTTTTAATACCGTTGTCTTTCCACTCTGCCTTGCTCCCATAATTAAAATTGCTTTTCCTTTATGCAGATTATTTAATATGCGAGAAGTAATAAACCGTTTAATCATAAGAAGTTCCTTTTCTTGATACAATATATAGATAAGATAATCAATAAGAGAATGCCGTCAAGTAAAATAACCCCTATTTTGCAGAGTATAGTCCGGAAAATAACCCCTATTTTGCAGAATATAATCTGGAAAATAGGGGTTAGCATCTTGGGCAGGTAACCTTCACTGGCAAATGTTAAATTACAAGTATCTAACTTCTTGTTTTTTAAAATGGTTGTTTAACGACCCTCTAACACTACTCTAACACTACCCTAACATTTGCTTTAACTCTGTTAAAGAATAGATAGAAAATAGATAAATAGTCATTTAAGTAAAACTATGCAGGGAATTGAAGAATGCCCTATTAAGAGTAAATTTTATAAGAGAGTTTGGATAACTAAATCTAAATTAAATTTGTTTTTTCAAACACCCCCCTGAGAGCTACCCAATTGTGGCTTTTGTACAGCCCGGAAAGGAAAGATAATAGACAGTCGGGTTTTAAGTTTTCGATTGACAATAAAGAGGAAGTAAATTATTGTACTTTCAATATGATAAGAGAGGTAAAGAAAATGAAACGCCTTTATATAATTATCGTAATCCTCATTATATCAATATGCCTTTGGGCTCAACCCTTTGAGCTGGATAACAATGTTTTTAATCCCAGCGGGGTTCCCAGTTTTTCATTCTCCCAGCCACGCTTTATGGATATAGATGGTGACGGAGATTATGATTTTTGGTTAGGGAATACAAATCGGGCTCCGCTTTATATACAGAATAATGGAAGTGCTACCAATCCTGCTTTTTCACCTGGTCTTGATCTTTTGTCCTCAATTTCTTATCTTGCCGCAGAAGTTTCTGTCTCTGCAGATATGAATGGGGATGGAATTTTAGATTTGGTTACTGGTGGTTTTACAGGTCTTCATTTATTCTTAAATAGCGGAACTAATGCCAGCCCCGTTTTTACTGAAAGCGGGGGTTATTTTTCCGGATTGAATACTGTTATGAATCCTGTTCCCGATGTAGCCGATGTTGATAACGACGGCGATTTGGATCTGGTAGTGGGTTTCAGTGAAGATGGAAGAGTAAATGTATATTTTAATAGCGGTACAGCTGTTTCCGGACAATTTAGTGAAGATAACTGTCTCTTACTTGCCGATATAGGTCTGTATGCTTACCCCATTTTTTGCGATTTTGATCTGGATGGCAAACAGGATATATTTTGCGGTCGTGATAGTTATGGTTTTGTTTATTTTCAAAATACCGGTACAGCTACTAATCCTGTCTGGGAGGAAAATAATGCTCTTTTTGCCGGTTTAGGAATGTCCACTTACTGGAATTCACCCGATTTAGTTGACTTAAATGGTGATGGACAATTGGATCTGGTATATGGAACTGCCGATGGACCTTTGCAGTATTATGTGAATAATGGAACTGCCCAAAATCCTTCTTGGCAAGAAAATACATCCCTTTTTGGAGGTGTTTTGGATGTGGATGGAGCAAGTAATCCTGTTTTTTATGATTTTGACGGGGATGGGGATTATGACATAATTAGTGGCAGTCAAATGGGCGATATTAAATTTTATCGTAATACTGGAACTCCCTATTCACCTGCCTGGCAAGCGGATAATGCTTTTTTTGCTTCCATTGATCACTCCATATATTCTGCCGTGGCAGTTGGTGATGTAGATGCTGATGGCTTTCCGGATGTAATTGTTGGAGATTTAAATGGGGGATTATATTTTCATCATAATACGGGAACAGGCTTAATTGAACAGACCGGTATTTTACCTGCTGTTTCAGTTGGGGGATGGTCTTGCCCGCGTTTAGTGGATATGGATTTTGATGGAGACCTTGATTTGGTGGTTGGTAATGAAGCAGGCAATATATTTTATTATCAGAATAATGGAACACCTGTAAGTCCTTCATGGCAAGTTGTAAATGGCTTTTTTGGAACAATAGATGTGGGTTCCGATTGTGTTCCCACTTTTGGAGATTTAGATGCTGATGGTGATTTGGATATGGTTACTGGAAATCTCTTTGGTGAGGTTCAATGCTTCCTTCGGCAACGCCAAATTTGGGAGGAAAATAATGTTCTCTTTAGTGGAATTGAAACAGACCAAAATGCTACCCCAGCGTTAGTGGATTTGGATCACGACGGTGATTTGGATTTAGTTTTAGGCGATTATGACGGCACTTTTAAGTTTTTCCGGAATTTAAAATATTCTGGAGCAGTTTTAAATCCTCCCTTAAATCCAAGCGCAGAAATTAATAATGAAATTATGGTTTTGTGGGATAATCCTACTACAGGTAGCACTTCTCCCTTTGAACATTATAATATCTATCTGGATGAAGTTTTCTGCGGTTCCACCAATGATAATTTCTGGATATTTTCCGGTTTGGAAACCAATGTAACTTATCTGGTAAGTATTACTGCACAATATATTGCGGGGGAATCAATGCCTGTTACTATGGAAGTGATCATCCTTGGAAATGAAGATCCTGTCCTTAAACCTTATACTTTAACCAATTTCCCCAATCCCTTTAATCCTAGTACTCAGATTCAATTTTCTCTGAGCAAAGCAGAAGATGTCTCTTTGACTATCCATAACATAAAAGGCCAATTAGTTAAAACTATGTATCTGGGAAAAGCCGAATCTGGAATGCATACCTTAACTTGGAATGGAAAAGATGAAAGCGGTAATCTTTGTGCCGGTGGGGTTTATTTCTATAAACTGCAAACTAAGGATAGTGTTTTAGTGAAGAAAATGCTGATGCTTAAATAGCAAGAGGCCTGAAGGTCTTGGGGTCTTAGGTCTGAGAGGAGAAAAGATAATAGGCCAGGGATGAACAGGATTTTAGGGATTATAGGGATTAGATTTTAGAAACAAGGATTTTAGGATTATAGGGTTGAATTATAGAAACAAGGATTTTAGGATTATAGGGTTGAATTATAGAAACAAGGATTATAGGATTAAGAGATTAAGTTGTAGAAACAAGGATTTTAGGATTAAGAGATTAAGTTGTAGAAACAAGGATTTTAGGATTATAGGATTAAGAGGATTTAGTTGTAGAAACAAGGATTTTAGGATTATAGGATTGAATTATAGAAACAAGGATTTTAGGATTAAGAGGATTTAGTTGTAGAAACAAGGATTATAGGATTAAGAGGATTTAGTTGTAGAAACAAGGATTATAGGATTAAGAGGATTTAGTTGTAGAAACAAGGATTATAGGA
>Ga0302240_1002374_pt1 | contig 12679 bp, 11 predicted proteins | sample AAG_UR_His_MG_FD_193538 | JGI IMG/M metagenome (GOLD analysis project Ga0302240, IMG submission 193538) | Enriched activated sludge microbial communities from anaerobic digester in WTTP, New Holstein, Wisconsin, United States - AAG_UR_His | ecosystem: Engineered > Bioreactor > Anaerobic >... | reverse complement strand
TAAAGTAAGTCCGCCGCCGCCTCGCCGATAATCTGTGCCTTATGTAAACTTTCGCACGGCCTGGCGGCCGTGCTCAGACGCTTCGCGGCTTCGTGCCGCTCCGCTTTTACATAAGGCGAGATTATCGGCGCGCGCCATCCCTGGCGCTAACGGCGGCGGCTAATTGCCGGGCCGTTCTGTCTAAGTGCGCGGGCGCGCTCGCTTGCAGCTCGCACTGCCCGCCCCAGGTTATGTTCCCCATTTTCAAAATACTCATAAAAATAAAAGCATTAAAACAAAATGCGTATAACGCGTTTTAAGGGGCCTCAGAATCACCGGACGACTCAAACTACCTTTTTGCTTTTTGCGTTCGTTATAGCTCCGCTTACGGCATCGAAATTTGTTATTTTTTTTAGGGAAATAGAAAAACAGTTCTGTCTCGATTAAAATTCTTGTCTTGAACAAACCCGGCCGCCCCGCGGCGAGAGTTCTGCGAAGAACAGCCGGCTGATGACCGCGATTGTTTTAACTGCCGGCCGTTCTTCCGGTCGGCGACAAAGTTTCGCCGGCACCGGGCGGCCTAAAGTTATGTTGTCTTGCTTTTTAACTTTTAATTCATTTTTAAAAGATTTAATCAGACCATCGAACCTGATTTAATCATTGTCATTATTTTGATAACTGTTATTTTCTGAGTTTTCCATATAAATTTTTGCCATTCTCATTTCGATCATCGAATCGCGAATAAAAAATGGATTACCCGGATGTTCTTTTGAGTTAAGCTCTTTAGCTTTCTCATAAAGAGCGTCGTATTTTTCCGGAGGAAACGACCTGACAATATCCAACGCTATTTCTTCACGCTTCTTTTGACTTTCATTATCTTTCACGGCCACCGATTGAGCCTTCTTTTCTATTGTTTTCTTTTCTTCAATCTCTATTTCGAATTTGGCATAATTCTTATTTAAGGCGTTTATCGCATAATACAATGGATTATCTTTTGCTTTTTTAAACGCATATTTTAAATTATATTTTATATAACTGACATTCTTGCCTTCTTTAACCTTTTTATTAATTTCTTGAAATAGTGGACCTATTCTATATTTTTCGGGTATTTCCTCTATTATTTCTTGAGCAATTTCGATTTTTTCTATTATTTTTTCTTCTTTTTCAAGCAAAATTAACTCATTTTCTTTCTCTTCGTTTTCAATTATAGTGTTTAAGTTTTGATCTTTCAAACTGGCAAATAATTGAATATGTGTATATTTGCTGCTACTTTCATCATCACGTATAAGCTTATAACTGCAATTAATGTCTGATTTTTTATTTACTTCGCTTACAGCTACATCAATTACTCTATTTTTTAAGTTATTAAACATTTTATATTCGTCTGTTTTTACTCCCATTAAATCACGAAATTCCGCAATAGTTATTCTGGGTATTTTAAATGCAGTCAAATAATCTCTCAAAAGTTCATATAAAATTATAGAATATGAACTTTTAAATCCAGCAATTAATTTTACATTCAACGGTGCATACATTTCTGGTTTTAAAATCTTTTCTTTTAAAAACGGAGACATTGCAAACTCAATATTTCCATGTTCATCTATTATTTTTGCTCCGGCTAAAAGCGGCATCGCTTCCCACACATGTTTATGATCTTTATTTAAATAATTAAATTCAATTATTATTCTTATAAGCCCTAGCAATTGTTCTTTAAAATCTAAATTTTGAGTTGATGTTATATTACAGGTGTTTTTAAAATAAGAAATTGTTGATTTGTATATTTCTTGATTTCCATTTTTTTGGACTAAACTTAACAAAGAATTAACCAATTTGCGCTGAACCATCGTTAATTCTTTAACATTGGTTTGAATCATTCCGCCATGTTTTTTTAGAATAATTTCTTTATTCTTCATATTTTTAATCACCTCTTTATAATATTTTTTATGTATTATAAAGCAATAAATACGTTTTGTCAATTAAAAGTAAGTATATAACTACATTTTTTTTAAAATTGTATGCAGGGGGTATCAAAATTGTATGCAGGGGGTATCAAAATTGTATGCAGGGGGTATCAAAATTGTATGCAGGGGGTATCAAAATTGTATGCAGGGGGGTATCAAAATTGTATGCAGGCATTATACTATTATTCTACTCTTGCAACGCTTTTAAGAAATTTAAACTTTAATGTATTTTAAACTAAGTTAAACATATTAAACAACTACAACCGCGCACGCGCGCGCGTATATATATAAGATAGCAATCATCTTATAGGTAAGTAGCGACTGGCTTATTTTAAGAATTGTTGTTGTTGTTTAATTTTAAAGTTATTTAACCTAAAAACAAACATTATACCCATATTTATTAATATTTTTAGTTGATCGTAGTTTATTCTGATAATGATGCTTATGTAATCCAAAAATACTATAGACTGAAAACATAAAACGCCCATGCCTATTATCTTTTAAAGATTTTAGCATGAGCATTTTAAAAATTCTATATTCAATTTTTGCTTTTAATATATTAGCAAAAGACTATATACTTGATTTTATAAGCTTTTTCAAGGGCGTTAATTTATAAGCTACGCGAATATTACAAATTATCTATATATCTGATAATGCCTGCGGTCGGTCTGTTATCTTGGTAATAAGCCGCAAGACGCACTTATAAAACCTTGAAAACTCAAAAGTGCTTAATAAACGTCATCATGTGAGCCGATATTTAACAAAATATAAGCGCCATCGATCGGGTCAACATCAAAGATAATACGGCAATCGGCAGAAATTGTAAAGGCATAATAGTCTTTTAAAGTTCCTCTAAGCTTGTGATTTTCGAGATGAAGCGCGTGAGGATTAGAGGCAAGTGTCTTAATACGACCTTTAATTTTATCATAAAGTTCAGGGTGTTTTGAAAGAAATTTTGCGAGCTTCTTAGAGAACGTTTTAGCGTTTCTTATTTTTGGCATTGGCGTTCTCCTTATCGACGGCGGCAAAAAGTGCGTCAACACCCTCGATGTAGTTTCCGGCTTTAACATCCTCGCGCGCCTCATCACATTCCTTTTTAAGCTGGGCGCGACGCTTGCGAAGGGCGCGGCGTTTAATTTTATCGGCGAGTGTAATTTGATCATCGAGTTCCAGCTCGTCACAAACACGCAAAATCAAGTTAATAGTAGCGGTCATAAAAATCACCTCGAATATATTCTATCACGTCGGCCTTCAAAAATCAAGTTGTTTGCCGGGTTTTTTAAGTTTTTACTGCTGCTTAAAACATAACGGAGTAAAAAAAAAGGGATTGCTTTCGTGTGGTTCGCCCCTTTTGCCTCCTTTAAATTTATTTCATTTCTAGCCTGTCAATACGCTCTTTTATGGCAAGTTTAGCAAAACCTACAAAAGTGAAGCCGTGCCGCTTTATCACTTCCACCCATGCTTTAGGTACATTGTAGAGATTTACGGAACGGAAGCACTCTTCTTGTGCCTCGCTATTATCGGTTACAGCTGACATTTCTTTGACAGCCTTCTGCGTGGAACCGCTTTTTAATAGTTTTTGCAATGGACTTGTGTTATCTGATTTCTTTGTCATAGGCTTTCGATCTCCTTCAATAATTTTTTAAATTCATCGGCAGCTACCTTTTTTTCACCCATTTCACAAACGCTTTTTCCTTGCTCGAATGCGTCGCGGTATTCCTGACGGCTCGTAAGACGGGCTTTTACGATCTTAAAACAATCTTTATGATCTTCAACGAAGGTTTCCACATCTTTATATCCAGTCGACCTCGCAGCCAGACGGTTTATAATAACATGGGCTTTCAATCCCTTCTTAATTTTTCTTATGTCCTGAATTACGTTCTTAAAGGCCAGCAAACCGCAGAGGTCTAAATATCCGTCGGTCGTCGGCGTTAGAACCACGTCTGCTGCGATTATAGCAAGACGTGTTAGGTCGCTGTCAATGGCGTGCGTGTCAATAATTATAGTACCGCTCGTATCCGTCAATACTTTTTTGAGTTCCTTTGCGCCCTTTATTGTCAATAATTTAAACGGTTCCATGCCGAGTTCTCGCCGGTTGTAGTCGAATATTGTCAGGCTTTTTTGATAGTCAAGGTCGATTACTGATACATCGGCTTTCTTTGATAGTTCGACAGCCAGGTTAAACGCTATTGTCGATTTGCCAACACCGCCTTTAGTACAGACGAGCGCGATTATGCGCGGCCCTTTATGCTTGACTGCGGCGGTTTTGCTTATCACTGCCGCCTTCTTTTTTGCCGGCGTTTTCATTTTTCGCCCTCCATTAATTATATAATCCATCTTTTTCCACGTTATTTCAAGTTACGTTATTTTATGTTTATCGGTAATAAAACCCCGTTATTTAACGCCGAGTTTTTCCCCGTTAATACCCGTTATTATATTCTACGTTAATCTACGTTAAACTCACTTTTAAAACTGAGAATTTCCCCGAACCAGCTTTGCCCCTTCCAGCCACAATATCGAGAAACACATACCACACATATAAAGAACCGCAAACCCTTATCAAACAGCAAAAGTGACCAATAACAGCTAAAGCAAATTTTGGAAATTATTCTCCATCTGAAAGAATGAAAGCCAGTTTTGATGATTTTGAAAAAAAATATGGAGGAAAAGTATTTATAGTTTATAGCATAGATGACAAAATAAAAAATGACGAAATTATTATAGAAATTGAAAAAGAAATTAAACGACTTCAAAGTAATTTTTAGAAAAATATGGTTAATGAAAGTGGGTTAATTTATTATGAAGAGTTTTATCCAGTAAAATCTAAACCAATAATCGACGAAATAGATAAAGTCCTTGCCGAACATTACGGATTTACTGACGAAGAACTTGACTTTATTATCAACTATGATATAAAATATAGGATGGGCAAAGAAGTTGAAGGAGAAGACGGTGAGGACGAATGAAAAATATAGATAATCTTCCAAAGTCATCTGATTACATTAAGTTTTTAACCGATCTAAAAGGACGAATTCACGCATCACAGATGCGCGCCGCGCTTGCCGCTAATTCCGAATTGATATCGCTTTATTGGCACATTGGCAAATGTATCTGTTTTTTTCGCCGACTTCTGAATTTGTCCCACAGGTCGCGGGACAATTACCGTGGGGCCATATACGCGTTATTCTCGCAAAAATTAAAGACCAATCAATTGCTGAATTTTACTTAAAATCGGCTATTGAATTTATTTGATTGATAGATATTCTTGAAATGTAAATAGAGCAAAAATTATATAAACAGTCGGAAAAATTAATTACCGGTCACCATTGAAAAGCCGGCAAAAATTTTTCGGAGCGAAGCCTCCGCAGGCGCCGGAGGCGCCGAGGCAGATCGCTTTGCCATCCGTGGCGCGCTCTGCACTAGTACATCCTTGTACGTCGGACAGCGAGCGGAGAAAAGATTTTTGCCGGCAACAAAGCAAAAAAAAATTACGATTATGACTATGTTGGCGCTTGTAAATATTTCGCCGGAGAAAAAGGGTTTGACGAAGTAAGATATCCAGAACTCATATTGAATTATCTGAAAAAATACCATGAAATAAATAACTCCGAAGTAAGGCAATTGCTTGGCGTGGATAAATTCAAGGCGTCAAAATTATTGAAAAAACTTAAGGAAAGCGGCCATGTCGAAAGATTCGGCGGTGGAGACCGGGCCGCTAAATACGGGCTAATCAAGAAATAAGCGGGTATCCGGCAACGAATTTAGTTGCCGGCAACTAAAAAAACGTCAGTTTTGTTACTGGCAACTGAAAAGGTTTATTAGCAACAAAAGTTATTTAAAGTTTCTTTTTCATTTCGTGCGGGTAACTTGCTAATCAGATATATTTTAAAAATTCAAGAAATTAGGGTGATTTTGTGAAAGTAATAACATTAAAAACTGTATCTGTAAGTATTTTGTTGTTTGTATTATTAATATCGGCTTATGTTGTTCCGGTATTTGCGGCATTTAACGGCGGCTATAAAACGATTAATCTGGCTTCTTTTTTTGGAGAATATAAAAGTTCCGCGTTTATTTTATATAACTGCGAAACTGGAAGAACTTATGTTTATAACTATGAATTAGCGCAAAAGCGGATATCGCCCTGTTCTACTTTTAAGATACCTAATTCTTTAATAGGGCTTGAAACAAAAGTTATTTCGGGCGAAAATCATGTTATAAAATGGGACGGCACGCCTGGTTATTTTAAAAGTTGGAATTGCGATCATACACTGGCTTCGGCTATTAAAAATTCGGTCGTATGGTATTATCAGGCGCTGGCTAAAGAAGTAGGCTTTAAGCGAATGAAAAGTTTTATAGACTTGATCCAATATGGCAATATGGATATCTCCGGCGGAATATCACAATTCTGGCTTCATGGGCCCGGCGGCAGCCTTAAAATTTCAGCATTTGAGCAGGTCGAGTTTCTTAAAAGTCTGCTTTTTGAAAAACTTCCGACTACGATTGAAAATATGAAGATTGTAAAAAAAATAATCGAACTCGACCGCAACGAAAATTATCTTTTAAGCGGAAAAACCGGATCGGGTATGGAATCAGGCCGTCATGCTTGCGGCTGGTTTGTCGGAACAGTTGAAAATAAAAATGCGCGATATGTATTTGCGTCGGTGATAGAATGCGGTTACAAACTTGAAGAAAAGCCGCCGATGGGTATGGAAGCGAAGAAAATAACCATATCGATATTAAAATCGCTTAAAATAATTAAATGAAAATAATAGATAGTTCCGGCAGCTGCGTCTCCGCGCGAAGACTTGCTTGAAGGAAAACCTCTGAACGTGGTTGAATTTGCGGTTAATTTTGATCAGATAAGAGACAGCAGAGCTGAAGAATATCTTTGATTCGGACGAATTGATTGAGTAATAAGTTAGTTCTATTTTGGAACATACTGTGATTATAGTAAGTATATAACAAAAAGTATTATAACCTTGATGTCGTTATTTCAGTTGATATTGATTTGCTGGCGCATTGGCAAATTAATTATCGGTCATCATTTGTAAAAGCCGGCAAAAATTTTTCAGAGCGAAGCCTCCGCAGGCGCCAGAGGCGCCGAGGCAGAGCGCTTTGCCATCCGTGGCACGCTCTGCACTAGTACATCCCTGTCCGTCGGACAGCGAGCGGAGAAAAGATTTTTGCCGGCAATAAAGCAAAAAAATTATTTTACGATTATGACTATGTTGGCGCTTGTAAATATTTCGCCGACCCGGAATTAGGCACACCACATTATCGTAACTATCGATTAAATCGATAGATGCAACGCACCACGCCTCAAAACGCGCCTCCAGCGACGCCAATTCGGTCAAAATCCGGCGATTCAGCATCCTAAACCCCCCCCAATTCTGCCATATTCAGCCGAATCTCGCTTTCCATTAAATCGCGTCCAAACAACCGTTAAAACCAATAGCGGGCGCGCCGTTAAACAGGCGAGTTCTTTCCTGCCAGAAAGGAAGGCTCAACATCGTATAATCGACGATAGGCGCAGGCCCTCCGCTTCGCTTCGGGAACGCCTGGCGGCGTTCGCCTATCTAACGATTATACGAAATTTCGCTGACGCGGCCGTTCGCCCCGGCGCAGGTCCGGCGGCTCGTTCCTCGCACGCCTTCCCACAAGGTATCTTCTCCATTTTCAAAAACCCTGACTTCGATTTAAAACAAACATTTTTATAAAATATGGTTAAAATACAAGTTAATACAGTGTTGACTTATCTTGTATTTTTATGTATAATCGCCTTATGAAAAATATTTATTTAATTTTTATAACCATATTTGTATTGCTATTCAAGGCTTTGCCTGTATTTGCTTTAGAAGCCGAACGGACAAACAATTTTCTTTCTGATGTTAAAAACTATGTTTATAAAAACCAATTAAAAGTTAAAAATCAAACCATTATAAAAGATCTTACGAATATTAAAATTAAAATTTTAAAGCAAATTAACCAGGCTCCTTCATTATACGATGAACTGCAGAACTTTGCCATCGCTAACCGTGGTTTATCTTATTTATTTAACGACATGTTAAAAGACTTAAAAGAAAAACAAAAATTCGAAATTCTTCAAAAGCATTCAAACAACGGATCGAACGCAACACTGATTAAACGATCAAAAACGTCGCTAAAATACAGGCTAACTATGGCCGAGCAAATGTTTTACTATTTTAAATTTACTTCTCGCTTCGTTTCGGCTGCAAATAGGTTTATAGAAGAATCGCCGGAAATTTTAAAAGAATACGAGAGTATAAAAATAGAGTTTTCCTCAATAGAAGACATAGAAACCTTAAAACAAAAAGGCCCGGCTTTATGCAAACGTTGTGAAAAGCTCCTTTTAAATCAAACAGGCGGATTTCATAATATTGAACGTTTTGAAAACGTTGCGATAATAGCCGCGGCAATAAATGTAAGGCTTAACTCAGACGATTGGGAAAGTGCCGATTCGTCCGATTTAAAGATACGTCTAATTAATCGCCTGGCCGAATTATATAGATTGGCTCCTCACTTTAAACATAAATGTCTGCTGACAATAGCTTTAAGCAACGCTTATCTTAATATAGGTTTGCCGCATGAGGCTTTATCCGCTTCATATAGCAATAAAAATGATTTTTATGATAAATTAACCGATAATGAAAAAGCTGATTTTATATGGTATATGGCAAATAATCTTGCTCTGGAATGTTCGCCGGGAAACGAGCGCAGCTTAAAAATAGGCATAGAATGTTTTTATGAATGTTGCCGTTTAATAGATGCTGATACAGGTATCGATGAAAATGCAAAAGCAAACCGCAAGGCTGAAATTTATCTTGAAGCAACATCTGTTTTATACGAAAAAAACGAAAAATACTTTGAAGCGATTACAGAACTTGATAAAATTATTAACGATGACAAGGTTTATGCATGGATCAAAAACAACGCTTTAGAAAAGAAAAAAGCGCTTCAAACTTTTCTAACTCTTAAAATCAATGTATTGTTCAGTAATGAGTTTATGTCCGGAAAATGGAAAATAATAGATAAGCCTTACAAATACATTCCGTTATTAGCCGGCCAAAAACTTAAGTTAAAAGTAGAGCTTGAACAGCCTTCGGAAAGCAATATTCAGTTTGATTCCGTTAACTGGTATGGTGAAATCCAAACAGCCGAACAGGAATTTGAACTTTCGTTTTCAGAACCAGGCAAAAAACGGTTAAGGGTGGAAGTCGAGTTACTTGGAAAAACAATAACAAGAAGTTTTGCTGTATACGTTAAAAACAAACCTGAGGGATTAAGTGATGTTAGCTTTGCAAAAAAAAATCCAATTGAAACGTTTAAAGCACTTTCAAAAAAATTAATCGGGGCACAAACAATGGTTGAAGAATTAGAACCATTTAAATGGGCAGCCGAAACTTATAAAAATAATGGTTCTCATAATGGAATTCAAGACGCAGCTCGTCATGCTTATTGGAATTGTTTACTTACAAGATATTTTGGTGAAGATTATGCCAAGGGTATAACAGACGGGCATGAAGTAAATACTTCTTCAGAATTATTTGCTGAGGTTATTATGGATTTACACAATAACGAAGAAGGTCGGAAAATAGCTCAAAAACACTCACATGATGCCGGCAACAATTATGATTGTTGTCGTAACGCTGTGATAAACGCCGTTCGTAATGGTTATACCTTATATTTTGATGATCTTGCTAATTCGAATAAAGATGTTTTATTATTACCAACTAATAACAAATAGAGGTATTTTATGAAAAAACTACTTATAGTTGCAATTTTTTTGATAGTCGCATTTTTTACAGTACAGGTAAAAGCTTCTGTTCTAAACGAATTCATTCCTACCGAACTCCAAAATATAGATTTAGAAATGAATTATACTGATTTTAAATTGCTTTATCCTGAAGCTAAAAATATTGGAAATTCTTCAGAAACATTTTGTATATTAGAAATTTCACATGATGAAATATGGAATGGCTGCATTTTAATTTTTAAAGATGAAAAACTAAAATATATTGCCGTTTTAAGACAAAAATCTGATGATGTAATTGATGCTAACCAATATTTCAATATTGAACAAAAAATACTTCCAATATTAAAAAAATTAATAAAAGTTTTTGGCCGAACTATTATTAAAAAAATTAATAAAAAGAAAGATAATTTAACGATTTCTCATGAGCCTATAATAATTTGGGAATCTAAAAAAACTAAAATTTGTTTAGGTTATACTCCACCTCAGTTTATAAGTAAAGTTCAAAATCCAAACATAATTTTAGCTGTAATTGCTGAAGGCGAAGATTTTTCTTCTTATTTTCAAGAGTTACATAATCCAGAAAATAGTCAAATAACCTTTGACGAAATGTTAAACACAAGCATAAAAGATGTACTTTATGGCTCTATTGAAGTAAAAATTAAGTAGCAATTATTTTGAAATTATTATAATAAACTCAAGTTTCTTTCCGTCCTGTCTTAAATGAAGTCTGTCGCCGTTTCACTGCGGAATTGCCAAGCAGTTCTGTTCTAAGTGCGCGCTCGCTTGCAGCTCGCACTGCCCGCCCCAAGTTATGTTCCCCATTTTCAAAATACTCATAAAAATAAAAGCATTAAAAAAATGCGTATAACGCATTTTAAGAGGCCTCCGAATCGCCAGACGACTCAAACTACCTTTTTGCTTTTTGCGTTCGTTATAGCTCCGCTTACGGCATCGAAATTTGTTATTTTTTAGGGGAATAGAAAAACAGTTCTGTCTCGATTAAAATTTTTGTCTTGAACAAACCCGGCCGCCCCGCGGCGAGAGTTCTGCGAAGAACAGCCGGCTGATGACCGCGATTGTTTTAACTGCCGGCCGTTCTTCCGGCCGGCGACAAAGTTTCGCAGGCGTCGGGCGGCCTGGAGTTTGTTGTCTTGATTTTAATTTAAAAATTAGTTTTAAAAGATTTAATCAGATCATTAAACTTGATTTAATCATTATCATTGTTTTGATAACTATTATTTTCTGAATTTTCCATATAAATTTTTGCCATTCTCATTTCGATCATCGAGTCACGAATAAAAAATGGATTACCTGGATGTTCTTTTGAGTTAAGCTCTTTAGCTTTCTCATAAAGAGCGTCGTATTTTTCCGGAGGAAACGACCTGACAATATCCAACGCTATTTCTTCACGCTTCTTTTGACTTTCATTATCTTTCACGGCCACCGATTGAGCCTTTTTTTCTTTTGCTTTCTTTGCTTCAATTTCTATATCAAACCCGGCATAATTTTTATTTAAGGCGTTTATCGCGTAATACAATGGATTTTCTTTTGCTTTTTTAAACGCATAACGTAGATTCAGTCCTATATAATCGATAGCCTTGCCTTCGCTGATCCTCTTAATAATCTCGTCTATCAGGGACTTTACTTTGTATTTTTCCGGTATCTCTTTTAAAATTTCTTCTGGAATGATTAGTTTGTTTTCAGTTTCAAGTTTTTCAAACAGATCGCCATTAAGACCTGACTGTTTTGGTTTTAATTCTGTGTTTTTTTCGTATGTCAGATCACCGGTCTTTTTCGTTACAAAAAAGCGAATGCTAGAGTATTTATTTCCAACTCCTCTTTCTTTACTCAATTCAAAATGGCAATAAATATCGGTTTTTTCATTCACTTCTTTTGTGGCAACTTCAAGAACACGTTTCTTAAAATCATTAAAACACTTATATTCATTTTTTTTTATTCCAACCAAATTTTTAAAATCTTCAATAGACATTATAGGCACGGAAGGAGACGTTAAATAATCTCGAAGTAATTCATACAAAATTATTGAATAAGAGCTTTTAAATCCAGCAATTAAAATTATATCTATTGGAGCATATAATCGTGGATTTATAAGTTTATCTCTTAAAAAATCAGGAAACTCGAAAACTATATTTCCTTCATTCGGAACAATTTTAACTCTGGATAATAAAGACATATAATCCCACACTTCGTTTTTGTCTTTATTCAGGTAATTAAATTCAAGTTTTATATCCGCTAGTCCTTTCAAACTCTCTTTTAATTCATTATTGCCGATCATACTTATATTACAAAATTTCTTAAGCGTAGAAAAAGTTATATTATAACTGTCTTGTGGTCCGTTTTTTTGCATCGTGTATATAAGGGAATTAATGATCTTTCGCTGAATTGCTGATAACATTTTTGCATGAACCTGTATTAATGCGCTATTTTTCTTTATTATCATTGATTTTCCGCTATTCATGCTGATCTCCTTGTTTTTCAAAATCACGGTTAAATTATACCAAATACGGACATTGTTGTCAAGTGATGTCGGGGTTAGCTACTGAAAATGTCGGGGTTAGCTACTGAAAATGTCGGGGTTAGCTACTGAAAATGTCGGGGTTAGCTACTGAAAATGTCGGGGTTAGCTACTGAAAATGTCGGGGTTAATAAAGGTATTATACAATGTTTACAACACTTTTTGGATTCTTAAACGGTCTTAAACGGTCTTTAAACAATATTTAAACAACTACAACACGCGCGCGTACTTAACAAGAGAATTGCCATCTTATAGGTAAGTAGCGCTTGGCCTATTTTAGAAATTGTTGTTGTTGTTTTATCTTAAAATTATTTAACCTAAAAACAAACATTACACCCATATTTATTAATATTTTTAGTTGATCGTAGTTTATTCTGATAATGATGATTATGTAATCCAAAAACATTATAGCCTGAAAACATAAAATGC
>Ga0302240_1002373_pt1 | contig 12684 bp, 15 predicted proteins | sample AAG_UR_His_MG_FD_193538 | JGI IMG/M metagenome (GOLD analysis project Ga0302240, IMG submission 193538) | Enriched activated sludge microbial communities from anaerobic digester in WTTP, New Holstein, Wisconsin, United States - AAG_UR_His | ecosystem: Engineered > Bioreactor > Anaerobic >... | reverse complement strand
GAAGAAAAAGCATTATCTTCGATTAAAAAATGACATTTGAAAACGTTGCAATAACTTCTAATAATGGATCGAGTGATGTTTTTGTGTATTTCGAAGATTCCCAAAATAATATAGACAGATATTTTGAAATGATTGAAAACCTTCCAGAATACACAGCGTATAATAGTATTGAAGAGGCAGGTTTGAGTATTCCGGAAGACGTAGTTGTGTACGACGAGATGACACCAGAAGAATCACTTGCTTGTAGAACAAAGAAGAAAAATGTAGTTACAAAATCCACAGAAACGGGAAGCACGTATTCTACAAAGATGGCAAACTGATTGCGACTTTACACAAAAGTGGAAAGGTGTACGTCTGGAAAAACCTAAAATAAAAAATGACTATGGATTTACTTTTGGAAACTCCTACTGAATCAACGTTTGTGAATAGTGGAGGATGTCCTCGGATTTGGTTTGGAATGAACAGTCATCTCGAGCGTAATTTCAAAAGTGCAGAAGAAGCCGGCTTGGTGATTCCAGAAGATGTTATTGTTTTGGAAGGAACTGAAGATGTATTAGAAAATGCGAGAATTGAAGAAAGCGCTGAGAAAGTTGTTATCAAAATAAAGAAAACTGGCAGTACGCATTTTTACAATAACGGAATACTTACGGCGACAATATTGAAAGATGGAAGCGCGGTGATATTCATAAAAATAAAATAAATAAAAATCTACTTTTTATAATATTTTTCATGCGTCGGAGCAACCACATCTCTGACAAATTCATTGTCCCACTGTTCACTGTGAGAACGTAAAATATTGCAAACATCATGCACCAAACTGACAACCAACTTATTCTTTACTGTTGGCGAGATTTCGTTATAATGCAACGGATTCCGAACACAACCAGCAAACTCTTCAAGTGCTTCGGCAAACGATTTGCTTGTCATGAGAGACGAGATCAACAACGGATTAGCGGCACCGGAACTTCCGTTTCCGTGGTGTGCCAGTTTGCAAATCGGTTCGCTTTTGCATTGTAAAGCCATTTGCGTATCACGAGCGGGATGGTCGGGGGTAACCATTAGACAAAAGGAAGCGTTTGTCCAGTCGTCCATCTTTGTCCTTTTTGTCGAAAATAGTGACACGTTTGAAAGACTCTTCGCACTTTGTCTCTTCGCAAAGTTGAATCAACAAACGCTGCGCCATAATGTCAATTCCGTTGTCTGCTGCGCCAAGTTTGAAGTTCTTGCCGGCGGCAAACTGTTCGCGAATATCGGCGGCATGTGTAGCGTCGAAATAAGACTGAGAAACCCATTGTTGACCCGTAATTAAAACATCATTCATTTTTAAACTAAAAAAATTGCAAATGAATGACAAATATTGTCGTTTGGTTTACGAGTACGCGAACCTTCAAGTTAATCGCGACGATGTTATGCTCGGCAACGCAATTGAAAAGAAGAACTTGCACTGGGAAGAGTTGACTAACGATGTGAACTTGATGATGGAGATGATTGCTTCGCTGCTAAAGTTTGGTTACGATTACAACGAGAATGCGAAAAAATCAAAACGCGACCTCGGTTTGGATGAACTGAAAAAGAAGAACGAAAAGTTTTGGGAAGTTGCTTACTTTCACGTCACACAACGTAATCTGGATTATGTTGTCAAAGATATCACCAAATTGGAAGAGCAAGTTGAGCGATTGAAGAAACCGTCGATGGACATTTGGCAAGAGATTAAAAATTCAAAGAAAGTTAGATCAGAGATGGTTACTGCCACTGAAATGCAGCAGTTAGCGGCGAAAAAAAGAGACGAAACAAAGGAAAAAATCAAAGAAAAGAAAAGAAAATTCAACGAACTGGCGGAATCGATTGACTTAATCAGTCACTATACAGAGTCTGAAATAAACGACGAATAAAAAATGCAATCTACATCTTTCGACTTTTTATTTCTTCACGCGAGTCCTAGACTTTCCTTATGCTTGCAAAAGTAGATTCGATTATTCTAACTTTTCTCACTCTGTTTGCCCATGCCAATGACGGAATCAAATCGATTATATCGAGAATCGAATACGGCGCATTTAAAAAAGAAAGTGCAATACAGATGTCGACAATCGAATCGTGTTGATATTTGCTTCTCGTCTCTTTTCCAATTGAATTTTTAACTTCATAATCATGAAGCACCATGTTGGAACACTTGAATTCCTCTTCCAATTCACTCTCAACTAAGATTTTAAATTGTTCATCGTCATGTGCAAGAGCATCGATGCATTTTGAAACTGAATTTGAAGGACCATGCAAAAGCATTAGTTTTTCATCAGACGAATTCGTATAGTATGCTTTGCCATTTAAAGAAATAGCCGTCGATAGGTGTTCTGTTGTAAAATCTCCAAATCTTCTTGTATAATGTGACGCCGAGATAAACACGTTCATACATTTTGACATAAACGAGGTGGTTCTGACCAAAACAGATTTGTGAGGAAGCATTGATCGTTCGTAGAGTATGTTAAGATAGTCTGAGGTGTTTCCACACTTTTCACGCATTGCTTCACTTCTAAATTCTTCGTCGACAAGAACACTGTGTTTTTCGTTTGGTGTAAAATAGACGGTTTCAGTAGAAACAATTGGAGACTCTCCAATTCTTCGATACCCCCTATCGTATTCTATGCAAACTTTGAAGCATTTGAATTCGTATTTTCCGTGCATTTCTTGTAAGCCCAAATCTTTTCCAGAAACCTCTAACACAACTTTTATGTATTTTTCGTGGCACCTCACTACAAAGGGACGAAAGAATTTGACTGCGTCAAGATGATGTTTTGTAAATTCCAAACGTATAACAAAACATCCGTTTTTCCATTCCAACATTTCCATTTTTGGCCAAATAAAAACATCCTTCGTTGTTACGATTAAATCGTGAAACTTTGCCTTGTCCTTGAAAGTTTCTTGAATCTTTTCTTTGTCAAACTTCAGCTCGGGGAAGACGAATAATTGTGTTTGTTCATTCATTTATTATAAATTTGCGTTGTTGGACAACTTTTCGCATGCTTTGAAACACAGATTCGATAAGCAGAACTTTCTCCACTCTATTTGCGTAAGACAAAAGAGGAAGTTTGTCGACAATTTCAAGAACTTCGTATGGAGTATCCATAAAAAACAGCGCAATGCAAATGTCGACAATTGTATTGTGTCGGTATTGAGATCGAATTTTCTTTCCCGCTGAATCAGTAAGTGTCATCTGCACACACACATCAGAACCAAACGTTCCCTCGAGAGGCAAAAACTCTTGTTCCAGTCCACTTTCAAAGCAAATTTCATACTCGCCGGTTTTCGTCAGTTCTTCAGTGCATCGTGTTACTTCTCTCAACGGTCCGTTTAGAATAAGCAAACGTTCCCCGAGCAAGTTTGGTGCTTCAACAAAAGTTTCTCCGATCATTAATTTACTCGCATGAACACGAGTGTAATAAAAAAGACCAAACTTTGTATCTTTGTCTCCGTTTGGAAGACAATTCATGTGTAAGAGACAATTATTCTTTGCTTTAACTAGAATGGAAACGTGTGGATGCATCGATTTTGCCCACATTCGTTCGACAAACTTTGAAATTGATCCGCCACGAAAACTCGCAAATCTTATTGCTTCCATTTGATCAAAACAGTATGTATGTCTCGGGTGTGTCGAAAATCGGTAATTGATCGATAAAGGTCGACCTCGGTTTGGGTGACTCGAGTGATATCTCAGATTCGCCGAATAGAAAGGAAAATCGTGTTTTCCATTTAACTTTTCCAAGCCTTGATCTGTTTGCGCTACTTCCATCGAAAACATTAAATGCAACAGACGAGCTTCATTACGAAGAGGTTCGAAAAACTCCACAGCGTCCGCATGACTTTTTGTAATTTCCAACGGAATACGAACTTCCGCGCCATATCTTGTTATACATTCCCATGTTGGCCAAATGAAAAACTGGAGTTGACTATTAAGCAATACGCTGTGATGAGAAAGTGTCTTTCCATTAAAAGCTTCACAAAACGCAACTGAAAAGTCTTCTTTCGCTTCAAACTTTAAGATATTCGTTTTTTCTGTCATCTAAAAGTTTCGTTTTTTTTGGCAAAACAAAACCAATCCAAATTATGACAGACGGTAGAAATGTTGGCACACTTTTAATCTGTGCGGTAATATGCATATTTCTTGGCTACACTGCAACGGCAGCGTGTTTGATTGGTGTTGGTGTCAACGAAACAAAAGAAACTGAAGTTGTGAATGCGACGATAGCGAATCTTGGAACGTGCCACTACAGATGCTACGATCTGGGGGAGTTTGGGGATTCTTGCATACTGACGTTTGATTGCTATCTCACTTGGAACTACATGAACGAAACTTACTTTGCAAACAGTGGCGAAAATCGCTGGGACACAAAGACCGACAACTGTACGTCGATTGTCGTCAACGGAACGCTCGCTGCTGTAATAAGAAAGTACAAGCCGGCTAATTTAGTAGACGTGCAACCATTCCCTTATGAATACGAGAGCTCGCTTCAGACAACCGGCACAACAATGTTTGTCATACTCGCCTTCATTGCAATTCCCACGTTTCTCATGTCTATTTGGGAAATTTGCTGTAAGAAACGCAGCGGTTACAATTCGGTGTGAACAAAGAGCGAAAAAAGAAATTAAATTTACACATGATGTTTGCCAATTAAACCAACAAAAAGAATGAATTAATTTTGTTTTCTTTTTTATTTTCAAAAGTAGGCATTTTTAAACTGCGTCCTCGAAATAGTGATTCGTTCGTATGTTTCCAGTAACCACAGTGACAACAAAAACGCCACTCCGTATATCACCAACGCCATCGTCGAAGAATTTAAAACCGGCAAGACAATATAGCGCATCATCACAATCAATGTCAGAACAATATTCAACATAAACAGTATCAGTAACACAAAGAAGAACCACGTCATATTCGCACGCTCGCTCGGGAAAACACGCTTTGCCGACTGTACCGGTAACGGCTGACGCGTGATGTAAGAAATAAGGTGCGTTGCCAAATCGTGTTCGAATATGAAAATGTGTGAAAAGTGATGCACTGCACTGAAAAACATAGCCGCCGCGACAAACACCGACAGCGTCGTTCCAAGCGTATCACTGTGTAGTATTATCGTCATCCATAACAGTCCCAGTAGTGCTACTTGCTCCGAACATGCCGCGTACGTAACGGTGAGCCGAAATGTGCGCCAGCAAAAAGTGCCGTCTGACGGACTGCTGTGACCGGGCGAGGTGAGTGCCATCACGAGAACAACCAGTGCGTTTGGTACAAACAACAACCACGACCACACAGAGAATCCGTTTGCATCTGCGAGTGCCGATTCTGAAAGTAATGTTTCGATGTGTTGCAATAACCAACCGGCAATCAGTAGCATAAACATGTCGCAAAATATGGCGAGAATCGAGATGAGCGTGGGCGGTAAGCGGTGTTTCGTGTATGGATTGCTTGCCTCGGCACAAATAGGACAACGTCGATTGAGACTGACCGAGAGCGACACGCTGTACGACATCATTCTGCACAGCGAGTAAATGAAATACGCATACAAGTACAGTCCGCCAATCACTTCAAAGTTTGAGAGATTTTCTGTTGCAAACTTCTCAACGATTTCGATCGTATTTGTGGCGTAATTTCTGTGTACATTGTAGCGACGAAAGAACATCGAGCCAAGCGACACTCGATCGGTAACTGATTCGTTTGGGTGCGGTCGCAACATCAGTGTCATCATAGTGTTGGAGTATTCCGCAAACGGCACGCTCGACGACACGCGACTGCTTTTGCCGTACGAACCAGAGTGAAGCGGTGAGTGCACAAGCAGATCATAGTCCAGAACGATTAAGTTTGTCGTTGCAGACGTCTTTGATTGCAGCATTGGCAGCAGCACAACGGGTGGCCATGCCGCCCGGTCGGTGATTTCGTGTGTTGATCTGTAATATGCGCTGTACTGAAGTGCCAATTGCCGCTCGTTTTCGAGACGCTCGGAAAATAGGATGCGCGAGTTGGATCCAGAGTCGCCGCTCTTTTCGTCGAGTTCGATCGTCTGGCCGTAGACCTTGGCCTTTTGTCGAGCCTCTTGCAACTGCAAAGCAGAGCGTTTCTGTGCGTTTGTGAATCCATAGAGATTTCTCTCTTCTGTGTATCGCTGATAGATATCGTTTGGCACATAGATGTACGAGTCATGCGAGTGAAAGTCAACCGTCACCGGCCGGCCAACAAAGATTGCGTTGAATGAACAAAGATTAGAATTGTCGGTGCATGAGACTTTCTCCTCTTTTTCTGCTAATTTCCTCGGATTTGTTGCGCCCAGATGTAATGAGGTTCGCGTTATAGTTGCTGCACTCCATTTGACCCAGATTGGTGAGTTTGGTCCAAGTCCAAGCACGCCAGCACAACTGTCTGACGATAGACACTCTTGAGAAGGAAACGCATCGCTGCTTGAGCATCGCTCTCTGATTGGAAATCTGTAGATTCCTCGTTTGACAGGATCGAGCAGAGTGTCGTCGGAGAACATAATTATATCGCTTGTTTGGTTGCTTGCGATCTCGAAAGTGTACGATTTCGTGTGCATGCAATACTTCATGACAATTTCGTCTGACGTAAAGTCAACAAGCATTTCGTAGCGTTTCTCTGGTTTCCCAATTGTCAGTGTTGTTGTCAGCAGATGGGATGCAGCAGATTTATCGCCGCCGATTTCAAGTTCGAGAGAAACAAAATCGTCGTTGTCGATGCACGAGGAAAGAGATAAAAAAAATAACAAAAACATGTGCTATTTATTGTTGTATTATTGCAAGACAAAGGTGAATATCTATCTGATAAAAACATAATTAGTCATGAATAAACATTGGCGATCAAAAGGCGGGGAGTCTAGAAAAAATGATGCTTTTTACACAAAACATTCAATTGCTGAGAATTGCGTTACTGTTTTGGTGAATCAATTATATAGTAACCAGAAGCCAACAGTAGTTATCGAACCGTCTGCTGGAGATGGAGCATTTGTTGATGCTGCAAAGAAACAAATAAGCGCGGCGCGATTGGTTGCCGTGGATATTTCTCCTTCAGCCGAAGGAATCGCCGAAAAGAATTTTTACGACACAAACCGTGCGTATTTCGGAATTGATAACACAGTCGATAAAGTGTTGCTGCTTGGTAATCCACCGTTTGGCAAAAACGCAAGCGATGCTGTAAAATTCTTCAACCATGCCGGAGAGAAGTTGCGAGTTGAAACAATAGCGATAATTGTTCCGCGCTCGTTCAAAAAACCGTCTGTTATCGATCGGTTGGACGATCGTTATCATCTACATCATCAAGAAGACATTCCGGACAATTCTTTTAGATTCCGTGAAGAAAAGGGCGACAAATTTGTTGACTATGATGTTCCAACTGTTTTTCAAATCTGGGTTCGAAAGACGGAAAAGCGCGCAAAGATTGTGAACAAAAAGCGTGACTCTGAACGTCTTGAAAACAATGATTTCATTCGCTTCATCCCGAAATCTGACGTTAAAAAAAGTTCAGCGCAACAAGATTTCTGCGATATGACAATACAACGTGTCGGCGTTGCTGCAGGTCGGGTTTCGTTTGACAAGAAGTATGCGCAAGAGAAAAAAGACAGCGGTAACTTCTACTTTGTTAAGGTTCCAGACGCTGAAATTCTGTCGAAAATGAAATCCGAATCTGCAAAGTTCAGTTCTTTCTTGGAGTCTGCTTCTGGAAAACAAGATTCTGCTGGCATGCCATCATTGTCGATGATCGAATTGCTCAATGCGGTTTCAAATTATTTCTCAAACGAAAATGCGACAAAACGTTTTAAAAATGAAAATGATGATGAAGAGTAAATATTTAGTATTATTATTCTTCGGTTATTCGTTTATCAACAACAACAATGGTTGCATTGTGTCCTCCACCGTGACCCAAAACCAACATTTCACATTTCTTGAAGTTAGTTTGTCTTTTTGACTTTCCAGCCAATTTGCGTAGTTTTGTGTCACGAGACAGCGTCGATGGAACTCCACATGCAGTAAAACCAAATGAAATAACACAAGCATTCGGTTTGCAGATTCTTGAAATTTCAGAATAATACGCAGTTGACTGTTTCACTGGTTTTTCATCTCCAAAACCAGCGTAAACTTGGTTAATTTGGTGAATCGTGTAAGGTGGATCAAAGAGCACACCGTCAACGCTGTTGTCCGGTTGCAAACGCAAAAAGGCAAGAGCATCCAAATGGTGAGTCGTTTCGAAATCCGGATTGATATCGTTTGTGTATTTCATGCGGGAGTTGAAACAACTTGCGTTTGCAAACGGATCGATCCAAACTGCTCCCGGAGGACTCTCATCCAAGTATTTCTTGATAAGTCGATTTATCGGTGGAATAAGAAATGTGTTTTTGTTTGGCATGGCCCAAGCGTAATTCATTTTCAATGCTTTGCCATCTTCTTCGTTTTCATCATCTTCTTCGTTTGCCTTTTCGTTATCAATCTTTCTTTTTTTGTCGGTTGAAGTTGTCGATGAATTACTGCTCATTTTTATTTGTTTGTTTATTGACGCCACAGTTTTAACAATTTAGTTCTCGCTGCAGCGTTGGGTAGCGTCGATTGTTTAAATGCATCCAACAATGTATTGTTGACCCATCCGAGGTTTGCTCTGATTCGTTGGTCTTCTGGAAGTCGTTTGTTCAAATACATAAAAAATTCAAGAGACTCCACACGATATTGAGGCAGAAAACTCGAACAAACAGCGGCTTCGTCGTGAACTGCAATCGTAAATATATGTTCTTGCGCAAAGAGATGATCAGATGATATTTTCTTGCACGCTCCTTCTCGTGCCAATAGAAAACATGCTATATAGTTTTCGTTCATTCTGAATCCGTGTGCCAAATGATAGAAAGGTTCTGCGCGCGACGAATCAATCTTCATGGCTTGGTAAAACTCTGGAATTGCAGCAGAGAAGCCTTCTTTGCTTTCAGTTATGATTCCAATATGCAATTGTGCAATGAACTTCTCCTGGTACCATCCTTCGTCTGTTTCAACTCGTTTTCTATACATGGCCAACGCTCTGTCGAATTCTCCCGCTTGTTCGTATGATTGGCCGGCATAGTAGAGAGAACGACCCAAGTTGAGACCTCTCGATGCGTCTCGTTCGAGCGCAAGTCCGTCTAGAATTAGAGAGTTCTTTTCTCTATTGTGACGAGTTTGGTCGCGACGTGCGTAAATGTAATAGTTATTGACAAACGTTGTTGGTCCGTGGCCACCAGAATCGACAAACTCGTGACGCGAACCCAAGAACTTTGATTCTTTAATGGAGCCCGCTATGGCAAACGATCTCCACCACTTGAAACCATTCGAATAGATTTGCACGTTACAAACAACGGGACACTGCGAGTCCATGTCTTTGAAGAAAGCGTCAGTGTCGCTGGGTTTGAAAACTTGCATCGAACTGGTCCACATTTCCTCGTCGGCGTCGAGAAATACGATATGATCGCATTGCTTTTCTTTTGATTTCTCAAGTGCGTACGATTTGGCCTTTCCGAAATCGTCAGCCCATGCAAAGTAGTGTACGTCGCCAGAAATATTGTTTGCAACAAAAAATTCGATTGCCAAGTTAACAGTGTCGTCGGATGAGCCAGTGTCGGTTATGTCAAAGCGATCAAATGCATACATGTTGTTTTTGAGGAAACGAACAATGACCTTTGCTTCGTCCTTTACAATCGCCGATAAACATACTCGATAGCACTGAGAAACAGAGAAAAATAGAAAATAGAGAATAAACATAAATCAATGCTTGTTGGCAAATCTTTGAATTAACAACTTTAGTGGTTCAAATAATTTTTGGCATCTATTCATTTCGTTTTAGACTTTTTATCGCCAGACGAAGAGGTTTCCATTGACGACCCCGACAGTTCGGGACAAGAAGCCTTTTCAATGTCGGAAATTGATGTAATTGCGTTTGCTTGTTTCAAACTTTTTGAAATGAATTCTCTCAACTCGTCGAGATTCATCGCGTACGGATCGACTGCAGCGATTGTTTTGAAAAGATTATCTGCTTTTTCTCGCAGAGATTCATCAAGTTCGTCATCGTCGAGATAGGGGATGTCAAACTTTCTTTTTGTTTCGTCTTCTTCTTTGAGAATAACGTGTTTCTGTTGCGCATTGATTACCGGTATGTAGATGTGCATATCGGTAACGAAAAACACTTGACAAAACAGTTTCAATCCAATCAAAATCGTAACAAGATGGTGACGAGAGTTTGTAAAGTTGTCGATGAGAAACGCAAGTGTGCATACGAAATCCATAGACCGAAAAGTTGAAGTGAGCAATCTGTAGTGTTTGACAATGCAGCAGCACGAAACAAACAGCGTCGCGTTCGATGCAAACAAAACGCAAAGCCAAAGAATCGCAACATTGTCCGATACCATCGACGAGAACTCTGTGCTAAGGAACTCAAAGCCCCACACCACAAACACGAGAAACAGTGTTTCCACGACGATGTAAAAGAACATCGATAGGTTGCGATCCCAAACGTGCCATTTATTGTGTGTCGGAAGACTCTCGAATCTCAACGAACTAAGCAGATGAGGCAGAAGCGAGAAAACTGTACGCAAAATAGCCATTGCAGTAACACATATTAGTAAGTCTACTTTTTCAGTCATTCATACTCAAACTTGAGTTTTCTTCATCAATCTCTGTCGTCTCCGTTTTTCTTCGTCGGGATAGTCGGGCACTGCAGCCAAAATGACGTTCTCTGTACCGAAAATGTTCACCATCCAATGACGCCAACCGGAGAGTACGCCAAACGAACAAACCAACAACCAATAAAGATACACATAAAAGAACGATGCAGCAAACGATAGAAACACGTTTACAAACAATTGCCACCACGTAAAGTAATCGTTTATAACCAATCCAATAACATAAAACAGCGGGACGATAATAAAAATGATTTTATACAGCAGTCCGATTCGCTGTGCAATCGCTTTTCTGTACATCAGTCCGTACGTTACAGTGAGACAATAAGTGATTGTCGTAACAAACAAAGGATCAGGCAGAGCGTATTGTGACTTTCGACAGAGCACATGGTCAAACGTTGAAGGTCGTTCGCTTCTGATGGCAACTGACAATCCATCCAAGTAGTAAAACAGAACAAGTTGAACCATACTTGAAAAGAAATAGTAAAGATCGTTGAGCCTCAATCCAAGAGCCAAATTAAACACAAAAAGCAGTGCTGGCACGTGTTGGAAATACGCAAAGAAGAGTCTGGCGTTTTCATACGCTCCGCCTTGCACATAGCATGCGACAGAGAAATATTGAGTTTGCATTGTTTTGGTCGCTAACTGTCAATTCTGGAAATTGTTGTTTGCAATATTAAAGAAATTAATGCAGTGTTCAAAAACCGCACAAAACACAATCATGAGTAAAGATGATTTCGTAACATACCCAACTTTAACTCCAGCGGAGCAGCAGCAACCAATCATGACGAGTGGCTACGCATCGAGTGCGATTGCTTCTACTTTTACAGCAAATCCATCACCGGTTTCTCAGCAAGGAAACGGTTCTCCGTGTGCGATGTGTGGCGAGAGAGTTGATATGAATTTCAGCAATCGACGACCTTTTGTTTACATGTCTTGCGCACACTTGATGCACATCAAATGCTTTAGCGAATTGATTGCCAAAACACCGCTCTCCGAAGACTGCAATGAGAATTTCGGAGGACCTAAATCGTGTGTTCGTTGTTTATCAAAAATACCCGTCGGTTTTCAGAGCGAAGTTCTGTTTGATCGCGAAGAAATACTACGTGAATTTCGTGTTGGATTTTCAAACAATTACGGAGCGTACAATGGACCGAGCGATGACGAAGATTTGACACAAGAACAAAAGAGGGCGATTTTGGGCATTAAACAAAGTTTGCTATTTTCCGACAAAACAGACTACTCGTCGTACGGGAGAAGAGCGGGCTGCAAGAGATCAGACGAACTTGTCGAGATTCTCAAAGAAAGAAATCGCACTCTCGAAGACATTTTCGCAGTGCCGAAAATCAATGCGCACCACTTGTTCAAAATTGGAATCAATTCGATGGAGGACTTTGTGAAACTCGGTTACAACTCTGTGACGCATGGAACCAAAGCGTACCGCGATCGATGTCCATACTGGATGCTGAGCGATTTGTTCAGTTTCGATAAGGACTTTGTGTTTAAGAATCACACAGCAGATTCGTTGTTGGCGGTCAACTACAAGCCGAAAGAACTTTGGCTTTGTGGCGTATCGATGCAGACATTGATTGATAATAGACTGACGAAAAAGGCGTTTCTACTCTACAAAGCGAATCCAGTTGATGTGGTAAAGTTTCTCGAACTCACGCAAGTTCATCTGAATCGTCTCGGAGTGACGCGTGCAGAAATGTCAGTCGATTGGAACAACGCGTCGCTGACCGATCCGAAAATCAAAGTGATATTGGATAGTTTGAAGAAATAAAATTGCACCAGCACAATCTACAGTACACTTGTATTTTTTTATGTAAACACACAAAGATGAACGAAGCCGGACGACTGTATTCAAATGTTATCAATCACGTTAATCTGAGATTTAAGAGAAGATTCGTCTTCTACATTGTGTGCGATGTTCTATTGTTCTTGGCTTCAATTGTTTTGTGTTTTTTCGACTTCTTTTCTGGAATTATACTTTCGGTTC
>Ga0302240_1002368_pt1 | contig 12706 bp, 9 predicted proteins | sample AAG_UR_His_MG_FD_193538 | JGI IMG/M metagenome (GOLD analysis project Ga0302240, IMG submission 193538) | Enriched activated sludge microbial communities from anaerobic digester in WTTP, New Holstein, Wisconsin, United States - AAG_UR_His | ecosystem: Engineered > Bioreactor > Anaerobic >... | reverse complement strand
TGCCCAACTGTCCGTGTTCGGGGGCTATTCGATCTACTTCCCGGAGATCTTTCCCACACGGCTGCGGGGCACCGGCGTGGGCTTCTGCTACAACACGGTGCGCTATCTGGCCGCGGCCTTTCCTCCGATGTTGATGTACCTGAACACGATGATGGTCGATCAAGGCATCGAAGAACCGTTCCGCAAGGCGGCCACGTACCTGTCGTTTGTTTTCGCCCTGGGACTGGTCGCATTGATTTGGGCGCCCGAAACCAAGGGCCAGCCACTGCCGGAAGACTGACCGTTTGACGACTGCCATGACCCATTCGAGCTTGCCCGACAAGAAGACGAAGATTGTCTGCACCATCGGGCCGGCCTCACAAGCCGTCGAGGTGCTGGAGCGTTTGATCGCGGCCGGCATGAACGTGGCGCGGATCAATTTTTCGCACGGCGATCTGGACTCTCACCGTCAGACGATCGCCCACATCCGGGCGGCGGCGGCCAAGGCCGGCCGGCGAGTCGCCATTCTTGGCGATTTGTCCGGGCCGAAGATGCGAATCGGCAAGTTGGCCTCCGAGCCGGTCGAGTTGCAGCGCGATCAGATGTTTGTGCTGCAGACCGACGAGATCGTGGGCGACGAGCACCGTGTGTCGATGAGCTTCCCAGCCTTGCCCCAGGTCGTTCGCGCGGGAGATCGGATTTTCGTCAACGACGGATTCATCCAGTTGAAGGTGATCGATGTCCGGGATCGCGAAGTCGCCTGCCAGGTGCTGGTCGGCGGGGAACTCCGCTCGCACAAGGGCGTCAACCTGCCGGGCATCGACCTGGGCGTCAGCGCGTTTACAGACCGCGACCGACAATGCCTTGCATTCGCCGCCGCGGAGCGATTGGACGCCGTCAGCCAGTCGTTTGTCCAGGACGCGTACGACATCGCGGCGGTCCGCCGGGCGGCAGACGAGCTGAATTACCACCCCCTGATCATCGCCAAGATCGAACGCGCTCGGGCGCTGGACAACCTGGGCGAGATTCTCGCCGCCGCCGACGGGATCATGGTCGCCCGCGGTGATTTGGGCGTCGAGATTCCCTTCGAGCGCGTGGCCATCACGCAGAAGCGGATGATCCACCAGGCGAATCTGCTGGGCAAGCCCGTGATCGTAGCCACCCACATGCTCGAATCCATGATCCACAACCGCCGGCCGACGCGGGCGGAAGCCTCCGACGTGGCCAACGCCATCCTGGACGGGGCCGACTGCGTGATGCTGTCGGGCGAGACGGCCACGGGCGAGTACCCCGAGGACGCGGTAGCCGCGATGGCGGCCATCGCCCGCGTGACGGAGCAGGAGCGCGAGGACCATTTCCTGGCAAGCCTGCTGCAACTGGAGAAAATCCGCGGTGAAATCCGCCGCGAGGACCTGGTCTCGCTGACGGTGTACCTGGACGTCGAGACGATGAAGCCGGGTGTCGTGCTGATCCCCAGCCGCAGCGGGGCGACGGCGCGGCGCGTGAGCCGTTTCCGGCTGCCCATCTGGATCGCGGCGTTCAGCGAGGACGAAGCGGTGTGTCAGCAACTGCAGCTGTCGTACGGCGTGCTGCCCGTGTACACTGAGGATCCGCCGAACTGGTCCCATTTCGCCGTGGATTGGGTGCAGCAGCACCTGCCGGAGGCCGAAGTGGTCCTGTTGACGCGCGAAAGCGACGCCCGCCGCGAGCGGGACTCGACGCTGATCGAAATCATTGACCTGCGCGGCTAGCCCTTTCGCCCCTGGGCTTGCCCCAGGGGTCCAACGGCTTCTGCACTACCTGAGGCCCTGATGAACACCTCCGACCTGAACTTCGACATTCCGCGGCTGGGCGAGGCCCGCCTGGATTCTCCCGTTTCGTTGCGGTTCGTGGAAGACGACCAGCGCGTGTTGTACGATTCCGACCTGAAGGCCGTGCAAGCCGCGTTGGCGGCCGGCAAGCAGCCTGCTTGCTTCGAACTGGCCGGTCCGCGGCGGAAGATCTTCTTCGATCCCGCCAAGCTGTCGTGCGGCATCGTGACCTGTGGCGGTCTGTGTCCCGGCCTGAACGACGTCATTCGCTCGATCGTGTTCGCCCTTTCCTACCACTACGGCGTGCAAACCGTCTGGGGCTTCCGCTTCGGATACGAGGGCCTGGTGGCCCGCCATGGCCACGAACCGCTGCGGCTGACGTCCGACGTGGTCGACGCCATTCACGAGGACGGCGGGACCATCTTGGGATCGTCGCGCGGCCCGCAGGACGTCTCCGAGATGGTCGACACGCTGCAGCGGCGCGGCATCGGGATCCTGTTCACACTGGGCGGCGACGGGACGCTGCGCGGGGCGTTGGCGATCGCCGAGGAAATCCGCCGCCGCGATCTCCCGATCAGCGTCATCGGCGTGCCCAAGACGGTCGACAACGATGTCTCCTTTGTCCACCAGTCTTTCGGCTTCCATACGGCGGTCACCCAGACCCGGACGCCGATCATCGGGGCGCATTGGGAGGCCAAGGGCGTGCGCAACGGCGTGGGGCTGGTCAAGTTGATGGGCCGCCACAGCGGCTTCATCGCCGCCTATGCGACGCTGGCCAACAGCGACGTCAACTTCTGCCTGGTGCCCGAAGTGCCCTTCACCTTGCCGGGTTTCCTGGACGCGCTGCAGCGCCGGCTCGAGCGGCGAGCCCACGCCGTGGTGGTCGTCGCGGAGGGCGCCGGGCAGGAGCTGCTGCAAGCCAGCCAAGAACGCGACGCCTCGGGCAATGCCAAGCTGGGCGACATCGGGGTCTTCCTCAAAGGCCAGATTGCGCAGCACTTTGAAGCAGCGGATCTGGAGGTAAACGTCAAGTACATCGACCCCAGTTACACCATCCGCAGCATGCGCACCGACGCGCACGACGCCGCCTTTTGCCTGCTGCTGGGCCGGTACGCCGTCCACGCCGGGATGTCCGGCCGCACGGCCATGCTGGTCGGGGACTGGCGCGGCGAATTCACCCATGTTCCCCTCGCCGTCGCAGTTTCCCAACGCAAGCAAATCCACCCCGACGGCCGCCTCTGGAACTCAGTCCTGGCTGCGACCGGCCAGCCGGCGCGGATGTGAGCGGAACGTTTGCCAACGCGGCCGCGCGCCGTTACGATGAAAGCAGCGGAGAACCTTAATGAGCACCGAAGGATATCTGCGCCCCGATCATTCTCGTTTTCTGACCCGCCGGCAGTTCCTGGCTGGCGGCGCCGCGGTGGCGGTAGCCGCGCCGAGTCTGATCCCGGCGTCCGCGCTGGGACGCGACGGCCACACGCTGCCCAGCGAGCGGATCGGGATGGGCTTCATCGGCTTGGGCGGCCAGGGCACGGGGCACCTGCTGGGCGGCGCGTGGACCTACGTTCCCGGCGGCTACATCGCTCGCGACGATGTGCAGGTGCTGGCCGTGTGCGACGTGCGCCGGGAGCGGCGCGACCGGGCGCACCAGCGCTGTAACCAGATCTACGCCGAGAAGTTCGACCAGGCCGGCTACAGCGGGGTCCAGGCCTACAACGATTTTCGCGAAGTCCTCGCCCGGCCCGATATCGACGCCTTGTTGCTGGCCCTGCCCTATCACTGGGCCGCCTTGATGGCGACGATGGCCTTGCGGGCCGGGAAAGACGTGTACTGCGAGAAGCCGATTTGCACAACCATCCGCGAGGGCCGCAACCTGGTCGAGGCCTGCCGGCGTTTCGGCCGGGTCTACCAGGCGGGCACGCAACAGCGGTCGGAGTACGACGGCAAGTTCCGCCAGGCCTGCGAACTGGTGCGCAACGGACGGATCGGCCGGCTGCAGGAAGTCTATGCCTACCGCTCGCCCGGCGCGTTCGTGCCCAGCGGCTGGACCTCGGACGAATCCCAGCCCGTCCCGGAAGGCTTCGATTGGGACCTGTGGCTCGGACCGCTGCCCTGGCGGCCTTACTCCGGCGGGGCCGGCCATGCCCTGTCCGGATTCTTCGTCGGGGACGTGAACTGGAGCCCGCACCACTACGACATCGTCAGATGGACGATCAACCCGGATCCGGCCGAAATCGTGGAAGCCTGGCCGGAGAATGGAGCGGTCCACTATCGCTATGCCGACAGCGGCGTCGTGATTCACTCGACGGGCTACCCCGGCGAGAACGTCGGCTTCGAGGGCGGAGCCTGCTTCGCCGGCAGCGCGGGGCGGATTGCGGTCGATCGCAGCAACATCGTCTCCTACCCGGCGAGCATCCTCCGGGAACCGCTGCGTCCGGGCGATGCCCGCGTGTATCATGCGACGAGCCACTCCGGCAATTTCCTCGACTGCATCCGCACGCGGCGGCCCACGATCTGCGAGCCTCAGACGGCCGTGGACAGTATGACCTTGATCCTGGCGGGCGGCATCGCCCTGGCCCTGGGGCGAAGGGTCAAGTGGGATCCGACCGCGGGCGAGTTCCCTGGAGACGACCAAGCCAACCGTCTGCTCGCCTACGCGCCGCGGCCCCCGTGGCGGTTGTGAGCCAAACGTGGCGTAAGCTTCCAGCTTGCGACGTTTGCCGCTGGCAAGCTGGAAGCTCACCCCACTTCTTAGCCTTGAAGATGCCGCCCCTGCGCACCTCTGCACAGCCACGCCGCAAAAATGCGTTGGGCGATTGATGTTTCCGGACATTGGGGTATGATGCAGGGCAATGTGGGCCTGGAATATCCGTAACCTGCAAGGAGCACGCCATGAGTTCCCAGCATCCGCCTTTGGTCAGAACCCGCTTGTCGATCATGATGTTCCTGGAGTTCTTTCTCTGGGGTGGTTGGGCGGTGGCCATCACCGGCTACGCCGCCTCGCTCGGCTTTTCGGGCTGGCAAATCGGCTGGTTGGGCGCCGTGGCGGCAATTGGTGCGATCGTCTCGCCGTTGTTCGTGGGCTTGATTGCCGACCGGTACTTTGCGGCCCAGCGAATCTTGTTCGTCCTGCACTTGCTGGGTGGTTTGTGTCTGATCACGGCCGGTTTCCAGACGACTTTTCCCGGCTTGATGACCCTGATGATGCTGAACGGCCTGTTTTTCATGCCGAGCATTGCTTTGGTGAATTCGGTGGCCTTCCGGCACATCCCGGACCCGGACAAGTTTCCGCGGATCGCCGTGCTGGGCACGGTCGGCTGGATCACGGCCGTGTTGCTGGCCTCCGTTTTCCTGGGCGGGGCGGCAAAGCCCAACTTCCTGTTCCAATCGGGAGTGGCCGGAATCGTCCTAGCTTTCTACTGCCTGACGCTGCCGCATACGCCTCCCAAGGGCAAAGAAGCCAGCGGCGGGGACGTGTTCGGACTGGGGGCTCTCAACCTGCTGAAGGAGGGTTCGCTGCTGGTCTTTACCCTGTGCGTGTTCATCGTCGGACTCGTCGCCTGCGGATACTTCTTCACGCTGCAGGTCCCCATGCTTCAGCAGCGGGGATATCCTTCGCCGCTGGCCCTGACCTCGCTGAATCAGTTCTCCGAACTCATTTTTATGTTCAGCATGCCCTGGTTCGTATCCCGCTTGGGGCTGAAGCGCGTCGTGGCACTGGGCATGCTGGCCTGGGGCGTGCGCTATCTGTGTTTCGCCTGTCCGGATTTCTACGTGGCCCTGCTCGGACTCGCCTTGCACGGACTCTGCTACAGCTTCTTCTACGTCGGCTCCTATATGTACTTCAACGAACGGGCGCCGGCGGAGTTGAAGTCGAGTGCGCAGAGTCTGATCACGTTCCTGTTGGTGGGCGTCGGCATGTTCCTGGGCAGCCTGGGCGGCGGCCAGATGATAGAAAAGTTTCCGGCGCCCGTTCGCAACATGGCCGCGGCGCTGGGCGGCACGGACTCCCGGCCGTTGCCGCCGTGGGAGGACCCCAACGCCGCCACTAGCGCATGGCGATACCTGGATCTGTCGGGAACGCTCAGTAGTCTGGTGTACGGCGAGCAGGCGAAGGAGGCCGCGCCGGACTTGGCTGCGAAACTCGACGCCGACCGCGACGGCACGATCACGCTGGCCGAAGTCCAAGCTTCGCCGGATGCCACGCTGCAGTTCGGCGAGCACCGGTACCAGCGCGACGAACTGGTCACGGTCTTCAAGAAGATCGCGAGTCTGCCTTCCGGCGCCCCGGTGCCCGACGACCAAGTACGCGTGACACGCAAGCAATGGCTGGCCGCCCAGTCGCCCGACTGGCAGCCCATCTGGCTGTATCCAGGTCTCGGCATCTTGGTCATGCTGGTACTCTACCTGATCGCCTTCCGGCCGCCGCCGAAACCGGCGGAAACCCCGGCGCCGGAGGCGTAGGCCGGAACTGAGCGACTCGGCTTGGCGAACGGTGAGGCGTGAGCCCACCGGTTCTTCCCAGGGGAGCTGACAGCGTGAGCGGCGTTGGCCACATTCGGGCCGTAGGGGAGATCGCGCACCGACCAAGTTGGATCGTTTCGCCCCGAGGGCCAGGCACTCGGGGCTTTTTTGTTTTGTATCGAGAGCGCAATTATGAGTCATTGGCAGATTGCACATCGCGGCTCTAGCGGGCCGTTCAGGATCGCGTTGTTACTGCCGAGGCCAGCCAAGGGCTGGCAGTTGGGCTCCGTATAACGGCCCGTTCGGACCTTGTCCGGCAAAAATCTTGGGTTTTTTGGGCTGCCGGACGTCTGGCAGCAAGCCGCCTGAGAACGGGCAATCATTGACTCTCACGCGATCCTCGGATTTTTCGACCACAGAAAGGTAGTTAGCTGTTATGGCCGACATGCGACCAGTTCGGATTTTCGACACGACCTTGCGCGACGGCGAGCAGTCGCCGGGCGCGAGCATGAATTTGCAGGAAAAGATGGAGATTGCCCAAGCGCTGGTGGACTTGGGCGTGGATATCATCGAGGCCGGCTTCCCGATCGCCTCGCCGGGCGACTTCGCCGCGGTGAGCGAGATTTCCAAGAACATTCGCGGAGCCACCATCTGCGGCTTGGCTCGCTGTAACGACGCGGACATCGACCGGGCGTGGGAAGCCCTGAAACAGGCTCCGCAGCCGCGGATCCACGTGTTCTTGGCGACCAGCGCGATTCATCGCGAGTTCAAGTTGCGGATGACCCGCGAGGAGATCATCCAGCGGGCCGTCGCCGGCGTGCAGCGCGCCGTCGGTTACTGCGATGACGTGGAGTTCTCGCCCGAGGATGCCGCCCGCACCGAACACGACTTCTTGTGCCAGGTCGTCGAGGCGGCGATCGCGGCCGGGGCGACCACGGTCAACATCCCCGACACCGTGGGCTACGCACTGCCCGCGGAAATGGGCAGCCGCATCGCCATGTTGCGCAACCGCGTGCCCAACATCGATCGGGCGGTAATCAGCGTCCACTGCCACAACGATTTGGGGCTGGCGGTGGCCAACAGCCTCGCCGCTGTCGAGAATGGTGCCGGCCAGGTCGAATGCACGATCAACGGCATCGGCGAACGGGCCGGCAACTGCTCGCTGGAAGAAATCGTGATGGCCCTGAAGACGCGGCACGACCATTTCGGCTCCGGCACCAAGATCAACACGCAGCGCCTGGTCCCAGCCAGCCGCCTGGTTTCCTCCATCACGGGTTTGCAGGTGCAACGCAACAAGGCGATCGTGGGCCGCAACGCCTTTGCGCACGAGGCCGGCATCCACCAGGACGGCATGCTCAAAGAACGTTCCACCTACGAGATCATGCGCCCGGAGGACGTCGGCTTTGCCCGGACCGACCTGGTGATGGGAAAGCACAGCGGGCGGGCTGCGCTGAACGACCGTGTCAGGGCGCTCGGCTTCCAATTGACCGGCGAACAGTTGCAGAAGCTGTTCGAGGATTTCAAGGTGCTGGCCGACAAGAAAAAGGAAGTCTACGACGGGGATATCGTGGCCTTGATTGACCATCAACTGCTCGAAGTCCAAAGCGGCCAATGGCAACTGGTGGCCTTCGAGGCCGAGTCGGGAACGGGCCGGACGCCGCGCGCCAAGCTGACGCTGCGCCGCGAAAATCAGGACTTTGCCGAAGAACTCTCGATCGGCGACGGGCCGATCGACGCCGCGTTCTTCGTGGTCGAGAAGATCACCGGCGTCAAGCTCAGTTGCCGGGCGTTCGAGGCCCGCAGCGCCTCGATCGGCCGCGACGCGCAGGCGGAAGTCACGCTGGAGGTGGAGCACCAAGGCGTCGTGTACCGCGGGCGCGGCGTGTCCACGGATACCGTCGAGGCGACGGTACGAGCGATCCTGAACGCCGTCAATCGGATCACGATGACGCACCAGTAAGGGCGGCCGAGGCGCAGCCAAGTAGGTTGAGATTCCGTCCCAATCTACGGAAATGTGCGCGAAAAGACGGCGTTCGACAGGTGAACGTTCTAGCGTGCGCTAAGCCGTCACAAGGTTCCAGAAGCCCGGCTTCTTCAAGGAATCGGGCTTCTGGCGGTGTCAAATTTCCTGCATTACCGGCCGTCAACCCATTTGACAGCCCCATCGCCTTCTATAGAATAAGAGCAGTTTCAGCACCCGACCCAGGGTGCTGGACCGCGCAAGTCGGTTCCGGCAATGCCCCTCCGGGCGATTGACCCGCTTTCGCCGCTTGTCAGCGATTGGTTCCTTTTTCCTTGCCAATGCGAGAGCGACGCTATGAGTACCGTACTGTTTGCCTGGATGCCCGGAATTTGGGAGTTGATGATTTGTTTGGCGATCATGCTGATTCTGTTCGGCAATCGGTTGCCCAGCGTGATGCGGAGCCTCGGTTCCAGTGCCCGTGAATTCAAGAAGGGCGCCGAAGGTATCACGGACGATCTTGAGGAGGCGACCAAGGCCAGCCCCAGCGAACCCGCTTCGAAATCGCTTCCGGAGTGAAGGCGGTTCGTTTCAGCTAGGGCAACGCGCAACTGGCCGTAGCGCTCGTTGACCGCCGAAGACGGCCGAAAGCCGTCACGGCGGGGAATCGCTACCGGCAGAATCCAGCTGCGCATTCCGTTGACTCATACCGACGGGGGGAATCCATGTTTGGTCTTGGGATGCAAGAGTTGATTGTCGTGGGCATTATTGCCGTGTTGCTGTTCGGCAAGCGACTGCCGGAAGTCGCCAGGTCGTTTGGCAAGAGCTATAACGAGTTCCGGCGCGGCTTGTCGGATATCCAATCGCAGATGAATCTATCGGACATTTACTCCTCGACGAGCCACAACTCGTCCCGCTACACGTCCTCGACAGCGTCGTCGGAATACGACGATTACGAGGCGGCGTCGGCCCCCAAGTTCGAGCCACCGTCGTCCGAACCGCAGGCAGCGCCGGGCTTGGAAGCGGACGTCTCGCCGCCGGACGCCCCCAAGTTCGAGCCGCCGGCGGCCGAACCTCAGGCTGTGCCACCGTCTCCGGACGCGGACTTGACGCTGCAGGGCGGTTGAAGGTGGCGGTCGTCGGAGGCGACTGGCTCCGCAAATTGGATGTGCCGAGGATTTCGGCTTGCAGAAGCCGGACTTTCCGGAAAAAGCCGGGCTTCTTTTTCCGCGGGACAGGTCTCCGCATCCGTTTTGGACGAACTCGGAGACCCATCCTACTTGAGAAACTCGTCCGCCGGGGGCGGTAGCTCACTTTTCCAACGATGTGGCCGGACATTATACTGGGCCGCTGGTGTTTACCCTCTTGGCCACGCGGAGCGAGTTCCAGCATGAACGCATTGTCCCGTATGGCTGCCTTTGCAGCTTTGGTTTCCGTGCTCGGGGTGTCGGACCCGGCAAGCGCGGCGGACGAACCGGCCGACACGATCTACGCAGGCGACACCGTCACGGTTGTTAAGGACAACGTCGAGTTGGGCCTGCGCGACAAGCCTGCGACGAGCTTGAACACGGGAGACACCGTGCGGGTGACGGAGGTGCGCGGTCCCTGGATCGGCGGATACGCCATGAAGAACGGCCAGCGGTTCACCGGTTGGGTCCATCGGGACGAGGTGAAATTGGTCGTCCTTCCGGCCGACTCGGCGCCGCGGATCGAAGTGCCGGACATAGCGGACGATCCTAAGGCAGTGGCCGCGCTCCGCGAACTGCAGGTCAAGCTGGACTTGAACGACAAGGGCAACGTCCACTCGGCCGACGGCACCGAATCGAAGATCGAGGACGCGGGGATGGTGCATTTCCAAGGCTTGCACCAGCTGGCTTACCTGGATTTGGGCAAGCGCCCGATCACCGACGCCGGTCTGCAGTCGCTGGGAAAATCCACGACGCTGCAGGAATTGTACCTGGACGACACGAAGATCACCGACGAGGGGTTCGCCTTGGTGAAGGACTTCCCGAATCTGGAAGTGGTGGCGGTCAGCGGCACGCAGGTGACCAGTGCCGGACTGGGCCACGTCAAGCAGCTGAAGAACTTGCGCGTATTGAATCTCAGCAGGTGTGCCGTCACCGATGATGGCTTGGCGCACCTGGAGAAAATGACGACGCTGGGCGTGTTGGCGCTGAACGGCACCAAGGTAACCAACGCGGGCCTGGCGCATCTCAAAACGCTTCCCGATTTGCGAGTTTTGAACTTGATCGACTGCGCGGTCGACGATCAGGGTCTGGAGCACCTGTACGGCCTCGAAGAACTCCGCATGCTGTACGTCGGCGGCACGAAGGTCACCCAGGAAGGGAGGGACAAATTCAAGGACCAAGCGCCGAGTCTGGCGATCTTCGAAGACTAGAAGTCCGCAACCCGAGGCCGGCGCCGATTGCCGCGCCTGAGCCTGTCCTCGTTTGCAGCCCCCTCCGCCCCCGGATGCCCTCTGATGACCAACCCCCACGAGCGACAACCCGACAGCGATTCCCCTCATGCGCACCTTGGACTCTGGGATGCGGTCAGCATCATCGTCGGCATTGTCGTCGGAACGGCAATTTTCAAGACGCCGCAGAACGTCTTCGCCAATGTACACGGACCGTGGCTGGGGATGGGCTGTTGGCTGTTGGGCGGCGTGCTGGCGCTGCTCGGATCCATGTGCTATGCCGAGCTGGCGACGACCTATCCGCGGATGGGCGGCGACTATGTGTACCTGACGCGGGCCTTTGGACGCTGGGTTGGCTTTCTGTTCGGCTGGGCTCAACTGACCGTGATCCTGACCGGCAGCATCGGCGCCATGGCGTACGCCTTTGGCGACTATGCGGTCACGCTGTTCGGTTGGGATCCCAAGCATTCGGTTTGGCTGGCGGTCGGTTCGGTCGTCATTCTGACCGTGCTGAACTTGTTGGGCGTCGTCTTCGGCAAGACCGTGCAGAATCTGCTGACGGCGGTCAAGGTCCTGGGCTTGGGCGCGGTCGTTGTCGCCGGCTTCGCCTGGGGCGGCGACGCCTCCTGGGCCAGCCAGAAGGCCATGGAGGGTCCTGGATTTGGACTGGCGATGGTGTTCGTGTTGTACGCCTACGGCGGCTGGAACGATTCCGCCTTCGTGGCTGCCGAAGTCCGCCATCGCCACCGCAACATGCCCTTGGCGCTGCTGCTGGGGACCGGCGGCATTACGGTGATCTACTTGCTTGTCAACGCCGCTTTCCTCTGGGGCCTGGGCTTTGAAGGGGTGCGAGCTTCCCTGGCGCCCGCCGCCGATGTGGCGCGTCTGGCCTTCGGAGCATGGGGCGCGAAGGGTATCAGTCTGCTGGTGATGGCTTCCGCGTTGGGCGCAATCAACGGGCTGATTTTTACCGGTTCGCGAATCTACGTGAGCCTGGGTGCCGACCATCGCGTCTTTGCCTGGTTGGGACGCTGGAACGCCCAACGCGGCACGCCGATCCGTTCGCTGTTGACTCAAAGCGCGATCGCCGTGCTGCTGATCCTCGTTGTCGGGACGCAGGTGGGACGCGACTGGGTCGACCGGGGCATGACGGCCATCATGCTCAGCCCCCTGCCCTGGGACAAGTACTTCGGCGGTTTCGACACGCTGGTCGCCGCCACGGCGCCGGTCTTTTGGGGCTTTTTCCTGCTTACCGGTTACTCGATGATGATCTTGCGCGCCATCGATCACGACGTCCGTCGTCCGTTTTCCGCCCCGTTGTACCCGCTGGAGCCGATCCTGTTCTGCGGGATGTGCCACTACATGTTATTCTCTGCGATCGAATACGCCCAAGGACTTTCCCTGTTGGGCCTGGTTCCGTTGGCCGTCGGTCTGCCGCTGTACCTGTTCAGTCAATGGTCGGGAAAGGGCAAGGGCAGCCAAGGGCCGGCAGCCTGACACGAAACGGAGAACTGCCGCGACATGTCCCCGCTGGAGCCAATCCAGCGAAGTTTTTCACAGGAGCATTTGCATGAGTCGTTTGCTTTGTCTGAGTTGGTTGATTCCGTTCGCCTTGCCCGTGGCCCTGCTGGGGGCCGCCGCGGCTCAGGACACCACCGAGGCCCGCACCCCCGACGTGGTTTACGTGGGCAGTCCTCACGACATCGTGTCCAAGATGCTGGAAGTGGCTCAAGTCAAGAAGGAAGACATCCTGTACGATCCGGGCTGCGGCGACGGGCGCATCTGCGTTATGGCCGCCAAGAAGTACGGCTGTAAAGCGGTCGGCTTTGACCTGAACCCGGTGCGGATCCGCGAATCGCTGGAGAACATCAAACGCAACGGCGTCGACAAACTGGTCCGCATCGAGCGGAAGGACATCTTCACGGTGGACTTCAGCGAGGCCACGGTCGTGACGATCTACCTGCTGCCCTGGATGAACAAGAAGCTGGTGCCACAGCTGCAGAAGATGAAGCCCGGCACGCGAATCGTCGCCCACGATTACTCCATCGAGGGCTATCCGCCGGAGAAGACGATCAC
>Ga0302240_1002357_pt1 | contig 12756 bp, 11 predicted proteins | sample AAG_UR_His_MG_FD_193538 | JGI IMG/M metagenome (GOLD analysis project Ga0302240, IMG submission 193538) | Enriched activated sludge microbial communities from anaerobic digester in WTTP, New Holstein, Wisconsin, United States - AAG_UR_His | ecosystem: Engineered > Bioreactor > Anaerobic >... | reverse complement strand
GGTTCCCGGAATCCACTTCTTCTTGCTGAACAAGTCCCAGGCCACATCCTGGGTCTTGGCGGAGGTGGATCTGCCGCGTCATGCCGGCTGCAGTGGGCGTTGAATCGTTGAATCGCGACCCAACGGGGATCGCGTGCAACAGCACGTGATGGCTTGCCTGGACGATGCCGCGTTCCCCGGTGGGTCGCGGCTAAACAGGAGCAGTCGGGCTTCTCAATCCGGCTTGCCCTGGCGTTGCCGCTCGAGCATGAGGCCGTCCAGGTACAAGTCGGTGTAGTCCGCGAATTCCTGGTTGCCCGGCTGATAGATGAACAGCCGTTCGTCCAATTCCCCCTGCTGGCGCACGTCGACCATTTCCAGCACGACGATGGGGAGCGCGGCGGGTTTCTTGTCCGCCGCCGACTCGGCCGCCTGCCGCCGATACTCGATGCGATACGGCAACAGGTCGCTCTGTCCGAGGACGACGCGCACTTCCGTTGGCAAGTGGGCCGGCAACCACGTCAGGTCGCTGAGGTTGCCAGACAAAGTCTTGGCCTTTGGATCCGGCTGCAGTTCGGCGAGCCTGTCTGATTTCCAGCGGCCATCCAGGACCCACATGGCGGCTTTGTCCGATCGCGGAGCCTGGGGCGCAGAAAACTGGAAGTCCTCGGCCAGAGCGGCGACCAGCCGTGGCAGGCCACCCAGGGCCAACCAGTTCGTCGTGATATCGGCCCAGGGCGGCCGGCCCCGCTCGCCAATCGCCGTTCGGACCCGCTCCATGTCCACCCGTCCCAACGAGACGCCGCTGGAAAGATCCCGCCGAATCCAGAGAAAGCGACCGTCGCAAACCTGCTGGAGGGATGAGAGTTGGCTGCCTACCCGTAGCTTCAGTTCCAGCCGGAGCAGGAGTCCCTGCGGTGATTGCTTCTGCAGATACGTCCCCGAACCGGACAACTCCTGGCCAAACAACTGGACCTGCTGCCGCAGTTTTGCTTGCAGCGACGGAGTCGTGGCCAATTGAGCTGCGGCGCGCGCCAGGAGCGTCTGCCCGTCCGCAGGCGGTTCGTCAGGGCTCTCTGCGGCCGAAATTGAACGAAGCATGCCGGTCGTTGCCAGCAGCACTAGCAGACTCGTCAAGGTCAAATTGGGCCGACAAGAGCCAGAAATCACGATTGTGCGGGTTTTTCCAAAGAAACGTGTTGTACGGAGCCGAACATTAACCCACGTAGACATATTCCACCGTCGACCGTTCCAAGGCGCCGCTCCAAAAGCGAGCGGACGGCGGCGATTGTAAAACCGCTTGGCGGCAAGGTCTACATCAATCGGGAAGGGCCCGGGGCGGGTCGTCACCCGGCTGGAACTGCTGGAAACCGTAGCGGACTGCGTGATTGGTCCGGAGGGGGAACGCGATGAAGATTCGACTTTGCATGTGGGTCTCATGTTGGGCCGCCATGTTGACTGCCCTCGGTTGTGTAACGCCCATCGAACACAACCTCCCGCCCGCTGAACAACTGATGCACCCCGGACCGGGCGTCGATGGTCCTGGACCGGGGGTCATGTGCCCTCCGACCACGCCCTATCCGCTGATCATGGGGATGATGCCAGCAGCGGCGCCGAACGTACAAATTTTGTTCGCGAAACCGGAAGGCATGCAGGTGCGCTGGGATGTCGCAACCGAAGGTGGCTTTGATTCCACGCCGCTGGTGGTTCCGGGCCGGCAGAATTTCCCTCAGGGGGCGATTTACCGCTTGAAACTCACCAATATCATGGGGCGCGAAGGCGTCGAACTGTATCCCACGCTGGAGGTCGGCCCGACGACGCCTCGCACCGAGGCGTACTTGGCGCACAACGCCATTCCGGTGCAGTTCACGGAAGAGGATTTTGACCAGGTGCTGACGGGTAATTTCGTCACCAAGGTAATCTACTTGCCGGACCCGGAATTCCAGGAACTGGCGCTGGCGGGCGTCGAGACCTTGGTCAGCACGCGACTGGATCCGGGTGTGGATCCGATCACCGAGGCGGATCGGCGCGGGGCGATCTTGGCCGTGGTTCGCCTGGGCAACAAAGACGTGGAACTGCCGGGAGCCAATGGCAGTGCAACGCCGTCCATCCCTGGATTGCAGCCGATCGGCGGGGTCATGCCGACTTCGTACACAACTGCGTCTCCCGTCCCCTACGGCGGTGTGCCGGTGGCCGGCGGCATGGCGGGCTATCCTGCGGCGATGGGGGCGTCGGGACTGATGCCGCAGAACGTGGCCGGCATCACGGCTCCGGAGTGGGGCATGCCCTACAGCGGGACCCCCATCGGCCTGCCGGGACCGCCGCACATCCCGTACGGCGGTCCCGCGGGATTGCGACAGCACACCATGAAAAACTACACGCACACGCAGATCCCTGAACCGAACAAGCACGTCACGATCGGCGTGCGTCAGATGCCGGGCTACAGCTATCCGATGCCTCCTAACCGAGTACACATCACGGAACAGTCGGTGTATCCGTCGCTGCCCTTCAATCAACCGCGCATCCAGCGGCATGAACTGCTGCCAAGCGAGCAGAGTTGCCAGTGAGGGAGGTCGATGATCGGTGACCGGTGGCCGGTGATCGAACGCCGGAGGACGGAGGTCGGAGGTCCAATCAATTTTAGGCTCTTCCATGTCGTTTCACGGGTCGACCAAACCGAGGTACAACAACAGCTTGGCCGCTCGCAGAGCCTTGATTGTGCGAGCGGCATGCTGCTTGTTGCTGTTGGGGGGCGCAGCCAGCGCCGCGTTTGGACAACGTGAGCCCGTCCACTACTTTCATTCCAGCCGCTTGCCGCCGGGGACGATTGGTCCCAGTCAGTTGCTGCGCGGCGGACCCCTGGCCGGTTACTTCCAGCCGGTGGAGATTCGCGGTCCGGAAGGTCTGGAAGTCTCGGCGGCGATCGAGGGCCAGTTCGATTCGGCCCAGCCAGCCCCGGCGATGTTCGGGATGCTCATCGGCCCGGTCTACCGGCTGAAAATCACCCGTATTCCGCGGAACGAAGGCCACGAAGTCTACCCGACGATCGAGGTCATCAATCGCTTGTATCCGCCGCAGGGCCTGGAAAATCATTTTCCGATCCCCATCCATTTCACGTTGGAGGAGTTGGAAATTGCCCTTTCGGGACGCTTGGTGACGCGGGTCATCTACCTGGAAGATCCTCAATCGGCACTGGCGGTCCGCGACACGCTGGATGAACAGCGATACTTCGAGGTACGCAGCGACGAAGACCCGTTGAAAGCCGCCGACCGCCTGGGACGTCCTGTCGCAATCTTGCGGATGGGATCGCGAACGCCCGAATTCGACAGCCAATCCCAACGGTTCCTTTACGATTGTCCGCCGCTGGTGAAGTTGGCCAAACCGGCGCCCTTGCCGGCGCTGCGGTCCGGCGTTGAAGAAGTACAACCGCCTGTCCCCAGGTTGAATCGCTCGAGGTCGCCTTGAACAAAACCGGATGTCCCACGAACCTTGAACGGCTGCCAGAAGCTCTGCTTCGGCCATCATGGCCGCAGCGGCTGTTCGCGGCTGCGCTGCTGGTGGCGTGCTGTTCGTGTCAAGCCGTGCCGCCAGCCCCCAGGACAACGGGCAACCCGTTGGAGACCGCACCGGCGGCGGCCGTAGCGTCGAGCGCGCCGGCTCCGACCGCGTCCCGCGGAATCCTGCCGCCGGCGGACCGCGGCGTGCAACTCGCAGCGTACGCTCCGTCCGGACTGCCGCCCAATGCCTGGACCGGCCCAGGGGACTTTGGCCCCGCGCCGGGCACGATTCCGGGAAGCTGCTCTTCGTGCCCTTCGTGTCAACCGGCGGCCGGATGGCCGTATCCGCCGACTTCCTGGCGGCCACCCGGAATTTCCGGCCCTTGGCCGGGCAACGAGTACTTGTGCGACGGCGGAGATCAAGGGGCCCAGGTCGAGGTCATGCGGGACAGAACGATCCTGGGGCTCGACCAGGAGGACACCGTGGCCCAGTACGACACGGTGGACGGCCGAACCGAGGTCGAAGCATCCAACCCCGTGTGCTTGTACGCTCCCCGTTTTGCAGCAGTGCGGCAGGTCTCCGGACTGCTGGCGCACGAGGCCCACGACCGGCTGGCCGATGTGGCGTTGCCCATCGCGCCCAGTGCCCAGGAGCAACGCGGCGTGCCGACAACCGTGCTGCAACCCGTCGAGGCGGAACGCTATGTGGGCATCGATACTCCGCGTGCTTTCCGCGAACGCACGCGCGGGGAATCCATGAACGGAGCCCAAACGCTGTCCAAGCTGGTCGATCGCTTCAGCGCGCATGAAGACTTCCGCGTGATCCGCAACGGCATCTTCGACAACTCGGAGAAAGCCCGCCTCGCGGAACGGCTCGATGCCGCCTTGGTCTGGAGCGAAAACCAGGCTGTCCAGGTGGTGATCGACAAGGTCACGGCCATCCTTGACACCAACGACGTGGGCCTGCAGTCCGTGTACCGCTACGAACTGCCACCCGGCAAACCCCGGTTGCGAGTCGTCAAGGTCGCCTCCAAGAAGTCGGCCCAGCCTGGCGAAGACGTGGAATTCACCATCCGCTTCGACAACGTGGGCGATCAAACCATCGGCAACGTGACGCTCGTGGACAGCCTGACGACGCGGCTGGAATACGTCCCCGACACGGCCCAGTGCAGCCTGGAGGCGAACTTCTACACGCAAGAAAACGAAGGCGAATCGCTCGTCCTGCGATGGGAAATCAGGAGCCCTCTGAAAGTGGGCGAGGGCGGCATTGTTCGCTTCACTTGCCGTGTGAGGTAGCCCCGGCGAGTGGCACGAAAAGCGGGGTGACGTAGCGCGATTGGTTGGCCGCCTTGCTGCTGGCCGGGGTCAGGAACGTGCAGCCGCGTCCGTCGGTCGGATTCAAGTTCCACGCGGTGCTGGCGGTCAATTCGGTGCATCTGGCCGCGACGGTCTCTCCGGAGACCGAACGCTGGCTGCCGTTGTTCTGGGCCCTGGACTATTTCAAGGACTCGCAGGCCCGTGACGTGCAGGAAGGCAATTGGACGATGCGGCCGGTGGACGAGGCGGCAGTCCCTCCGGCTGACAAAGCTCGCGGCGCGTTCGTCGCCGCGATGGACCGCTGGGACGAACCTGCGGCCGACGCGGCGGTCGCCGCCTTGGCTCGCACGGCCACGGCGAAGGAGATCTTCGAGCTGTTCTACCGCTACGGGGCTCGGGACTTTCGTTCCATCGGGCACAAAGCGATCTTTGTGGCCGGCGCGGAGCGGACCCTACAGTTCATCGGTTGGCAGCACGCCGAGCCTGTCCTGCGTTCGCTGGCATACGCCCTGCTGATGCACGAGGATGGCAATCCGGCCCAGCGAGATGCGGGCGCGGACCGGCCGTGGCGGCAGCATCCGGCGCTGGTCAAGCAACTGCGAGACGATCTCCGTTCGGACAAGCTCGACGCGGGGGCGACCCGTGATCTGCTGGCCGTCCTCCGCAGAGAATCCCACGGAGCCGCGGCGGCCAAGGTGGTGGAAGTGCTGCGGGTAACCGTGGTGCGGTCGTGAACCGATCTGTAAACGCCGTTGTCGTGTGAGAATCACTGGCAGGACCCGCAATCCCGCGACCCGCGTCGCGCAACCCGCATTCCGCATCCCGAAAAAAGCCTTTGCCCCCTTTGGTTACGGCCCTGCCGCGGTAGAATGTCGCAAGGTTCGCGACAGTTTTTTTCAGCGGCGGCACGCTTTGGGCACCCGATGACGGAGCAGGCAAGATGCAGATCGAGGACTATCTGAAGCCCGGATACGTAGTTCTAGGCGCCTATGGAGGTATCGGAGCGGAGGTTTGCCGGCATTTGCGCCCGCGGGCCACGCTGATGCTGGCCGGACGCAACCCGAAAAAACTCGAAGAACTTGGCAAGGAACTTGACACTCCCTGGCACGTCGTGGACGCGACTTCATTCCGCGACGTGGAACAATGTCTGGCGGCGGCGGCCGATCAGTTGGGGCAGTTGGACGGAGTCATCAACTGCGTCGGTTCCGTGATCTTGAAGCCCGCGCACCTGACGACCGAGATGGAATGGGCGGAAACGGTGGGCAAGAACCTGACTTCGGCGTTCGCCACCGTCCATGCCGCTGGCGAAGTGCTTCGCCAGGGCGGCTCGGTCGTGCTGATCTCCACGGCCGCCGCCCACGTTGGTTTGCCGAACCATGACGCCATCTCCGCCACCAAGGCCGGGGTCGAAGGTCTGATTCGTTCCGCCGCCGCGACGTATGCCTCGCGGAAGATCCGCTTCAACGCCATCGCCCCCGGCTTGGTGCGCACGCCGTTGACCGAGCGCATTTGGAGTCACGAGAAGTCCGCCGAAGCATCGCGCAACTTGCACGCCCTGGGCCGCCTCGGCGAACCCCGTGACATCGCGTCGATCGTGGCCTGGCTCGTGGAGCCGGACAACGACTGGATTACCGGCCAGGTCTTCACCGTCGATGGCGGCCTGAGCACTGTCCGCGCCGTCGGCAAGCTGTGATCAAAAGAGGGTCGCTGAGTCCGCGTTCAGACCTTGGGACCGACGCGCACCTGGATCTCGTCGCCCACGACCCGGACTTCGTAGCTGTCGGTCTTGATACGGCGATTGTCGCACCACGTGCCGTCGGCGACCTGGAACCGCCAGCCGTGCCAAGGGCAGGTGACGACGCCGTTTTCCACGTGGCCGTCGGCCAGCGAAGCGCCCATGTGGGGGCAAAGGTCGTTGATGGCGTGGTACACGCCGCCCACGTTGAATACGCCGACCACCTTTTCGCCCACCACGTACGACGCACCTTGCCCTTCCGGGATGTCACCGACCTTGGCCACCGTCACGAATTCCGCTTCCGACATCGTCGTGCCCTGGAAAAATCTGGGATTTCCGAAACAATAGAAAGCCGGATTGTAAGACAGGCAGCACGGCCTGTCAGCCGGGCGATCCCCGTAGCATGGCTCCGAGCCGTGCAAATAAGTCCGAAACGCCGGCCAAACCTGCACGGCTCGGAGAGCCATGCTACGAGGTTCCGGCACACGGAGCGTGCCTACTACTTTGCGGGATTCGGCCTCCGTTGGAAAGCGGTCCATGCCGGAATTGAATCTGAAAGAACACCTAGTCAATCGCCTTCTGCCGCGGGTGCAAATGCCGGCCCAATACGTGGGCGGCGAGTTGAACGCGGTCCGCAAGGACCCGCGCGGCGTGCGCGGACGGCTGTGCCTGGCCTTTCCCGACGCCTACACCATCGGCATGAGCCACCACGGCTTGCAGGTGCTGTATTCGTTGATGAACGACCGCCCGGACTGGTACTGCGAGCGGGCGTTTACGCCTTGGCCGGACATGGAACAGCTGCTGCGCGAGGCCGGCCTGCCGCTGTACAGCCTGGAATCGTACACGCCGCTGGCCGACTTCGACGTGCTCGGTTTCTCGCTGCAATACGAGATCTGCTGCACCAACATCCTAACGATGCTCGACCTGGGCGGCATTCCGCTGCGCGGCGAAGCGCGGACCATGCAGCACCCGTTGGTGATCGCCGGCGGCCCCTGTGCGCAAAATCCGGAGCCGCTGGCCCCGTTTATCGACGTGTTCGTCACCGGGGACGGCGAACTGAGCTTGCCCCAAGTGTGTGACGTGTGGAAGGAGTTGCAGGAAGCTTGCCGCTCGTTGGGCGGGTTGGCGGCCGGAGTTGCTGGGCAACAGCAGCGTGCGGAAGCGCTGGCCCAGTTGGCGGCCGCACTGCCGTTCGCCTACGTGCCGCGGTTCTACGAGCCGGAGTACCGCGACGGCCGGTTCGCGGCTCTGAACCGCACGCGGCCGGACGTGCCGGAGACCATTCAGCCTTGCGTGCTCGCCGACCTGGGCTCGATCCCGCTGGCGACCAAGCCGATCGTGCCGTTTGTGGAATGTGTCCACGACAGGATTGCTGTCGAGATCATGCGCGGCTGTCCCTGGCAGTGCCGGTTTTGCCAAAGCACGGTCATCAAGCATCCGTTGCGGTTCCGCTCGGTCAAGACGATTGTCGACGGTGCGCTGGAGACGTACTGGAACACGGGCTTCAACGAAATCTCGCTGCTGTCGCTATCCAGCAGCGACTATCCGCATTTTGAAGAGTTGGTCCGAGAACTGAAACGCGTGTTCCAACCATTGGGTGTGAACGTCTCGGTGCCCAGCCTGCGGGTGAACGAACAACTGCGGACGATCGCCGAGTTGATCGGGAACGAGCGGCGTTCGAGCTTGACGCTGGCGCCGGAAGTCGCCCGCGACGACATGCGGGAGCAGATCCGCAAGAAGATCAAAAACGAGGACCTGTACGAGGGCTGCCGCGTGGCGTTCCGCCACAACTACGAAAGCGTCAAGCTGTACTTCCTGTGCGGCCTGCCCGGCGAGCGGCCGGCCGACTTGGACGGCATTCTGGAGATGGCCGAGACGATCGCCCGCATCGGCAAGGAAGAACGCGGCCGTTGGGCCCAAGTCACCGCCAGCGTGTCGAACTTTGTGCCCAAAGCCCACACGCCGTACCAATGGAACGCGATGCAGACCCGAGAGTACTTTGAATCGGCCCACCACCACTTGAGGAAACAGCAGCGGCGGCGAAGCAGCGTCAGCATCAAGTGCCACCACATCGAAACCAGCCTGGTCGAAGGCCTGCTCAGCCGCGGCGACCGCCGCGTGGCCGACGCCATCGAACTGGTCTGGCAACGCGGGGCCAGAATGGACAGCTGGCGCGAACACTTCGACCCGCATCGCTGGTGGCAAGCCCTGGCTGACGCGGGAGTGGACATCCAGCAACTGCTGCACACGCCGTACGAACTCGACGCTCGCCTGCCGTGGGACCATCTGAGCGTGAAATACGGGCGCGAGTTCCTGGAAAAAGAACAAGCCCGATCGGCGGTCCAGTTGGAGGCGATGTGCGATACGGCCTAATGTCCATCACCGCGCAGCCGTTGGCATCGGCAGCCCGTTTGCGTAAAATATGGGGAGGAGTCTGATATGATCTTGACAAGCGAACAGATGCAGGCGATCCAGAACGGCGAACCCGTTCCGGTCACTGCTGGGCACACCGAATGTGTGTTGGTCCGCAAGGACCGCTTTCGAGCGGCTGGGGCGGTCACTTACGACGCCGGTGACTGGACCGAAGAGGAACTGTCGGCTGTGGCCGAACAGATGTTTGACGAGCTGGATCACGCCGAGAAGATCCCATGAAGCGGGGCGACGTTATCCTCTGTCACTTCCCTCACGCCGGTCTTACGCCATCCAAGATCCGTCCGGCGTTGGTAGTGCAGAGCGACTATTGCAATCAGAGAATCACGAACTTGCTCGTGGCGGCCATCACGAGCAATCTGTTGAACGCCTCATGCCATGAGAAGAACGCGTCCAACAACGGTTGAATTCTCGGAGCCATGCGGCGACGTGTCGCCGTTCTTCTGCGTGCAGTTCGCCGCATCGAGATTCAGAATTGCCTCGGCACCAGCCACGTCTGCTCGCCAACGCGTCCCGTTTGCGCTGCCGATGCTCCTTTCACTTTTCGTGTCAGCTGCCGTCTGGTCCGCCGAGGATTCGGACCCACGAGATGCCCGGCGGCTGTTCTTGACCGGGCGGTACGAAGAAGCAATCGAGGCGTATGAGGCACGGAGCGGCAAAGACCCAGTAGTGGCCGCGTTGGGGCTGGCGGACTGCTACCGGGCCACCGGGCGGCTGCAAGAGGCCGAAAATGGCCTTTGCGCCGCGCGCCGACGGCAGCCGAAGCAAGCGGATTTGGCGGCCCAGGTCGCCCTGTTTGCGTGGGAACGAGGCGACCGTGAGCAAGCCAAGACGCTGGCGGAAGCTGCGATTCAGTTGGATGCCAATCAGCTGACCGCCCGCTGGGTGGCGGCGGAATTGCATCGCGTGGCGGGTCGGCTGCGAGAAGCCGAACAGGGCTACGCGTGGTTCATCGACTACTACAACGCCCACGAGCGGTTCGAGCCGGACGAGTTGCGTTGGATCGGCTTGGCGTCCGCCCAGTACGCTCGCTGGAAACGCAACAGCGGCCAATTTCGATTCCTGGTCAACACGCTCTATCCGCAAGCGTTGAAGCAGGACGAGAACTATTGGCCGGCGCATCTGGAAATGGCCTTGTTGTTCCTGGAGAAGTACAACGCGGCCGATGCCCGGGCGCAGCTGGATGCGGCCCTAGCGATCAATTCCAACGCGGCCGAGGTCCACGCCGTGCGGGCTGCGCTGGCCCTGCAAGATTTTGACGTGCCCTCTGCTCGCCGCGCCGTAGATCAAGCATTGGCGATTCAGCCGCGGTTGTTGGTCGCCCATCAGCTGCGCGCGGACCTGCTGCTGGCCGAACTGCGGATCCAGGAAGCGATCGAGGCTCTGGGCGTTGCGCGCCGGTTTAATCCGCTCGACGAAGCCACCTTGGGCAGGTTGGCCGCCGCCTACGGCGCAGCGGACGGGCTGAGCGACGTCGATGAGAAACCCGATACGCGTTTCGCCAAGTTGGTTGACGAAGTCACTCGCCGCAATCCGCACTGCGGCGAATTCTTCGCGGTTTTGGCCGACAGCCTGGACCGGATGCGGCGCTATCCGGACGCCGCGCGGTTCTGCCGCGAAGCGGATCGGCGCATGCCGCAGTTGTTGTACGCGCGCGGGCGGTTGGGGTTGTTGTTGATGCGGCTGGGCGACGAGACCGAGGCTCGCCAGATGCTGGAGGAATCCTTCCGCGACGATCCCTTCCACGCCCGCGTCCGCAACCAGCTCGAGGTGCTCGACGTTCTGCAGAACTACGGGGTACTGGAGACCGAGCATTTCGTGATCAAGTACGACGCGGGGCGCGACGGGCTGTTGGCCCGGTACGCTTCGCAGTACCTGGAGGAGCAAATCTATCCGGCCGCCGTCGCGGTGTTCGGCTTCGAGCCGCCGCAGAAATCGCTGTTTGAAATCTTCGGCACGGCCAACGGCGTCAGCGGTCACAATTGGTTCAGCGCTCGCATGACCGGACTGCCGTTCGTAGGCACCGTGGCAGCTTGCGCCGGCAAGATCGTCGCGTTGACGTCCCCCGGCGAAGTGCGTGAGAAATTCAATTGGGCGCGGGTGCTGCGGCACGAGTTCGTCCACGTGGTCACGCTCCAGCAGACTCGCTTCACGATTCCGCACTGGTACACGGAAGCCTTGGCCGTGCGGTTCGAGGACGTCCCCCGTCCGGCGGTCTGGAACGAAGTCCTGGTCCGGCGAGCCAAGGCCGGCACCTTGCTCAGCTTGGATTCGATCAATCTGGGGTTCATCCGGCCCAAGAATCAGGACGAATGGGCTCTGGCGTATTGCCAAGCGGAATTGTACGCGGAGTTCATGGTTGCCCGGTACGGCCAGGATTCCCTGGTGAGACTGTTGCGGGCCTACGCCTGCAATCTGCCCACGGATGCCGCCATCCGACGCTGTTTCGGCGTGGACAAGGCCGAGTTTGAGAAATCGTATCGGGCTTATATCGATCAGGTTGTCAGTGGATTGCAGGACATCGTCGACTCGAAGCCCCGCAGCCTGCAGGAGTTGAAGCAGCTCGCGAGCGACTCCCCCCAGAATGCAGGTGTTTGGGCAGAGTTGGCTCGCGAGTACCTGCGCGATGGCGATTGGATTCTGGCGCGGGAAAATGCCACGAAAGCCCAGCAACTGCAGGAAAATCACCCTCTAGCCGCGTTTGTCCTGGCTCGTCTGGAACTGGCCGCCGGGAACGTGGAAGACGCGATCCAGTTGCTGCAGAAATCGCTGGACGAACAATCGCCGCAACCGGACGCGTTGGCTCTGCTGGCGGGTTTGAAGAGGAAGGGCGGCGATGCTGCGGAGGCTCAGAGGCTGTACCGGCTGGGCGCCGAACGCTATCCTCATGCGGACAAATGGGAGAAATCTCTGGCCAGCGTCTACCTGGAAACGGGTGAGAAACGTAGATTAAGGGACAGTCTGCGGCGGTTGGCGGAGTCCGACCACGACAATTGGGTGTTCCGAAAGAAGCTGCTGGAGTTGGCCCTCGAAGCGGAGGATTTCGAGGACGCGATCCGCTGGGGGACCGAGGCTCTGCAGATTGACGTGACGGATGCCGAAGTCCATGCGCAGTTGGGTAAAGCTCTCGGCGCAAGCGAGAAGTTCGTTCCGGCGATCGAGGAACTTCTAACGGCCGTGGAACTTGCGCCGCAGCAGGTCGATTGGCAGCTGGAGTTGGCCAACGTCTGCCTGCGGGCCGGCCGTACGAAGCAGGCAGTCCAAGTGTTGAAGGAGTTGCTGGCGAAGTATCCCAATTTGGAGGCGGCCAAGCGGCTGCTGAAACGGGCTGAAGAGTGACCGGTGACCGGTGTTGCTGAGACGGTCTGAAGAGTGAGCGGCCTCAGTAAACGGGGGCCGCGTTCGTAGCGTGGCTCTCCGAGCCGTGCGGATATTTGGGGATTTTTCGACGAACTGTACGGCTGGGCGAGAGGTGCTACGACAGTCGCAAGACAGGAAGCGGACGGCACACGGAGCGCGCCTGCTACTTTAAGGAGAACCGAAGACTGTGACTCCGGAAACGTCCCATCCGCCGGAACGTGCGGGCCATCGGCAGGTCGCCTTCGACGATTTTCAGCAACTGATTCGCAACATGTACCTGGAGAAGGACTTGGCACGCGGCATCGACGGGACGTTCATGTGGTTCATGGAGGAGGTGGGCGAGTTGGCGGCGGCGTTGCGGGACGGGTCGCACGACGACAAAATGGAAGAATTCGCCGACGTCATCGCTTGGCTGACCACCATGGCGAACGTCGTCGG
>Ga0302240_1002355_pt1 | contig 12759 bp, 20 predicted proteins | sample AAG_UR_His_MG_FD_193538 | JGI IMG/M metagenome (GOLD analysis project Ga0302240, IMG submission 193538) | Enriched activated sludge microbial communities from anaerobic digester in WTTP, New Holstein, Wisconsin, United States - AAG_UR_His | ecosystem: Engineered > Bioreactor > Anaerobic >... | reverse complement strand
TAACCAAACCTTTTTCCAGTTTGACGCCTGTCCCGTTTTTCCCAAAATTCGGAACGCTCGGTTCCTCATGAAGATTTCTGCCGATACCGTGACCGCAGTAATCTTTCACGACTGAATAACCGAAGCTTTCAACGTATTTTTGGACTGCGTAGGAGACATCGCCCAGTCTGTTACCGGGTTTGACCTGCTCTATGCCCACATACAATGAGTCTTCCGTAACCTGCAATAATTTCTTTGCCTCATCCGACACTTTGCCGACGCTATAGGTATAAGCCGCATCACCGTAATAGCCGTCATAAATCGTGCCGACGTCAACACTTACAATATCGCCGGAAGAAAGTACGCGGGAATCATTCGGGATTCCATGTACAAGCTCATCGTTTACCGAAACACATGCTGATGCGGGGAACCCACCATACCCCAAAAAAGCCGGTTTCATATTGAAAGATCTTATTTTCTTTGCAACAAAATTATCTATATCAAGCGTCGTAATTCCTGGTTTTACAAAACTCTTCAGCTCTTCCAAAATTTCCGCAATCGCTTTTGAGGCGATACGCATCTTTTCAATTTCGGACTGACTTTTTAACTCAAGTTTATTACTCAAAATAACGACCTTTTACATCTTTTTTACATAATCTTCGATCTGTTTAAAAACATCTTCAGGCGGCAGCATGCCGTCTATTTTCGCAAGAACGCCTTTCTTACCGTAATAATCAATAAGAATTTTTGTCTGCTTGTCGTAAACCGCAAGTCTTTCTCTTATCGTATCCGGATTATCGTCTTTTCTCTGCACGAGATTTGCTCCGCACAGATCGCAGACGCCCTCTTTTTTAGGAGGCATTGAATCTATATTAAAACTTCCGCCGCATGCCGGACATACTCTTCTTCCCGACAGCCTTTTTACAATCTCTTCGTTTTCGGCAAGAATGCAGAAAACAGCGGAAACTTTTTTATTGTCTTTTTTCAAAAAAGCGTCGAGTTCTTCGGCCTGAGCCAAAGTTCTCGGAAATCCGTCGAGCAAAAAACCTTCGCTGCAATCCGGCTTTCTCAGCCTTTTTACAACCATCTCGACTATTACATTATCCGGAACCAACTTCCCCGATGTCATGTACGGAGCAAACACAGGATCATCCTTTGCTTCTCTTAACATATCGCCGGTTGAAAGATGCACAACATCGTAAGTCTTGCTTATCGTTTTTGCCTGCGTTCCCTTACCTGCGCCCGGAGGTCCGAATAATATAAAGTTTTTCATAATTACCTTCCATAGTAATTTAACAAAAAACAAAATATATCAGTAAGGTTATGACGGAAAAACAGCATTTTAACGTCATAACCTCACAGATAGATTTGCAAATTATACATAAAATTTGATTGCAATGTCAAGCGTTTATTGAATAAGTTTTTATTTGTTTTAAAAACGCTTTTTTCAGCTTTTTTGGCGGATCATTTTTTCAACAAGTCCTGCCGCAAATGATACAAATTCGGAACAAGGTCTTTTTGTGTAATAAGCCTCATTTCTTTCCGAAGGGATATGGCTTTCTTTTTTACCGTCAGGCAGAGCAAGCAGTTTTCTGCATATTATTGAGCCAAACTCGTTTTCAAATTCGCCTGCAAGCTCCTGAATAAGCTTATAATGGTCTGCTTTTGCCTTTTGGTCTTTCGGATCTGTGTAGCCATACTTTAAACCTGCAATCATAAACATGGCAGTCACGGCGCCGCATACTTCGCGGAGCCTGCCCATTCCTCCTCCGAATGAAGAAGTGAGTTTTAATGCCGTTTCAAAATCCATACCGACTTCTTTACAGAAAGGGCAAAAAACGGACTGACAGCAATTGTAACCGTCTTTAAAAATCTTTTCAGCCTCCTGGGCTTTAGCCATAAAGAAACCTTCCTTTTTTTATTTTTTATCCTCTCGTTTTTTATTATAATCCATAAATAGCTTTTAGTCAAAGGGTTTTTGCAAATCAAAAACAAAAATATTATTGAATTTTGTAGTATTTTAGACTATACTTTTGTTAGGGAAAAGATACAATCATTGTTCATAGCTTCCGAGATTTTGCAGACTTAGAGCAGCACGGAGGTTTTATGGCAATCCCTGAACGTAAAGATTTTTTAAGACCTGTTTTGAAAGCCTTTTCAGACGGCACGCCGAAAAGACATAAAGAGGCTGTTGTTCTTGTTGCCAAAATTTTAAATCTCACTGATGAAGAAGCAAAACAGCTTGCAATGCATTCAACGGAAACGCTTATTGAACAAAGAGTTGCCTGGGCAATATTTTTGCTTGTCAGAGCGGGCATGCTTAAAAAAATGGGAGACAACGGGTTTTATTCAATAGCGCCTTCAGGATTAAAAGCATTAAACAGCACCAAGGACATCAACGTACTGCTTTAAAGACAGCAGCCAGACTGAAAAACTGGGAAGTTTAATAACAACTAAAACGATAAGAGCATTGAAATGATTTTACAGATTCAATGCTTTTATTTTGTACAATTTTAATGTAAAATTCGGTTATACTGTTGATTATTGAAATCATTTGGAGGATTTATCCTAAAACTTAAACGTAAAGAATGCGTGAAAACTGTGCTTGAAACTTTTTCAGACGGAACAGCAAAGACACAGAAACAAATAGAAGACGTTGTTGGCAATATTTTAAGACTTACAAGTAAAGATTTGCAAAATTTACTGCCAAGAAAGATTCCTGCTGTTATTACTGACAGAGTTTCATGGGCAATGTCTTACCTGCAAAAAAAAGAATTCATTATAAAAGTAGGCACCAAAGGCCTTTACAAAATAACCGACTCCGGCCAAAAAGCCCTCATTAGAAACGTCTCAGACGAGTGGAAATTCTAACTTCGAAAGCTGGGAAGTTTAACAACAACTAAAAAATAAAAGCATTGAAACTGTATAATAGCTTCAATGCTTTTATTGAATGAAGTTTTAATACTATTAATCCACGCCGACTTCTTTACAGAAAGGGCAAAAAACGGACTGGCAGCAATTATAACCGTCTTTAAAAAAAATTTCAGCCTCCTGCGATTTGTTCATAATAAAATCCTTAGTTAATTTAATATTTTTAGTCAAAAAAAAGAGGCAGGGGTTTAAAGCCCTGCCTCTCTTAAACTTAATATTAAAACCGATTATTTGCCAAACTTATATGTTACGCCCATTATTGCACTTGAAACCCAATAATCTGAATTGTCCCAATCCTGATACCCGTATCCTGCATAAATTTTAACATTGTCGGTATAATTGTAGGCGGCTATCAAATTATATTCATAAAAACAATCTCCGCCCGTTGCGGTACTGTTTTTAAAAACATCCCCAGATACTTTGAATTTTGATATTGACCAGTCGGCGCCCACGTTAAAGGATTCAACATTATACAAACCCCACGAAAAATAAAAATTATTTGTCATAAATCCAAAATTTGCATCAGACAAACTTGACGCAAAATATTGGCCGGCTCTTAAATACTGAACTCTGGGAGTCAACATCGAATCTTTTAAAACAATTCTGTATTCCGCATTTAATTTCCCAAAAATCGCATCATTGTCAGTCTGGTCAAACATATTTGATTGAAGACTGTAAAAGAGTTTTGCTATTTCCGCAGAAGCACTTAAACTGCATTTCCTGAATTCAGGTTTAAAACCTATAATTTCAGTTCTGTTAGTGCCGTAAAGTCCGATTGGAACAATTTCTGCCGTTTCTGAATCATATATATATCCTCTTAAACTCAGATTGTCATTTAATTTATATTTTGCATTTATTAAAGACACATTTACTTTTGTCTGTGCCATCATCATAGTATCGGCATTTTCATTTGATATTTTTGAATACAGAAAATCAACATTTAATTTTTCTTTATCGCTGTAATTTAAGACAACTCCGTCCATACCGCCGTTATATGCCCCGAGCCAGTAATTTTGAGAATATCCAACCCATCTTGTCATATCCCTTAAACCCACATAAAATATTGAGTCGCCTTTTTCGCCGTAATAAAACCTGCCGACTTTCAATGTCAATCTGTCATTATCAAAGAAGTTTTTAAATATTACATTTGCTTCGGTAAGAGTTATTTTATTTAATAAACCTGTATTTGTACTGTTATCTATCTGCTGGCCTGCCAAATAATTATCTCCCCAAGAGTTTACATACACAAATGCCACATTCCCTTCTACATTTTCTATTAAATCAAAATTTGCTCCAAGCAAAAACCTTGTGTTTGTAAAACTTCTGCCGTTTGCAAAAGTATTACCTATATTTTTCCATTGTGTGTCTGAACCCATAATATCAAGCTGTCCGTACAAATTGATTTTTGCACTTGCTATCTGAGGTAACAAAGCCAAGGCCAAAACCAACAAAAAAAACTTTTTCATACTTTCTCCTTAACATTTATTTTAGCAGTATATTCGCCTTAACATCTGACATTGTAAATAAAAAGAATTTACAAGTCAACGCATTCAAAAACAGAAGATTGGAAACAGTCTTATTTGACAGATTTATCAACAAAGTTGATAAACCGAAGAAGATTTTTAAAAGAAAATTGACGTTTTAAAAATTGCAGTGTGCTAACATTTATCAATAATTAAAAAATAAAAAAACTCTCAAGCGTTTTAACTTGAGAGTTTTTATTTATATTTTTTTGCAACTTGCTGTTGAGCGAATTTGCGAAGCAAAACGAAGTAAGATTTTGAGTACCGCTAGTTGTTGCCGTTAAGCGACTAGACGTTGGGCGGATTTATCAACAGCGTTGATAAACCGAAGTAGATTTTTAAAAGAAAAATGACGATTTAAAAATTGCAGTGTGCGTAAGTGAAACGGCACATAAGATTTTTAAATCGTCATTTTAAATTAAAAAGATTCGGTCGCCTACTTGACGTTGAACCAACGACCCTTAATGCGTCCCTCTTTCATAAACCCTTCATAATGCCTCATAATCAAATGAGACTCAATCTGGCCTATTGTGTCAAGCGAAACGCCGACAACGATAAGAAGCGATGTTCCTCCGAAGAAGAAAGGCGCTCCCATAAAAGATCTGATATAATCGGGAAGAACCGCTATGCCGGCAACAAACAATGCACCGCCAAGCGTTACTCTTTCAAGAACTCTTTGAATATAATGAGCCGTAGGATCGCCCGGTCTTACTCCCGGTATAAATCCGCCGGACTTTTTCATATTCTCGGATAAATCTTTCGGATTAAACGAAATCGAATTATAAAAATAACAGAAAAATATTACAAGAGATGCATAAACCGCATTATATATAAGCGAACTGCGGTTAAACCATTCGAGTATCTTTTTAGACAGCGGGATTCCGAATACTGTCCAATCCGGAGCAAACTGAGCTATCGTAAGAGGAGCAGACAAAATAGATACCGCAAAAATAACAGCGATAACGCCCGACTGGTCAACTTTGATAGGCAAAAACGAAGTCTGCCCGCCGTACATTTTTCTGCCGACCATTCTTTTTGCATAGTGAACCGGTATTCTTCTCTGAGCAGTTTCAACCCATATAACTACGGCCAAAACAGTCAAAACAAGAACTATAAGGAACAGAGCAAGAAGTATCGATAATTCGTCCATCTGGACAAGCTTAATAACGCCGAGAGAGGCCTTAGGAAGCCTTTCGACGATACCGGCAAATATTATCAAAGAGATACCGTTTCCGATTCCTCTTTCAGTAACCTGTTCTCCAAGCCACATGATAAGAACCGTTCCCGTTACAAGCGTCATAACGGTCATCGCCATCCATGCCATCGTAGGGTCCAAAACTATAGGCATTCCGCTAGGAGTAGGCATTCTTGTTATCGCCATAGTCAAGCCGAATGACTGAATCGCGCCGAGTATAAGCGTCGCGTATCTTGTAATCTGCGTTATTTTCTTTCTTCCCTGCTCTCCTTCTTTTGCAAGCCTGTCGAGATAAGGTATGACATGCGCACCCTGCATCAAACTCATTATAATGGATGCGTTAATGTACGGCATTATTCCCATGGAAAATACTGACATCCTGTTTAATGCACCGCCGGAGAACATATCAAGAAATCCCAGCAACCCGTTGCTGTTAGCGGAAAAAAGAGACTTGACAGCCTCAGCATTAATGCCAGGTATAGGAACTGACGCTCCTATTCTGTAGGCAATAATGATCGCAAGGGTAAATAAAACTTTATTTCTCAATTGAGGAATTTTGAATACGTCGCCGAATGTTTTTAACATTGTCTCACCTTTGTATATAGGGATTTTATTCTTTAAAACGCAAAAAATTTAAAACTATGCTTCAACTACAACAGCTTTGCCGCCCGCTTTTTCAATTTTTTCCTTTGCTGTTTTTGAAAAAGAGTTTGCCGAAACATTCAACTTTTTGTCTATTGTTCCGTTTGCAAGAACCTTTACGAGTTTTCCTTTCTTAATGATTCCGGCTTCTTTAAGCTTTGCAACGGTAACTTCGTCGCCGCTGTTAAACTTTGAGGCTATAACATCCAAATTTACGATTTCATATACTGTTCTAAATGCCGTATTATTGAAACCTCTTTTAGGCATTCTTCTGACGATAGCCGTCTGTCCGGCTTCAAAAAAAGACATTTTGCTGCCGTCGCCGGATCTTGCTTTCTGGCCTTTGCTTCCTCTGGTAGAAGTTCTACCGTGACCCGAACCGACTCCTCTGCCGATGATTTTCTTTCTGTGCCTTGAACCTTCCGCAGGTTTTAATGTATTTAATCCTATCATATTTCTGCAACCTCTTTATTTCTTATTTTTGCAACATCCTCTTTCGTTCTCAAACTTTTGAGAGCTTCTATTGTAGCATATACTACGTTAAAAGGATTTGCAGTTCCCATCGATTTTGTAAGAATGTCTTTTATTCCGACTGCTTCAAGAACAGCTCTTACAGAACCGCCGGCGATAACGCCTGTTCCGGGGACGGCAGGTTTAAGCAAAACTTTTCCTGCTCCGCTTATGCCTATAACGTCATGAGGAATGCTTGTATTTCTGATAGAGACGCCTACCATATTTTTCTGCGCTCTTGCGCTTCCTTTCTTGATTGCAGCCTGAACTTCGTTTGCTTTACCGAGACCGCAGCCAACTTTTCCTGCTCCGTCTCCGACTACGACAAGCGCGTTAAAGGACATTCTCTTTCCGCCCTTAACAACTTTCGTAACTCTGTTAACGGATACTACGGTTTCTATCAAACCGCTTTCATTTTCTTTGTTAAATTTATTGTCAGCCAACTTATCCTCCCGACTATAACCATATAAAAATTTTTAGAATTCCAATCCGCCGGCTCTTGCTTCTTCGGCAAGGGCTTTTATTTTACCTTCGTACGATTTACCGGCTCTGTCAAAAACAACCGACTTAATATTCTTTTCGGCGGCTTTCTGGGCAACGAGTTTTCCTACCGCTTTTGCGGCTTCGACCGTATCGTTCGATTTCAACTTGCCTTTAAGTTCTGCAGACAACGTAGACGCCGCTGCAAGAGTAACTCCATTGACGTCGTCAATAATCTGGGCATAAACATGCTTATGTCCGCATTTTATGTTCAATCTCGGTCTTCCCGCTGTTCCTGAAATTTTGCTTCTGACTCTTTTCTTTCTGAAGTCTGATCTTATTTTTGACCCTTTCATTACTATATCCTCTTTTTTATCAAGAAGTTTAGAAGTTTTTCAACTTCTTCCGCTTGTAAACATCTTTTATTTTCAAACAACCGGTTCCGTCATTTCATGACGGAAAATTCAGCTTACTTCTTTGCTCCGGCCGCTGCTGCTTTACCGGCTTTTCTTATAATCTTTTCACCGGTGTATCTGATGCCGAACCCTTTGTAAGGTTCAGGCGGCTTTACCGCTCTGACTTCGGCTGCAAAAGCTCCTACTGCCTGTTTATCGGCGCCTGTTATCGTAAGAACCGGCATTTTATCCGCGTTCATAGATACGACGACTTTAACGGTTTTAGGAACTTCTTTTGTAACGGTATGAGAAAATCCGACGGTAAGAGTCAGCTGGCTGCCTGTTAAAACAGCTTTAAAACCAAGACCGTTCAATTCAAGCTCTTTTTTATAACCGTTGACAACGCCTTCAATCATGTTGACGATAAGACCTCTGGTAAGCCCTTGGAGCATGTTGGCTTCTCTTGTTTCTTCTTTCTTTTCAAGAGAAACAGCGCCTTTTTCGAGCTTAATATCCAACCTCTCATCTATCTTCTGAGAAAGTTTTTCTTTCGCACCAGAAACTTCAAGTACTCCGTTCTTAAATTCTACTTTAACTTTTTCAGGTATTGCTATTGGCTTTCTTCCTAAGCGACTCATTTTGCAACCTCAATATAAAAATTTACCAAACGTAACCGATCAATTCGCCGCCGATTTTAGCATCTTTGGCTTTCTTGCTTGCCATCATTCCTTTTGGCGTAGAAATAATAGCAACACCGAAACTGCCGAGTACCTTAGGCAAATCTTCATAGCCTTTGTATATTCTCAACCCCGGTTTTGAAACTCTTTTCAAACCGCTGAGAGCAGGTTTACCGTTTAAATCATATTTCAGGTAAACTCTTAAAACTCCCTGCTTTTGATCTTCTATGTTCTTATAATTTGTAATATAACCTTCGTCTTTCAAAACTTTCGCAATTTCCGTTTTTACTTTTGACGCGGGAATATCAACTTTTTCGTGTAATTTGGAATTCGCGTTCCTTATTCTCACAAACATGTCTGATATAGGATCTGTAATCATTACCAACCTCTTTCTAATTTTGTTTTACTTTAAAACGTCTCTTCCTGTTACCAACTTGACTTCGTTACACCCGGAATTTCTCCGTTGTGCGCAAGTTTACGGAAACAAATTCTGCACAGACCGAAATCTCTGTAGTAGCCTCTAGGTCTTCCACACAGGCGACATCTGTTCCTGTACCTAGTTGCAAACTTCTGAGGTTTGCGCATTTTTGCTTCTGCTGATAGTGTTGCCATAATAACCTCTTTTTTTTATTTTACGTTCTCTATAAACAATCTTATGGTTTTTGTTTTTTTAAACTTTTTAAACTACTTTGTTTCTCTTTTTCTAAACGGCATTCCGAGATATTCCAAAAGTTTCTTGGCATGCTCGTCTTTTTTTGCCGTCGTTACAAACGTAATATTCATTCCTCTTGCTTTGTCGGACTTTTCAACGTTGATCTCAGGGAATATATACTGTTCCGTAAGACCGAGATTGAAATTTCCTCTGCCGTCGAATTTATTAGGTTCGATTCCTCTGAAGTCTCTGATTCTCGGCATAGCAACGTTTATAAGTCTGTCCAAAAATTCATACATCATGGCGCCTCTGAGAGTTACCTTTATCCCTATAGGCATTCCTTCACGTATTTTAAAATTTGAAACGGACTGCTTTGCTTTACAGACAAGCGGCTTCTGGCCGGTTATCGCAGCAAGCTCGTCGCTGGCAGTTTCAACAACTTTAATATTTTCTTTTGCTTCCGAAAGACCGATATTAATGACGATCTTTGTAAGTTTCGGAACTTCGTTGATGTTTTTAAATCCGAATTCTTTTTCCAAAACCGGCACTACATTCTTTAAATAAATTTCTTTCATTCTAGGAACTTGATTCATATTTCTTTTCCCTTGTTAAACTATTATTTCACCGCATTTTCTGCATACTCTTACTTTTTTGCCGTCTGAAAGCTTATCAAATTTAGGTCTGTTAGGCTTTCCGCATTTAGGACAGACGAGCATAACGTTTGAAATCGAAATAGGAGATTCTTTTTCTTTGATTCCGCCTACTTCTCCTCTGTTGTTGGGCTTTGTATGTCTTTTCACAAAATTAATTTTGGAAACGACTACTCTTCCCTCGTCCAAAAACAATTTCAAAACTTCGCCCTGTTTGCCTTTGTCTTTGCCTGTTAAAACTACTACTTTGTCTTTCTTCTTAATGTTAAGCATATTTCTATCCTATTAATTATATTACTTCCGGCGCCAAAGAAATTATTTTGAGGAAGTTTGCTTCTCTCAATTCTCTTGCGACAGGTCCGAAAATACGGGTGCCTTTCGGCTCTCCTTCTTCGTTGATGATAACAGCTGCGTTATCGTCAAATCTGATGTAGGTTCCGTCTTCTCTGCGGTATTCCTTGGCCGTTCTTACGATAACGACTTTTACTACGTCGCCTTTCTTAATATTGCCGTGCGGAATAGCATCCTGGACGGAAGCGACTATAACGTCGCCGAGTCCCGCATATCTTCTTTTCATACCTTTCAATACTCTGAAACAACGAACTTTTTTTGCTCCCGAATTGTCTGCAACATTTAAAATTGATCTTTCTTGAATCATATTGATTTCCTTACGCTTTGTTTACTATCGACGTCAAAATCCATCTTTTCGTTTTGGAAAGAGGTCTTGACTCCATTATAGATACCAAATCACCGGCTTTTGATTCATTTTTCTCGTCGTGAACCGAGAATTTTGATTTCATGCTGGTAACTCTTCCGTATTTTGAATGCGCTATAGTCCTTTCAACAGAGACAATTCTTGTTTTTGCAGATTTGTCGCTGATTACTATGCCCTGCAATATTTTTCTTTTTCCACGTTCAACCATTTTTCTTCCTTCCTACGGGATTATTTCCCTTTTTTCTGTTCTGCAAGAAGCGTTTTGACTCTTGCTATCATCTTTCTCAATTCTCTTATTTCAAGAGGATTCTTGACCGGAGCCGCTGAATTTCTGAATTTAAGTTTATAATACTTTTCTTCAAGTTCATTGAGCTTAGCCGTCAATTCTTTGCCTGCCATGCTTTTGATTTCCTGCCAATTTTTCTGTTTCATATTTCTTTTCCGTTGTTATATTTCTTGTCTTACTAAGATTTTGCAAAGTATGGGCAATTTGTCGGAAGCAAGTCTCAACGCTCTTCTTGCGTCGACTTCCGAAATACCTTCCATTTCAAACATTACTCTTCCCGGCTTTACTACGGCGACCCAAAACGCCGGATCTCCTTTTCCTTTTCCCATTCTTGTTTCAGCAGGTTTCTTGGTTACGGGTTTATCAGGAAATACTCTTATCCAGATTTTTCCGCCTTTCTTTATGAACTTTGTCAAAGCTATACGGGCAGCTTCTATCTGGTTGCTGTTCAGCCAGACAGGCTCCAAAGCCTGAAGACCATACGTTCCGAAAGACAATTCGGTTCCGCCCTTGGCGTAACCTTTCATTCTTCCCCTGTGAGTCTTTCTGTATTTTACTCTTTTTGGCATCAACATATGTTTGTCCTTCCTTAACTTTTAAATAAACTACTTTCCTTCCTGAACGTTTCCTGCTGCTTCAGCCGGATTTTCAACAAGTTTCGCTTCTTCCAAAAGTTCCTTTGCGGTTTTCTGGAAATGCTCTTTTTTGAATATCCAAACTTTAACTCCGATTTTTCCCATCGTGGTGTTGGCTTCGGAAAAACCGTAATCTATTTCGGCTCTGAATGTCTGAAGAGGAATTCTGCCTTCTTTAAGCCATTCCGTTCTTGCGATTTCAGCGCCGCCGAGTCTTCCCGCACACATAACTTTTATTCCCTGTGCGCCGGCAAGCATCGCTTTTTCCATAACTTTTTTCATCGCTCTTCTGAAAGCAATCTGCCTTTCAAGCTGATATGCGATGTTATCTGAACAGAGCTGAGCATCCGTTTCCGGTTTCTTGATTTCCATTACGTTAACAAACGCTTTTCTCTGCGTCATCTGCTCGACTTCCATTCTAAGCGATTCCATACCCTGCCCGCCCTTACCGATTACTATTCCCGGTCTTGACGTGTAGATATTTACTCTGATGTATTTTCCTGCTCTTTCAATTCCGATTTTAGAAACTGAAGCGCTTTTCAATTTATCTTTCAAGTATCTTCTTATTCTGAAATCTTCTTCTACGAAATCAGGCATTTCTTTCAGGTTGAACCACTTGGAATCCCAATCCTTAATATAACCTATACGAACGCTTTTAGGATGAATTTTATGACCCATTGAACCTTACCCTTTTTTTACCTTATTTTTATTTTCTTTAACAGCCTTAACTTCAGGCGCGGCCGACGGTTTGTTTACCGCAGCTTTTTTCTTGCTTTTCTTTGCCACAACTCCCTCATCTGTTACGATTATGGTAAGATGTGAAGTTTTTCTTTTATACGGCATTCCTCTGCCCATAGGACCCGGTCTCATTCTCTTAAGAGTCGGACCCTGGCCTACCCAGCATTCCTTAATTTTAAGGCCTGAAAAATCTTTAAGTTTGCCGGCGTTTGCTACCGCGCTTTTTAAAACCTTTTCAACAAGTTCCGTTGAATTTTTAGGCAAAAAAGAAAGAACTTCGAATGCTTTTTCAACATTCTGGTTTCTTATTACGGTCAAAACCTGATTGACTTTTCTAGGTGCGTATCTTACAAATTTTGCTATTGCTTTTGCTTGCATCTTTTTGTCCTTTGCTTTTTATGTTAACGATGTTTCCTGCTTTGTCATTCCGCCGTGACCTTTAAATACTCTGGTAGGCGCAAATTCACCAAGCTTATGACCAACCATCTGTTCCGATATATAAACCGGCAACCATTTCTTTCCGTTATGAACTGCCAACGTATGTCCTACGAAATCAGGGGTAATCGTTGAATTTCTGGCCCAGGTTTTTAATATCTTCTTTTCACCCGACTTGTTCAACGTTTCCATTTTTTTCAAAAGTTTGGCATCTACATAAGGACCTTTTTTTACTGACCTGCTCATTTATTTCTCCTATGCCTTAGCTTTATTCCTGTGACTTACTATCATCCAATCCCAAACCTTCTTTGGTCTT